>Ga0114969_10000896_pt1 | contig 25502 bp, 22 predicted proteins | sample M_130807_MF_Meta_FD_87316 | JGI IMG/M metagenome (GOLD analysis project Ga0114969, IMG submission 87316) | Freshwater microbial communities from Lake Montjoie, Canada to study carbon cycling - M_130807_MF_MetaG | ecosystem: Environmental > Aquatic > Freshwater > Lake | place: Lake Montjoie...
ATATTTTCTAGGAGTTGAAATTGAATCGTTCAAATACTTTTCAATCATTAAACTAGCGATTGGTGCACCATAAGTTGCACCAAATCCGGCATTTTCTACAATAACAGCAATAGCAATTTTCGGATTTTCAACCGGAGCAAAGCAAATGAAAAGCGAATGATCTTTTCCGTGCGGGTTTTGAGCAGTACCAGTTTTCCCTCCCATAGTTACCCCCGGGATTTGTGCAATTCTACCTGTTCCGGCTTCTACAACTTCTTTCATTGCATCGACAGTTATATCAAACCAACCCTTATCAATTGGTATCACATGCTTCTCTTTAAATTTTTTCAAAGCTGTTGAAGTATCATCATCAACTTTTTGAACTAAATGCGGCGTATAGTACCAACCATGGTTTGCTATAGTAGCCATTTCATTAGCCATTTGTAACGGAGTAAACCCAATTTCTCCCTGACCAATTCCTAATGAAATAATGGTAACAGAATTCCATCTTCCACTTCCATAAATTTTATTGTAATAATCCGATCCGGGAATAAAACCATATCCTACTCCTGGTAAATCGGTTTCCATTTTTACACCAATACCAAAACTTGCAAGGTATGATTTCCAGCCATCCAGACCCTGTGCAACTGTTTTATATTTATTGTTATCAACTACTCTGCGGAATGTCATGCAGAAATAAGCATTGCATGAATGCTGAATGGCTTCTATAATATTATTTACAAATCCTGAATGATGACATCCTACCCTTAAACTTCCAACATAATATGCACCAGGACACGAATAGGTTGTGTTTTGTTGAATTGCTCCATCTTGCATTCCAATTAAGCCAAGTAGTGGTTTATAAATTGAACCAGGGGGATAAGATGCTTTAAGTGGCCGAACAAATAAAGGTTTTAAAGAATCCGCATAAAGTTTACTGAAATTTTTTCCGCGGTCTCTTCCGGTTAATAATTTTGGATCATAAGATGGACTACTAATCATTGCCAGCACTTCTCCTGTTGATGGTTCAATTGCTACAACACTTCCAACTTTTCCCTGCATTAATTTTTCACCGTATTGCTGCAAGTCAATATCGAGTGTAGAATACATGTTTGTACCAGGCGAAGGAAGGGTATCCAACTGTCCATCGTTAAATGATCCTTGTTCCCGATTGTGAACATCAACCAAAACATATTTCACACCTTTTTTTCCACGCAAAACTTTTTCATAATACTGTTCAAGACCTCCAGTGCCTATGTAATCACCTTGCTGATAATATCCATCAGATTTTTCAATTTGTTTAGGAGTTACTTCAGAAATGTATCCAAGTATATGTGCTGCTGCAGAAATCGGATAAGTTCTTACGGTTCGTACCTGAGCATAAAATCCGGGATATAAAAACATGTCTTCCTGTAATTGAGCATACAACTCAGCCTGAATTCCTTTTATAATAACTGTGGGTTTAAATTTTGAATATTTATATGCTTTTGACAACTCTTTTTTAAAGCCCTCAACATCTAATCCCAATGTTTTGCAAAGATTTGCAGTATCAAATTTTTTAAGCTGCCCAGGTATTACTAATAAATCGTATTCTGCCTGATTGAATAAAATAAGTTTCCCGTTCCGGTCATAAATCAGTCCTCGTGATGGATACAAAGTGACTTTACGCAACACATTATTATTAGCAAGTTGCTGATAGTTTTTATTCAATACCTGAATGAATAACAAACGCAAAATGAAAATTACTGAAATGATGATGAACACCATTTGCACCACTTTTCTTCTTGATGCGAGTGTATCCATTTAAAGTTATCTCGCTTTTCTTCTGATGAAAAAAAATTCCGCAAGAAATATCAGTAATAAAGAAAGTGCTGTACTTAATAATATTTTAAGAAGCATAAATCCAACCTGACCAAATTCCAGAGTTTCTAAAAAGAAAAAAAATAAGTGATGAATAACTATCAGTATAGATGCATAAGTCGCAAACCATCTGAATCCCATGTAACTTAAAGTTGGTTTATCGGTTTGTTCGTAACCACCGGAGGGTTCAACTAATTTTAAAACCTGTGGCCGCATAAAACAAAACAAAACACATGCAGCAGCATGCATTCCCATTGTGTTTGAAAACATATCAATTGTTAAACCGGTTACAAATCCAAGTATAAGTAAAACCCATTTTGGCATTTTTAAGGGCAACAACAATAAAAACAACGGATAGATGTATGGATTAAAAATTCCTGGTAAATGCAAATTGTTTAAGATCAATACCTGAATGAGCACAAGCACTATAAATCGTATAAGCTGAATTAAAAACTCAATTATCATTTTGTGAATGTTGCTCTAAAGAATCTAATTCGTTTTTCATCAAGTTGTTCACCACATATACATATGAAATGCTTCGGAAGTCAGTGCTGAGTTTTATTTCAATGTCATAAAAGTTATCATTGGTATTTGGCGTGAACGAAGAAATGGTTCCGATTAAAATATTTTCAGGAAATTTTTTGGTTTCACTGCCTGTATAAATTTTATCGCCGTTTGCAATTTTTATCTGCTTCGGAATTCCATCTAACTGGGCATATTCGGGGCTGCTTCCATCCCAAGAAAGAGAGCCCAGATTTCCGCCATTACCAACCCTTGCGCTCACTTTGAAATCATTGTGAAGTATTGGAATTACAGAAGCATAGTTGTCAGAAACATCTTTCACAATTCCAACAATTCCATTGGGTCCAATAACTCCCATTTTAATATCAACCCCTTGATTTTTTCCCTTGTCAATGGTTATAAAGTTGTTGAGTTTATTTATGGTAATGTTTACCACTTTTGCGGGAATGTATTTATATAATTGTTTGTAAACCGAGTCATTCACTGTAATATGCTGAAAGGATGCATCGTAAAATGAATTCTTTAATTGATTTCTGAGCAATGCATTTTCGTCAGAAAGTCTTTTATTCTCCTGACTCAAATGAATATATTCAATGAAATTATTATAAACTGTAAAAACCTTAGCAGAAATTTCACTTGATGAATTAATAAAAGCTGCCCGGTGATAACTTTTATTATTTACTAATAAAATAATACTGCTCACTTCTAATAAAATAAAAAGTATGAATGCATGATAGCGAACGAGTAATAAAAAAATGTTGCGCATTCAACCTGGAGAGCTATAAAATTTCTTAATGAATTATTTTAGTTAAGATTCGCAAAAACAGTATTAAGACATCAGGAAAGGATAGCGCGAAATATTTTTCAAAGCTATGCCTGAACCTCGAACAACAGCTCGAAGAGGATCATCATCAATCGACACATGTAACTTTGTTTTTTGTGCTAATCTTTTATCCAATCCACGCAATAAGGCTCCTCCACCTGTAATGTGCAATCCAGTGCGGTAAATATCTGAAGCCAATTCTGGTGGAGTTGACTCCAATGCTTTTAGAACTGCTTCTTCAATTCTTGAAATCGATTCATTTAATGCGTGTGCTATTTCGGCATATGAAATAGTAATTTGTTTTGGAATTCCTGTCATCAAATCTCTTCCCTGCACTGCATAATCATCCGGTGGATTTTCCAGGTCAGGAATTGCTGAACCCACATTAATTTTAATATCCTCAGCTGTGCGTTCACCAATTGCCATGTTGTGTTGGCGACGAACAAAATCAATAATATCAGCCGTGAATTCATCACCTGCTACTCGAATAGATTGATCACAAACAATTCCCGCAAGTGCTATAACCGAAATCCCAGTTGTTCCGCCACCAATATCAATAATCATATGTCCGATTGGTTCTTCTACATCAATTCCAATTCCGAGTGCTGCTGCCATTGGTTCATGAATCAAATAAACCTCCCTTCCCCCTGCTTGCTCTGCACTGTCTTTTACTGCACGCTTTTCAACTTCTGTAATATTCGATGGAATACAAATTACCATTCGCCAAGAAGGAGTAAAGAAAAAACTTTTCGGATGAATCATTTTTATCATCTCTCGAATCATTATTTCTGCTGCGTTAAAATCGGCTATTACACCATCACGAAGAGGTCTTATAGTTTTTAAATCTTCATGGGTTTTTTCATACATTTGTCTTGCACGCTTGCCAACGGCAATTACCTTCCCGGTAATTTTATTTATTGCTACAATAGAGGGTTCATCCACAACAACTTTATCGTTATGAATAATTACAGTGTTTGCAGTTCCCAGATCTATTGCAATATCCTGAGTTAGAAAATTAAATAAGCCCATGTGTTTTAAAAGGAAAATTCTTGAGTGCGCAAAGTTGGAATAATTATTCTGTATTTACACGCCTGTTTTCCTTTCGAAAGAAAATATAATTGCTTTCAATTTTATTTTCAATTATACCAAAGGAATCAACACACCAATTGTTAATGGAAGTGTATTGCACTCAAACCCGAATATTATTTTCTTTTATTTTAGAATTAACGACTCCAATCAATGCTTAAAATGCCTAGTTCCGGTAAGTACCATGGCCATGTTGTGCTGATTGCAATAATCTATGCTGTCTTTGTCTTTAATTGACCCGCCTGGTTGAATTACTGCGCATATTCCTGCCTTATTTGCTATTTCCACGCAATCCGGAAAAGGGAAAAAAGCATCAGATGCCATAACAGAATCTGTTAAATCGAACCCAAAGTTTTTTGCTTTTTCAATTGCCTGCTTTAGCGCATCAACTCTGGAGGTTTGACCACAACCCATAGCGAGCAATTGTTGATTCCGTACAAGAGTAATGGTGTTTGATTTTAAATGTTTGCAAACTTTCGAGGCAAATTCCAAGTCAGCTAATTGACTTTTTTCTGGTGATTTATTCGTTGCAACTTTAAAATTCTCTGATAAATCGGTTATTGAGTCTTCATCCTGTTCGATTACTCCGTTCAGAATATTTTTGAATTGTTTTACATTCGGAAGATTTTTATTCTGTTGCAGAATAATTCTGTTTTTTTTCGATTTCAGGATTTCAAGCGCTGACGAATCATAATCAGGAGCAATCAGAATTTCAAGAAATAAATCATTCACCAATTGTGCAGTTGTTTCATCAATCTTCCTGTTAGTTATAATCACCCCACCGAATGCGCTTACGGGGTCTCCAGCCAAAGCCTTCTTCCATGCTTCGCTCAAAACTCTATCGCTCGCAACACCGCATGCATTTGTGTGCTTGATCACTGCAAAGGTTGGTTCTTCAAATTCTTTAATCAACTCCATCGCTGCATGCACATCAACCAAATTATTGTATGATAATTCTTTGCCATGAAACTGTTCAATCAGTTCATTCAGGTTTCCATAAAACACACCCTTCTGATGCGGATTTTCACCATATCGAAGAACCTTTGATTCATGAATACTCTGTTTAAAAACAGGCAGTTTAGCAGAAGAATTAAAATAATTAAAAATAGCTGTATCATAATTTGAGGTAACAGAAAAGGCTTTAGCAGCAAAAAGTTGCCGGTCACTCAATTCAGTAGTTCCCTTTTTTGAACCAATTAATTCAAGTAAATCAGCATATTGATTTCGCGAAGAACAGATTAAAACATCTTTAAAATTTTTCGCCGCAGCGCGAATTAAACTGATACCACCAATATCTATTTTCTCAATAATTTCAATCTCGTCATCAGTTTTATTAAGAGTTTCTTCAAATGGATATAAATCCACAATCACAAGATCAATTGTGTTTATTTTATGTTTAGCAAGTTCAACCCAATCAACATCGTAATCTCTTCTGGCTAATATGCCCCCAAAAATATGCGGGTCTAAGGTCTTGACTCTTCCTCCTAAAATTGCAGGAAACCCTGTAATATTTTCAACCCTTTCACAAGCAATGCCTAACGAAGTTATAAAATCATAAGTGCCTCCAGTCGAAATCATTTTTATTCCCAACTCATTAAGTTTTCTGATAATTGGCTCAAGATTATCTTTATAATAAACTGAAATAAGTGCTGATTTAATGGTTACAGAATTCATGCTGATTTTTTAAGAAGGAGCAAATGTACTTGCGAATACATTTCAATAAAGTTAGAATTTATGCATTGTTTATAATATATTATTGAAAAGAGTTTTATTCATTCAAATTCATATAAAAAAGTATAATCATATTTGTTATTGATTTATAATTGAATTGAAATGTTCTTATTAAAAAAAATCTTACAAAACATTTGGTTTTGGTTATTTACAATTATAACCATTTCAATAATTCTAAATAATACTTATGAAACGATATTCTATCGTCCTTGTAGTGTTCATATGTGGCGTCAGTCTGATTGTGCCTCATATGCTTTAAATTATTTTCAAAACAAAAATTCATTTTTTCAACCTCAAGTAATGAGCAGAAATCCTGATAGTGGATTTACAGTAAGTGAATTTCCGGTCATATATTTTTTTGCTGGAAAATTGTATGGATGGTTTGGCTTTCATGATTATTACATCCGATTAATAAATATATTTTTATTCATAACAGGGCTGATTTATCTTGTTCTAATTTCATCACTCTATCTAAAAAACAAAGTTCTTCAACTTGTACCAGCGGTTTTCACTCTGAGTTCTCCTTATCTCTTTTACTATGGGGCGAATTTCTTACCTGATGTTCCTGCAATGTGTCTTGCGTTTGCAGGTCTTTATCATTTTTTGGTTTTTATAAAAAGTGAATCAAGAATTCAATTAACTATTTCCGTCTTGTTTTTTACTCTTGCTGCTTTATTAAAAATATCCGCCGGAATTTTATGGATAGCCTCAATAACATCTTTTTTTATTCATCATTTTAATAAATTTAGCATTGAGAGAAAATTAAATCTTAAAAATCTTATCCTTCCGTTTTTCTTATTCGTTTTTTCGTGGATAATAATTCTAAGTTGGATTGATTTTGCTAAAAGTTATAATGCTTCACATAATTACTTTGGAAACTTATTGGGATTTTATGGGATTTGGGATGCTGACATTATTGAAATTAAAAATGTGCTATCTCGTTTTTTTAAATCCTGGATTTGGGATATTTTTTCAGTATCAACTCTATTTTTTTTCATCTCTGCTTTTATTTACTTTTTTTTAAAGAAGAAATTCTTAACGAAAGAATTGTATTCCATTTCTTTCTTTTCATTTATTGGTGTACATATTTATGCCCTTGGTTGGTTTCGTGCCTTTTATCATCATGATTATTATATGATAAACATATTTTTCTTTCCGATTTTATTTGTTCTGTGTTTTTGTGTTTTGATTGAAAAACTTCACTTTGTTAATTTAATACAGAAGTATGTTTTATTAACACTTATAATTGTTTCATTAGCATGGGGAGTTAAACATTCAGCGCGCATTCAGAATTTCCGATATACAGATTCACAATTCAAATACATGCCCGACGCAGTATTTGAAATAGGTCCTTATCTGAGAAGCATTGGAATAAAAAAACAAGAATTTATAATTAGTGCTACTGACCCAAGTCCAAATATGAGTTTGTACTTAATGAATTGCATTGGCAGAACCGAAGGTTATTATAATGGTGAGACCATTGATGATTTTAAAAGATTAGGCGCAAAATATTTTATTGCTAACGACACGGCTAATATTATTGTGCCGGTTTTAAAAGACTATTGTCGAAAGGAAATTCCTTATGCTAATTATAAAGGAGTTTTAATTTATAAGCTCAAATAATTCTTTTTAAAGTGGAGGATTCTTTTAACCTTCCATCATCATTAATTTCGGTTATAAAATTCAATCCCGGAGTTTTTCCTGCTTCAATTGACCCAAATTGCTCATCAATTTTTAAAAATCTGGCTCCATTTATTGTTGCCCAATTCACTACCGTCTCAGTTTTTATTTCAGGAAAATTTGTTTGAATAGTTCGTATTTCATCTAAAATGGAAAGAGAATTATTTGATGCAAGACTATCAGTTCCAATACAAATTTTATCTGTCACCTGCAACCAAGTCTTATAATCCGGCAACCGATTTTCGATATACAAATTTGCCTTCGGGCAAGTACACCAAAACAAGTTTTTAAACTCTTCTGAAATATTATTAATCTCTTCCTCAGTTGAAAATGTATTATGAACCATTAATGCGTTTTTTTCTTTAGGAAGGTACTTCAATAAGTAATTTACACTTCTATCACCTGTAGGTTGAAATACCTCCGAAGAATTAAGTTTAAAAAAATCATCAATTAGTACTTTAAAATCACCGGTTCCATTGCGAAAAAATTGTGTCTCTGCTTCTGTTTCCTGATTGTGAATGCTATATATCTCAGGGTAATTTTCTTTCCAGCTATAAATCAATTTCATTAACTCTTTCGGAACTGAATATGGAGCATGAGCTGTAATAGACGATGGTAAATTCAAGCTCCTTGCTTTTAAAAAAACCTGTTTTGCAATTTCGAAATAATAACCTGCTTCGTTCGGTTTAAATCCATATGCCTCAACAAAAGTGTGATAATAAATTTTGCTTTTCTTTTTAGTTAAAAGAGAATGATCATCATTGCTGATATCTCCAACAGCTACAATTCCATTGTTAAACATTTCAATATCAGCTTCTTCAATTTTCTGAAGAATCACTTCCATTTTTTCATTCCTTATTGTTAAGAGGTCTTTTACAAATCTCACCAACCCATTTCCTCTTGAAATTTTGTTACGCATGTAAGACAATTCCAAATGACTGTGCGCATTAATAAATCCTGGACAAATGGCTCCATCAAAAAACTGAATTGTCGAATTTTCATGGTTTTTTAAGGAATCAATCGAAAGAATTTTGCCGTTATCATCCGCTATTATAACAGAATTCGTAAGAATCTCTTTACCTGTAAAAATTTTAGCTGCTGAAAATTTCTTCATTAAAAACCAAATGTAATAGAATGGTTTTTAGCTATCTAAAATTGAGAAAACAGGAATGGCTTACATTTGCCTCCGCAATGAAAATACAAGAGAAAAAAAACCTTCGGCACCTTTCATTAGATGAAATAAAACAGGTGTTGGAAGAACAAGGAGAAAAATCTTTTCGAGCTACACAAGTCTGGGAATGGATATGGCAAAAAGGGGCTGCATCAATAGATGATATGAGCAACCTTTCAAAAGAATTAAGAGAAAAATTAAAAGAAAATTTTGACCTCTATTCAATTTCAGTTGATACAATTCAACGAAGCAGCGATGGCGTTGTAAAAGTCCGGTTTAAAACATCAGATAACTTTTTTATTGAGGGAGTTTTAATTCCGGCGATTGACAGAATTACCGCTTGTGTATCTTCTCAGGTTGGTTGCAGTTTAACATGCACATTTTGTGCTACAGGTCTTATGGACCGCGAAAGAAACCTAACTCACGATGAAATATTTGATCAGGTAGTTCAGTTGAACAAAATATCTGAAGAACAGCATGGCCGCAGGCTTACAAATATTGTTTTCATGGGAATGGGAGAACCATTGCTCAATTACAGCAATGTTATAAAAGCAATTGATAAAATCAGCGCCCCCGATGGACTTGTAATTTCACCTAGACGGATTACAGTAAGTACAGCTGGCATATCAAAAATGATAAGGAAGTTAGCAGATGACAAAGTCAGATTCCGCTTAGCGCTATCTCTTCATGCTGCTGACGACCAAAAGAGAAGTAGGCTGATGCCAATTAATCAGGAAAACAATTTAGAAAGTTTAACTGAATCTCTTCAATATTTCTGGGAGAAAACCGGCAATAGAATTTCGTTTGAATATGTGCTTTTCGAAGGTGTAAATGATACTTTACAAGATGCAAAAAATCTTGTTACCCTTTGTAAAAAATTTCAATTGATTCATGTCAACCTGATTGAATATAACAGGGTTCAGGGAGTTCCTTACAAAGGACTATCTTTTGATAAAATGGAAAAATTTGCTGCCATTCTTGAAGGTTATGGGCTAAATGCGACCATTCGTCGAAGCAGAGGGCGTGATATCGATGCGGCTTGTGGTCAGTTAGCAAATAAGAAATAATTGAACAAAAATGACTTACTTTTGTGTCCCTCTAAAAAAATCCACTTATGACAGACCTTGAGAAACTCGTAGAAAGGATTACAGCTTGCGCAACTACAGTGCATGAAAACATGGGTCCTGGCTTTCCTGAAAAACATTATCAGGAAGCAATGATTAAAGAACTTACCCGCGCTAAGGTTAATTACACAACCAAGGAAGCTAAAACTAGAATGCTGGATGGTGTGCAAATGGGTGCAAGCCGTATGGAATTTTTTGTCGAAAACATTATGATTGAATTGAAAGCGCTTCCGCGTCTTGAGGTTCCGCACATGGTACATTTCAGTAACGGATTGAAAAAATCTGAGAAAGAAATGGGGCTGTTAATCAATTTCGGAACTCAGAAAATGCAAATCAGAACAAGATTGAACGAAAAAATTGAAATGGACGAAGCTTAATTTAAGCTGAATTTAAATAATGTTCAAAGCCATTCTTGCAAAAGAATGGCTTTGTTGTTTTAAAAAAGGTTCATTCACCATTACTATTAATAAATTCAATTTTCATTAAAAATCAGAAAAACTATATTGAAATTTGCCATTCAATAATTTCTACTTGAAATAAAATTATGCAAGCCATTATTCCAGTTGCCGGTGCCGGCACAAAACTTCGACCTCATACCTATACACAACCAAAAGCTTTAATTCCCGTTGCTGGAAAACCAATTCTTAGTTTCATTATTGACGAATTAATAAAAGCAGGAGTAACTGAATACATATTTGTTATTGGTTATTTAGGTGAAAAAATTCGTGATTATGTAGAAAAGAAATTTCCCGATCTAAAAGTAAAATTTGTTGAACAGGAAACCCGTGAAGGAACAGGTCACGCAATTTGGTTAACCAAGGAATTTGTAAATAAAAAAGAACAACTCATAATTGTTCTTGGCGACAGTGTGTTTGATGCTGACATGAAATCAATTGTAGAATCTGAATATTCTTTACTTGGAGTAAAAAAAGTTGACGATCCGAGAAGCTTTGGTGTGGCAGAAGTCAATGATGATGATATGATTATCAGGGTTGAAGAAAAACCTCAAATTCCAAGAAGCAATCTCGCCTTGGTAGGCTTGTATAAAATAAATGAAACAATAGCGCTTTACGATTCACTGGATTATCTAATAAGCAATAATATCCGAACTAAAAATGAATTTCAATTGACAGATGCCATTATGCGCATGATTGATATTGGAGTTCCGTTTAAACCATATAAATTAAATAGCTGGTTCGATTGTGGAAAAAAAGAAGTTTTATTGGAAACGAATTCTACTCTTTTACGCAAAGCAGGGTTTGCCACTATTCGTAATCCTAAATTTGAACGAACCATAATTATAGACCCTGTTTTCATAGGTGAGGGTTGCAAAATTTCAAACAGCATAATCGGGCCAAATGTTACAGTTGGCGATAATTCAACTATTCAGAATTCAATTATTAAAGAAAGCATAATTGGGAATTTCACTCAATTGGAATCAGTGAGTTTGCATGGCTCTGTAATCGGCAGTGATGCATTTATTCGTGGTCACAGTCAGAGCTTAAATATTGGCGACAATACTGAGATTGATTTGAGTTGAAGAAAAAATTTATCCAAGGTATATTTAGCTCGTGCAAAACAGAATCACAAAACTTTTTGGAATAGATTATCCCATCAATCAGGCGGGAATGATCTGGTGTTCAGGTTGGGCGTTGGCATCTGCTGTCAGCAATGCGGGCGCACTCGGTATAATTGGTTCGGGCAGTATGTATCCTGATATTCTTCGCAAACACATTCGTAAATGCAAAGCCGCAACTGCAAAACCATTCGCTGTGAATATTCCGCTGCTGTACCCTGATATTGATAAACACATTCAGATAATTATTGACGAAGGAGTAAAAATTGTTTTCACTTCAGCCGGCAATCCTAAAACCTGGACTTCCATACTGAAAGAAAAAGGTGTAACTGTTGTGCATGTAGTTAGTAGCGCACTTTTCGCACAAAAATCTGAAGCCGCCGGAGTAGATGCAGTAGTTGCTGAAGGTTTCGAAGCAGGCGGACACAACGGAAGAGAAGAAACTACCACAATGGTTTTAATTCCATTAGTGAAGGAGGCCGTAAAAATTCCGGTGATTGCAGCAGGAGGAATTGCCAATGGAAAAAGTATGCTTGCCGCTTTTGCACTAGATGCTGACGGAGTTCAGATCGGAACACGATTCGCTGCGAGCGTAGAATCATCGGCGCACGATTCATTTAAAAAAATTATTACTGAAACTCCTGAAGGTGGCACCATGTTGTCAATGAAAAAAGTAGTTCCTGTTCGGCTGATAAAAAATAAATTCTTCAACACCATAAATGAGGCGGAACAAAAAGGGGCAAGCATTGATGAGTTAAAAAATATTCTCGGTCGTGCACGCGCGAAGCGCGGCATGTTTGAAGGCGATTTAGAAGAAGGCGAGTTGGAAATCGGTCAGGTGAGCGCGCAGGTACATGAAATAAAACCAGCTGCAGAAATTGTAAAAAACATATGGGAAGAATTTTTAGCTGCAAAAGAAAAGCTTGCTGAATTATAATTGGTTGCCCTTCACAAGAACAGTTGTTTGTTCCCAGCCGCAATTCATCACAACATCAAGTATACTTAATCCGGCAATAAATGCTCCATGTAATTGTGGATATTCAGCCGGAGAAAAAGAAGTGTAACGAAGTTCTATATTATTAGCAGCTAATAAATTTTCGTCGTTGTATTTGCGTGCACCGTTGCCGCTTTGATAAATAGTTGCTTCAAGTGTTTTACAAATTTCAATAATCCGGTTATTTTTTTCATCAGATGACAAATTCATTTCTGATGCAAGAACGATTGGTGTTGTGATATTCAGATTTTTGCAAAAAATTTTTATGAGTTCAACATTCAAAGCTGAAAACATTTCATGCTTTGCTCCGAGCACTCCTTCTAACACTGGAAAAACTTCGTTAAAAAATTTTGCTTTTGAGTAATTGAGCTGAATGGTTTTCAGCATTTTTTTTTGCCAGGGTTGTTGATTGTCAATGGCAATATCTTTTATCAATTTACTATTTGCATTTTTTTTAACCGGAACAAAAAGGAACAATTCACCTTGTGCGGTTTTAATTTTTGTGCGATTGGTAATTGAGTTGGCATTGCCACTCTGGTAATCAACATTATCTAAAACAACAAATACATCAGCTGAATAAATCTTATTAAAATATCCAAGCCATGGAATAAAGTTGGGTTGATGTATTGAAATTACTTTTTGCATGCGCAACAAATATGCAGTTATTGATTGAATGCTTTTAAAAAGAGTGCGGTGTTCAGCAACATCCACTCTCGACCATTAATCTCTGTGTTTTTGCGAATCAGTTTTCTTTCCACTAAAAAATCTTTTGCTTCAGTTATCATTTGTTGCGCTTTGGGTTGTTGCAGCCATGTGTTGATGGGCGGTTGGTATCCAAGCTTATCAATTCGCCAGGCAATTGTTTCCGGAATTAATTCTTTCATTGATTGGCGGAGAATAAATTTTGTCCATCCGTTATTTATTTTCATTTCAGTCGGGAGCGAAAAAATAAACTCAACCAATTCATGCGAAAGAAAGGGCAATCGGATTTCTCGTGAGAATGCCATTGAATTTCTATCCGCATAGGTGAGCAGTTTTTCCAACCCAAACGCTGTGCTGAAAAAATTTAATGAATCATTCAGCTTCATGAAAACTTTGAATGGCGGATTTTCATTTCTGTTTTCACGAATAAAATCTTCGTTAAGAAAATTCAAATACGAAGGAGTTGAAATTTTTCTTCTGATTTTTCCAAGTGCTGAAAAAAGTTTTATGTATTTAATTTCATTTTCAAATTTTCCACCTTCATCAAAATCAATTCCTCTTAATTTTTTGTATTGCAATAATTGTTCGTGATAATTTTTTTTATCCCTGAAAAACAATTCAGCAAAATACGGTTTGAAAAAATGCAGGTAACCGGCAAGTGTTTCATCAGCTCCCTGGCCATCCAGCAAAACGGTTACATTTTTTTCTTTTGCCAGTTGCATCACTTTCCATTGAGCGAGTGGCGATGAATTACTGAGCGGTTCTTCAATGTGATAAATTACATTTTGCAAATCAATAAACAATACTTCTTCATTCACCCATACTTCATGTTTGTTCAGTGGAGTTTGTGCAGCCACTTCGTCAATAAATTTTCCTTCATCAAAATCTGGATCATTAAATCTTGCGGAGAAAGTATTTTGCGGAAAAGGATTTTCGCCATTTAGTTTTCCAATGGCACAAACTACCGACGATGAATCCACTCCGCCCGAAAGACTCGAACCAATCGGCACATCGGAGCGCAATCTTCTTTCTATTGATTGAAAAAATAATTCGCGGAATTTTTTTTCTGCATCTTCTTCCGAAATTTTTACTTGTTTGCTGGTATCAATTTTCCAATAACATTTTTTTTCAACTCGCCCTGTTGTATCAATGAATAAATAATGCGCCGGTTCCAGCTTGAAAATATTTTTAAAAAAAGATTCTGACTGGTCGTTTGGATTTTGCGAAACATTGTAAGCCATGTAATTGAACAGCATTTTCCGGTTCACTTCCGGTTTTTGTTCAATCAGCAGTGCCTTCATTTCTGAAGCAAACTGAAAATCATTTCCCTTATTGCAGACATAGAAAAATGGTTTTTCACCGAAGCGGTCGCGTGCGCAAAAAAGTTTTTTCTCCTGTTCATCCCACAAAGCGAACGAAAACATTCCATCGAAATGCTGTAAACAATTTTCACGATGACGGTGAAAAGCAGCAAGCACCACCTCAGTATCTGAATCAGTTTGAAAGTGAAAACCGACTTGAATTAAATCGGCGCGCAGTTCTTTGTAGTTATACAATTCACCATTAAAAACTAAAGTGTAACGGTTTATATAATGCATTGGTTGTCCGGCACGCTCACTCAAATCAATAATGGAAAGCCGGCGATGACCAAGACATAATTTTTCGTCAGGCGACAACCATTTTCCTTCGCCATCCGGTCCTCGCCACGCAATGGCATTGGTCATTTTTTTTACACGCAGAGCATCTACTTTATTTTTAAAATCAAATATGCCTGCAATGCCACACATGTTATTTCGAAATGGTTTGAATGAAATTTAAAAATTTTCCCTTGTATGCATTGTAACTGTAACAGCCCGCAATCTTCTCGCACGCCTTCGCACCAATTTCAGCAAACCTGCTTTGTGATTTAAATACATTTTCAAAATATGGAATCCAGTCTGCATCAGCCGGAACCAGAAATCCATTTATATTATCTTCAATAACTTCAGTATTTACTGTCAGTGCTGTTGCCATGCTAACAATTCCGAGGCCCATATATTGAATAAGTTTGAATGCGCTTTTACCTTTTTGTTCATCTATATTTTCAAGTGGCATAATTCCAATATCCATTCTTAGAATATTTTCTATTTCAAATTTTTCTGACCATCGAATAAAGTCAATTGGAAAATATGCAGGAGTAATAAAAGGCGCATCACAAACAATGAGCAACCGAAATTTATATTTCGATGAAAGAAAGTTAAGCGCATTTACTACCAGATGAAGATTTGGAAGGTTGTTTCTTGCGCCAACCCACCCAATAATTATTTCATTGGAATTTGTTGCGTAATTTTTTTTTGTCCTCGAATCATAATCAACACAAGTAGGAAGAACCAAAATATTTTCATTCTTCACTTCAGGATAAGACTGTTTCAATAATTCCTTGAGGTAATTTGTTCCGGGAAGAAAATGAGTGTAACACTTCAGCGAAGATGAAAATTTTGAAGCCTGTTCCAATAAAAATATTCCATAAGTTGAAATAATCCGAGGTTCTTTTTTTGCCGCAGCTATATCATCATCAAAATCCAAAATTCGATTTGAGTGAATTGAAGATAGAAACTTTTCGAAAAACAGATTTCCATAATCATTGAACATGAGTAATTCACGGCGAACAACAACAATATCATAAAAGGCCGATCTCAGTATCTGCCAAAACCGAAACCACATAAATCCCATATGAAAAAAAGGCATTGAACCCTTTGCTGATGTTAATTGCAAATATTCACGATACTCAAAAACATAAGCAGATTGAACTTTAAAATTATTTCTGTTAAGAATTTCTATCCACTTCTGTGTCCTATACTTGTTGCCAGCGCTTTCAGGAGCAAATACTTCAAAATAAAAAATGCTCTTTTTTCTTTTTGCAAAAAAGATTTTTTTGATAATTTTCTTAATCTGCTTGAAAAATAAAATTTTAAAAAGCAGAGTAATAATCCAAACTACAATCCACCAAAACCAGAAGAAGACAAAAAAGTATAAGTTAATTAATATTTTCGAAATGCCCGACATGTTTATGGTTTACTGGTTATAACCAAGTTGCTTCAAAGCGTGCAATTGTTCTTTTGAAAAAACACTTAAATCAAATTCTTTATATCTGTTGGTGCTCGATGGAAGTTTGGGGATTGAAGAAATTTTTTCTAATAAAGAATCATTGTAATTAATTCCTGCCCATTTCAGAAGTATTTCTGTTTCTTGTTTTGGATTCTCACACAATTTTTCCATCTGTAAAATTTTGAATCGCTCGCCTAAAATTTCTTTCCCAGATTCAATTGCTTTGCTATTTGCACGAATCCAAAACTCAAGTGAATCGGCAGTAGAATTTCCTTTTATTCCAAAATGGTTTCCAAAATTCCTGAGTTGAACTTTATTATCACTAAATGCCATATCCAAGCCGTTTCGCATTATAAACAAATACTTCATCTCCGGATATTTTTTTGCAAGTATTTGAATGTAGAGATGGGTATTTGGCTCTTTCCAGCCCCAATATTTATTATCAGAAAAATCTCCTTTGCAGCGTATTGACTTCGAAATCTTCACTGGGAGTGAAAACCAATCTTTATTACGAATATATTTTTCAATTATAAATTCAAATTCTGCAGTTCTGACCTTAAATTTTTCGGAGAATGAAATTTTTTCATTCATCATCTTTTTATGAAACATTTCAAGAAACTTAAGTTGCTTCGTTTCACTGGCGGTCGACAGCCATTTAGGTCTTCTGAATAATAGTGTAAACCATAAATTGTCTTTTGGCTCATTAAGCATATCACCCATATAAACGCCGGCCTCTATTAGCATTTGGGCAATTACCCTGGTGCCACTTCCTCCCACACCACCCACAACTATTGGAGAATTAATATTTTGAAAATGATTCAAAGCTTAGAGGTAATTAAGTTTATGCATCCATTCACTATTCTGGGCAAAATCCATTAGTTCTCTATGTTCATCATTATTAAATCGCGCTGTTCGTTCACTGTCAATTTCCTGTTTTATAAACTCAGAAAGCTTACAGTTTGTAAAAGATTCTAATTGCATAATTGAATTTTCATCACCCGAAATTAATTTCTCAAAACACACATGAAATACCTGCCCTGGAAATAAATAATCGTACTTATAGGCCTGTGCTGCATATTCTTCCCACAGTTTTAAGCCTTCTAATTTGTTTTCCAATCTGGCAGAATGCCATTTATCAGTAAAATCAAAGTTCAGATTTCTCCTGTATAAACTGATTGCTACATCCATTCCGTTTCTAAAGATGTGAATCACTTTTGCTTTTGGAAAAATCCTTAACCATTGTGAAACAGTAAATGTGTTTCGCGGATCTTTCCAACCCCAGCTATCTGAGCTTAAAAATGAAATTGGTTTTAACGGTTGCCGAGTAATCCGGGCATAATGGCGAAGAAAAGAGTAGGTATTAAATAACTTTAGATCTGCTTTTTCGGGTACTGACGGATTATCCCATGTTAGTTTTTCACGGTCCATCCATGCAGTATTAACTCTTTGAAAATACCATGATTCATGATCGTTTGTTAAATCATATCCCATATACACACCGGCTTTATCAAGTATTCGGGCAAGCATACTTGTGCCTGAACGATGCATACCGATTATTATAAGTGGTGGAGATATTAATTTCATATTGAAACACAAATTAAATCAGCAATTCTGTATTCCGATGTTTGAAGTTTCATCATTTGATTTTCCTTTGCAGAAATATGAATAAGAGATCATTGAAAATTATAGCCGGTTTTATTGTTTTCACAGGTATTGTTTTCTCCTCTTGGAAAATTTACAGTTATTATCATACTCCTGAATTTTCAAATGGTGAAATCATTCCCGACATCCTTCTTCCAAACCAAATAAATGATACTATTTCTCTTTATTCATTAAAAGGAAATATTGTTTTAGTTCAGTTTTGGGCTTCCTGGTGTGGTCCATGCCGATTCGAAAATCGAGAATTATTAAATTTGTATTCAAAATTTCAAAATCTTGAAATGAAGGAAGGAGGTACTTTTAAGATTTTCAGTATTTCAGTTGATAAAGATAAATCTAGTTGGAAAAAGGCTATTGAACAGGATAAAATGTTTTGGCCTGATCATGTTAACGATTCACTTGATTTTGAAAAAAGCATATCAAAAAAATATAATGTTCATTCTATTCCGTCAACATTTTTAATTGATCAAAAAGAAATGATAATCGGAGTAAATCTTTCACCTATGCAATTGGAGGGGGTATTAACAAAACGATTAAAATAATATTCAAAAAACCCGCTTTTGTCATTTCATTTAGATTTGACGGTTTTACAGTGTCACATTGTCCCGAATTATTTGATGGCAAATGGTTTGACAAATGCAGTTTACTCAAGCAGAAATCATGGAAAATAAAGAAAAAGGCTTACATACTGACGAAAACGACTTAAACATTCAGCCACCGGCTGCAAAATCAGCAGAAGATACTATTAATGAAATCGAAAATGAATCCGCTGAAAATGTGCCTGATGATCAAAAAAGGTCATATGAAGAATTAGAGGAAAAAGCTGAGGGTCTATTAGAGAAAATTGGCTTTGGTAAAAAAGAAAAGCATAAAAAAGAAGCGCAGGAGTTAAAAAAGAAATTAGAAGAAATGAATGACCGCCATCTTAGACTTGTTGCCGAGTTCGATAATTATAAAAAGCGAAACGCAAAAGAAAGGTTAGAGTGGATGAAAAATGCAGGTCAGGATATTATTCAATCAATACTTCCAACTTTAGATGATTTTAATCGTGCTGTTAAACAAATGGAAGCATCAAAAGATATTTCTTCAGTAAAAGATGGTGTTCTGTTAATTCATTCCAAACTTAAATCCACGCTTGAAGCAAGAGGGTTAAAACAAATTGAATCAATAGGTCATGAATTTAATACTGAATTACACGAAGCTATAACGGAAATTCCTGCTCCAAATGAGGAAATGAGAGGAAAGGTAGTAGATGAAATTGAATGCGGATACTCCCTTAATGATAAAATGCTTCGCTACGCAAAAGTGGTAGTTGGAAAATAAATAATATGGCAAAAAGAGATTACTACGAAATTTTAGGTGTAAACCGTAACGCTACACCTGATGAATTAAAAAAAGCATATCGGAAAGTTGCCATGCAGTTTCACCCTGACAGAAACCCGGGCGATAAAGAATCCGAAGAGAAATTTAAGGAAGCAGCTGAAGCTTACGATGTATTAACTGATAAAGAAAAAAAAGATCGTTATGATCGTTTCGGCCATCAGGGGATGGGTGGAAACGGAGGTGGAAATGGAGGTTTCAGTGGTGGGGGAATGAATATGGAAGACATATTCTCTCACTTTGGTGATGTGTTCGGTGGTCAAGGAGGTGGAGGAGGTAGCCCGTTTGAAAGTTTTTTTTCTGGTGGTCGGAGCAGTAGAGGTGAAAGAGGTCGTGGTGTGCGAGGTGGAAATCTTCGTATAAAAATCAGTCTTACATTAAAAGAGGTAGCTGAAGGAGCGCAAAAGAAACTTAAAGTTAAAAAATACATTACCTGCGATACTTGCCATGGCAATGGGGCTAAGGACAAATCGTCTTTTAGCACATGCAATACATGTAAAGGATCAGGTCATGTTCGCCGCGTGACTAATACAATTCTAGGGCAAATGCAAACAACAACCACATGCCCGACTTGCAATGGTGAAGGACAATCAATAACAGCAAAATGCAATACCTGTAAAGGCGAAGGTCGTATGTGGGGCGAAGAAACAATTACAGTTGATATTCCTGCTGGTGTAACAGAAGGAATTCAACTTAGCATGGGGGGGCGTGGCAATGCTGGAGAACGAGGAGGTGCGAACGGCGACCTTGTTATTCAGATAGAAGAATTACCAAATGAAGAACTCAAAAGAGATGGTATTAATATTATTTATGATCTTCATATAAGTTTTATGGATGCATCACTTGGTACCAGTATAGAGGTGCCAACCATTGATGGAAGAGCTAAAATAAAAATAAAACCCGGCACACAGGCAGGTGAAATTTTCCGTTTAAAAGGCAAGGGATTACCAAATTTAAATGCATATGGCAAAGGTGACGAATTGATTTATGTAAACATCTGGACTCCAAAAACTCTGACTTCGGAAGAAGAAAAAATGCTGGAAAAACTAAAAAGCCATCATAATTTTCAGCCACATCACAATAAAAGTGAAAAATCTTTTTTTGAGAAAATGAAAGATTATTTTAACTAAAACATTAGTTTTTAAAATAAAAAAGCCGCTTTCGGTTTGAAAGCGGCTTTTTTCAGTTTAAAGTATTTAAATTTATTTTGCTAAAGAATTCACCTTTTTTACCAATCCTGATTTAAGGTTAGCAGCTTTGTTTGGATGAATTACTTTTTTACGGGCAAGTTTATCAATCATGCTGATAACTTTAGGTAGTTCTTTTTCTGCATCAGCTTTATTCTCGCTCACACGAATTTCTTTCATTGCATTACGGGTAGTCTTGGCTACATAGCGATTTTCAATTCTGCGCTTTTTTGATTGGCGATCAGCTTTTTTCGCGTTCTTGGTATTTGCCATTATTATTAACTGTTTAAAATTTGGACGGCAAAGATAACCCTGCATTCCAATTCACAAAATAAGAATGCATAATGATACAAATGAGGTGAATCTTATATTCCCAGCTCTTTTTTTAATCGTGAATCAATATCAGAAGGGGCATCCAGCATCATATCTCTTCCAGAATTATTTTTTGGGAAGGCAATGAAGTCGCGGATATAATCAAGATTGGAAATTACGATGGAACAAAAACGATCGAAACCAAATGCAATTCCACCATGTGGCGGCGCACCGTATTCAAATGCATTGAGAATAAATCCGAATTTGTATTGTGCTTCTTCATCGGTTAATCCCAGCAATGAAAACATCTTTTCTTGTTGTGCTCGATTGTGAATGCGAATGCTTCCGCTCGACAACTCAACTCCGTTAATCACCACATCATAAGCATTTGCACGAACTGCTCCGGGGTTGGTATTGATTAGTTCATTGTCTTCCTTTTTCCAAGAAGTGAACGGATGATGCATTGCATTCCACCTTTTATCTTCTTCATCCCATTCTAGCAATGGAAAATCAACCACCCAAAGTGGCTTGTAATCTTCCACTTTGCGAAGTCCTAAGCGAACTCCCATTTCCAATCGCAATTCACTCATTGCTTTCCTAGTTTTGCTTAAAGAACCGCAGAGAATCAAAATCAAATCTCCTGATTTTGCATTGCAATGTGTAGCAATTTTTTTCAGGTCATCTTCCGAATAAAATTTATCAACTGAAGATTTAAATGAGCCATCACTGTTACACTTTATAAACACCAAACCACCGGCACCAATCTGCGGACGCTTCACCCACTCAGTTAATTCATCGGTTTGTTTGCGTGTGTATTCACTGCAACCTTCCGCAACAATTCCTACCACATATCCTGCATCATCAAAAACTCTAAATGATTTTCCTTTTACCACATCGCTCAACTCAATCAGCTTCATACCGAATCGCAAATCGGGTTTGTCATTGCCATAATATTTCAGGCAATCCGCATAACTCATTCTTGGAAAATCACCTAATTCAATTCCACGCACTTTTTTGAAAACATATTTCACCATTCCTTCAAACATCTGTAACACATCTTCTTGTTCAACAAAAGCCATCTCGCAATCTATCTGTGTGAACTCGGGCTGGCGGTCGGCACGCAAATCTTCATCGCGAAAACATCTGGTGATTTGGTAGTAGCGATCAAAGCCTGCAACCATAAGTAATTGCTTAAAAGTTTGCGGCGATTGTGGCAATGCGTAAAACTGTCCCTGATTCAACCGCGAAGGCACAACAAAATCGCGTGCTCCTTCCGGCGTGGATTTTATTAAGAACGGAGTTTCCACATCGGCAAAACCTTGTCCGTCCATGTACTCGCGCACAGCTTGCGCCACACGATGGCGATGCAATAAATTTTTATTCACGATGCTTCGGCGCAAATCGAGGTATCGATATTTCATTCGCAAATCATCACCGCCATCAGTTTCTTCTTCAATGGTAAAGGGCGGGGTTTTTGATTCATTGAGAATGTTCAGTATTTCCACTTTCAATTCCACATCACCGGTTTCTATTTGTGCATTCTTGCTGCTGCGCTCGCGCACCAACCCGGTTACCTGCAACACATATTCGCGACCAAGTTGCTTTGCCTGTTCTGCTAATGGAGAGTTGGTGTCGAAAAACAATTGTGTGATTCCGTAGCGATCGCGCAGGTCAATAAAAACAAGATTACCTAAGTCGCGTACACGCTGTACCCATCCGGCCAATGTAACAGTATTACCAGAATGCTCTTTTCTTAATTCACCACAAGTGTGTGTCCGATACATGTTTAAAAAAATTGAGGGGCAAAAGTCGTTATCGGATGGCAAGGTTCAAAACACAAATGGATAATTGCCGTCTATTGTTGAATACAAGTAGATTTTTGATTAGAAATTACCAATAAATACAACTTAAATTTTTATATCCGATTTTAGCGGCGTTAAAAAGCTGATTAGGTGTGTGCACCCCAAAAAAATTTAAAATATAAAATGAGTACAGTAGCAGAAAACAGAAAAATTATTTTCGACAAAAACAAGATTGCCGAATTTTATCCGACACTTCGCAAACGGGTAGATGAATATTTCAGCAAGCACAATCTTTCCACCCACGCAAATGGCGCTATGGTTTTTAAAACCATTTTTATTTTGGGTGTTTTCATTGCGAGTTATGTTTTAGTCATCATTGGATTTCTTCCGTTGTGGGCAATGCTGATTTCTATTTTAATACATGGATTTTTTACTGCCTTGGTTGGATTTAATATTTCCCACGATGCAGTTCATGGTTCTTATTCTTCCAATGTTCGCCTGAACAAAATCCTTGGAACCACTTTCAATTTCGCTGGAACAAGCGATTACATATGGAAGATAAAGCACAATATTGTTCATCACACTTTCACCAACATCCCTGAGCACGATGATGATATTGATCAGATTGGCTTGATACGAATTGAACAATCGCGCAAGCTGAAATGGTATCACCGCTTTCAGCACTACTATATTTTTCTGTTGTATTGCTTCACTACAATCGTTTGGGTTTTTGTGAATGATTATAAAAATTTCTTTCGCAAGAAGTGGGGTTATTATGAAAACAACAAACATCCAAAAGGCGCTTTTCTGAGAATTATTTCTTACAAAGCCATTTATTATTTCTGTTACCTCGTGCTTCCGTTTTTAGTTATGAATATTGCATGGTACTGGATTCTTGTTGGATTTGTTTTAATGCATGCCATCCAAGGATTAACACTTGCCATTGTTTTTCAATTGGCACATGTTGTTGAAGGTGCTGCATTTCCAATTCCTGATGAAGAAGATAAAGTAGAAAACAACTGGGCTGTTCATCAGCTTTATACTACTGTAGATTTTGCTCGCAACAGCGCTCTTGTTCGGTTTTTAGTTGGGGGTTTAAATTTTCAGGTTGAACATCATCTGTTTCCAAAAATCTGTCATATTCACTATAAAAAAATTGCTCCTATTGTAAAGCAAACTGCTGAAGAGTTTAATCTTCCGTATCTGGAAAGTAAAACTTTTGGAGGGGCACTACTCTCTCATATTCGCTTGATGCGAAAATTAGGAAGAGAGGAATCTTTCGCATGAGTTTTTAATTTGAGAAAAGTTAAGTATCAATTTTTGGTGAGAAGTATTTGATAAGATAAATTTTTCAATCCTTGTTGCTTTTTATTAATCCGATTAATGCAACTGCTGCCCATGTTCCTTCCAATATAGTAACCGGAACAGAATGAATCAATACACTTCCCCAACAAGCAAGAGCTCCGCCGAACAAATTCAGAATAAAAAATAATTTACTTTTCTCTTTTAGTAAATTAAAAGTGCTAAGAAAAAATGCTGCGAGAATTAACAACACTCCTGCACCACTAATAATATCTGCCTGATTCATTTGGTGAAGATAATCTTTCGTTAAAATACAAAAGCCCCTCAATAATGAAGGGCTTTTATGAAAATCGTTTAGAAAATATTTCTATTTCTGAATAATCAATCGTTGAGTAAGCCGCTGTATTTCATTAGTCAATACCACTTCATATAATCCGTCTGAAATATTTTTAAGTAATATTTTTTGTGAGGAAGGATTTTGACTTGCCGCAAGATTTGAAGAATAAACTAATTGACCTGTGATATTATAAATAGAAATTAAAGACTCGGTAAATAAAGCCGGCAGTTCTAACATAAAACTTCCGTTGTTTGGATTAGGGAAAATCCTGAATGAGTTTTCAACTTCTGTTTCCTCTAATCTCGGAGCAGTAGTAAATGTTTGAATTGCGGCAAAGGCTGAGTTAACACCAGCACCGCATCCAGAACGAATTCTAAATTCATAAGAAGTAGCATTTATTAAGTTATTTAAAATAACACTTGTATTAACTGTTGTAATGCTAGTCCATGATGTCACGCCAACTTTTCTGTATTGAAAAAGAAAATCAGTTGGTGAACAAGCTGAATTCCAGCTAATAGTTGCTGATGTGTTCGTTAAATTTGTTATGCTTGGATTAATTGGCGAGGTACATATTTGTGTTTTTCCACTTTTGGCTTTCCATCCTAAATTCTGATTGCTAGAACAGAATGCTGCAACCTGGAAAGTATAAGTGGTATTAGATGCCAGCCCTGTGAAATCGTAAAATAAGACATTACCTAATGTAACAACCGGGCTCCAGGTTGTAGAGCCGGTTATTTTATAGCGAACTTTATAATAAGATGCAGATGGAGTAGCAGTCCAGTTCAAACGGGCACTGCAACTATATAAATTTGTAACTGTTAGTGTTGGGCTATATGTTCCGGCACTAACGGTATAAGTAGTTACAACAGAACATGGTCCGGAAGTAACTGTTAAAGTATAATTTCCGGCAATAATATTTGTAAGGTTCTGTGTTGTTGCTCCAGTGTTCCAGATAAAATTATAAGGCGGATTGCCCCCAATTATAGAAACGACAATTGCTCCGCTCCCCGGACATGGGCTGTCGTTAGTGATACTTGCTATAACGAAAGGCTGATCTTGCACTGTAATAGCAGATATTGCAGAGGCAGTACATCCCAAAGCATTAATTCCAGTAACAGTATAGTTTGTTGAGGAATTAGGAATTGCAAATACACTCGAACCACTTGTTCCACTCAATCCTGCAGAAGG
>Ga0114969_10000897_pt1 | contig 25457 bp, 39 predicted proteins | sample M_130807_MF_Meta_FD_87316 | JGI IMG/M metagenome (GOLD analysis project Ga0114969, IMG submission 87316) | Freshwater microbial communities from Lake Montjoie, Canada to study carbon cycling - M_130807_MF_MetaG | ecosystem: Environmental > Aquatic > Freshwater > Lake | place: Lake Montjoie...
CCTCGCCTAAGCTGTCGATGTAGGCGTAGTAGGATCGGGACACGTCACTTGATAAAAACGGAATAAGTCGGAACAGGCTGGCGGTGAGGGAGTTAAGCCGGAAAAACGGGTCGGGGCGGAATTTGATAATTTTGCGGCCTGGGGGCCTTTTGGGACGGTGGTCTGATAACTTTGGGAGGGCATGGGGGGGCCGTGGTGGGCATTAAAAAGGGGGCCAATTAATGGGCCTTCCGGGCCTGGTCCATGCCGGCCCATTGCATTTGAATCTGCCGGGCCTCTGCCGGGGATCCGCCGGCCGCCGCCAGGCTGCCGAGGTATTTTTTCCGGGCCGTGGGATCCCCAGCTGCGGCCGGGCCGGCCAGGGTTTCCATTTCCGCCTGGGCCTGGCGCACGTCCAGCATTTCGGCCGTAATGTCCACCGTCGGCCGGCCAGAATCGGGCCAGACAATGAGGGCCACGGCGGCGGCAAAGCCGGCCGCGCAGGCCAACCAGTGGCGGGTGGAAAAAGTGGTGGGAATCATGGCCTTTTTTTACCGGTGAAAGGGGACGTGGAACCGGTCCCCACGGGGCCATTTTTAGGGGGGGCAGAAAAGGGCGAACTGCGCTCATCTAAGCCGGAATTCTGGACCTTTGCCCGGTGGGTAAAAACACGGTCCGGCACGGTTTCCGCGTTGGGGGAAAGGGGGACGCCCATTTTCTGGAGAGTGGCCGCCAGGGCCTCCCGGATGAATTCGGACCGGCCACGCCGCCCCCGTGCGCTATCCATGGCCTCCAATAATTCGGGGTCCAGCTTAAACGCTATCAGGGAGAGGCCATCACGGGGGGATTTCACAAGCCCGCAGGTATAACATTCACAGAAAAAAGCAAATAAATATTGACGGCATGTTATACTTGGTATAACCAAGTTAAACCATGAACTCGACAAAACCCCCCTCCACCCGGAAGGCCACTGGCCTTGTGGCCGTCTGGATCCCCACCGAAACCATCGCCCGCCTGGACGTGGCCGTGCGCATGCTGGATCTGGACCGGTCCAAAGTAATTCGCCGCGCCCTGCGGGAACATCTGGCCCGCCTCCAATCACCCGCGCCAACGGTATAACCCAGTCATACCATGCGCGAAATCACCACCACCACCACCCTGGCCGCCGCCCCTACTTTGGAAACGTGTCTGGCCGGGATCCGCGCCCAGTCTGGCCATGCCCTGCGGGGCATTCTGGGCATGGGCCAGCACCTGGTCCAGGCCCAGGCCATTTTCACCCTGCCGGCCGGCCAGCGTGGGCAGGGCCGGAAATCAAGTGCAACCGTTGCACTTGATTCTGGGAATGAAGGTTTCGACCAGTGGATGGCCGAAAATGTCCTGCCCCTGGGCATTTCCCGCCGCACGGCCTACAACTATATGGCGGCCGCCGGCCGCATGGGCCTGGGGCCTGGCAGCACGGACGCCGACCTGGCCGCCCTGGATCTGGTCGGCCGGAAGGCAACCGACCTTTACAAGCTGGACGGCCCCAAGGGGACCCCGGAAAAAGCCCCCCAGATTTCCGCCCAGGCTGCGGCCTGCCAGCTATGGCTGCCCCTCTGGGACCAGCTGGCCGACGCGGCCAGCCCCACGGCCCCCACGGCCACGGCCTTGTGGCACCTGCCCCTGGTTTCTGCGGATCCCACGCAGCCCAGCCTGGCCGGCATGGAAACCAAACTGCGGGGCAGTCTGGACCTGATTAAAGAAATCCGCGCCGCCCGCGCCGCCAAATAATTTTCCACCGTTTCCCGCCATGCTTTCCATCCTTACCACCACCCCCGACCAGGCCCCCGGCCTGCAAATGCTGCCCGCCGCCGAACCTGCTAAAATCATCCCCATGGGTGATAATGCAGACTGGCACCGGGTGGCCCCCAAGGCCCGGGCCGAAGTGCTGGCCCTGATCCCGCATCTGGAAGGCATCCACGCCGCCGGCCACGGCACCAGGGCGGCCGCCGTGGCCCGGGTGGCGGCCATCGTGGGGCAGTCGGTCCCCACCATCCGGCGGAAATATGACAAATGGCTGGCCGAGGGGTGGCAGGGACTGGTCAACCGGGCGAAATCCCCCAACACCTCCCAGCTGCCCGAGGCATTCCTTCAATTCTGGCTGGGCATGGTGGAAAGTTTCCAACGGGACCGCACCCGCAAAAAGGCCTGGCGCAGTTTACAGCTGCGCCTGGCAGCATGGGAAAAGGGGGACACGGCCATGGCAATCCCTGGCTATTCCACCCCGCCGAAACGCACCCTGGCCACCGGCCTGCCGGCAGCCTGGTCCTATAAGACACTTTCCCGCCACAAGCCCAGCAATTACCAGCTGGCCCTGCGCCACCAGGGAACCAAGGCCGCTAGCAATTATCTGCCATCCATCCGCGCCAGCCGGGTGGGGGTCCTGCCTGGGGAAATCATCTTTTTTGACGACGAACAGGTGGACGTTTACGTGAACTTCCTGGGCATCAATCAGCAGGCCACCCGCCCCCAGGCATTCCATGCCCTCGACTATGCCAGTGCGCACAATATTTGCAGGGGATACCAGCCCACCATTTTGGATGCCGGCACCGGCATTAAAAGGGGCCTGACGCAGGCCACTTTCGAGTGGTTTGTCATTCACCTGCTGACCAATTTTGGGTATCGCAAAACGGGCACCACCCTGGTCTGGGAACACGGCACGGCCAGCGGGTCCAAAGCATTTGAGGAAAGACTGCATTTCCTGACAAAAGGGGCCGTCACCATTGACCGGTCCGGCCGCTTTGGGGATCCTGCTTTTAAGGGAATGCTTTACCCCGGCCAACGCACGGGAAATTTCAGATACAAGGCCCCCCTGGAATCCAGCTTTTCCATCCACCGCACGGAGTTTTCCGCCCTCCCTGGTGCCACGGGCATTAATCGGGACCACGCCCCCGAGGAAAACGAGGGCATTCTGCGGGCCAATAAATTTTACCTAAAGGCCATGGAGGCCCTGCCCTTTGAACGCCAGCAACTCATGGCCCTGCCCGTCATGCCCTGGGGCCAATTCGTCACCCTGGCCAATGAGATTATTGGAGGCCTGGAGGACCGCACCGACCACGAACTGACGCAATGGGAGGACTGCGGAAATCTCGTTTCTGAATTCACCCTGGACGGGTCCAGCTGGTGGGGGCAGGAAAAGCTGGCCGAAATGCCCACCGAGGCCCGCGCCGCCGTGTCCGCCTTTGTCCAGCAACCTGGATTTTCCCGGATCCGCCGCCGCAGCCGGCGGGAAGCATGGCAGGCCGGGGCCGGGGACCTGGTGCGCCTGGCCCCCCGGGATTGTGTGGCCCTCATGGGCATGGAATCGGCCATTGAAAGGACGGTTTCGGACCGCCTGGAAATCCTATTTGAGGACCGCACCATTTCCGCCGACCCCATGGTTTACCTGGCCAGCGTCAAGAATGAACACGGCCACCGGATCCAGTTAAAACGTGGGGAAAAATACCTTTGCTTTCTCAATCCCCAGGACCCTTCCCGCGTCCAGGTCTGCGAGGGCCACGGGGCCAGACGGGGGGCATGGATCGGTGAGGCCCCGGCCTTTGTCACCCCGTCCAGAAAAGACGTGGACGCGCTGATGATGAATTACGGCCGCGCCGTGGCTGCCACCACCCCCGAACGCATGGACGTGGAACGCCGCGCCGCCGGGGAAGTCCACCGCCGGACCAGTGACGCCGCCTGGAATGCCCGCCTCCTGAATTCCGCCCCCCTGACCCCCACCGAACACGCAGCCCAGGCCGCCAAATCCGGGGCCGCCGCCCTGGCGGAAATGGCCCTGGCCGCAGCCCCCGCCGAGGCCCTGCCGGCCCCGGCCGAATTCGACCCCTTTTCCGGTGAGTAACCGGCAAACCAAAAACCACAAACTCCAATAACCACGACCATGATTGAATCACCCCGCATCTACAATGACAAAAACGGCAGACCCGCCGTGATGGCCACCTTTGACGGCATCGGCCCCGCCGCCGCCCTGGCCCTGCGCCCCAAGGCCCGCCTGGACCTGGTGGGCCAACTCTCCCGCCTCCTGGCCCACGCCGGCCCCGACGGGGTGCCCGAGTGGTCCCGCAACCGGGTGGCCAAGGCCCTGGGGCAAAATACCGCCTACGTGTCCCTTTACGCCCGCCAGGGGGACGCCGCCCCCCCGGATTTCCCCGGATCCATTGGCGCATTTGAAAGCAAGCTGGAAGATTTTCTTAAGACTCTGGCCACCCGCAAAGTGGCCGACGATGCCAGCTTTGAAACGTCGGTTTCCCGCAGCCTGGACCGGTTTATTTCCGCCGTGAAATCCGTCAAGGGAATTGGAGTTTTCCACGGCCAGGCCGGCCTGGGCAAAACGGAAGGGATCGCACGTTACAAGGCGGCCAATCCCCTGGCCATCACTCTGGCCATTTTCGCCTGGTCCGGCGGCCGGGACGCCGTGCTGAATTCCATTTTCCAGCAAATGGAAACCCGCAGTTTCAACCGCCGCACCGATACCAAGGCCGACTGGATCTGCGCCCGCTTGCAGGACCGTGCCGGGGTCCTGGTAATTGACAACGCGCACAAGATGACCGTCGGGGCCTTTTCCCTCCTTTTTGATCTGCATGACCGGACCGGGTGCCCCATTGTCCTGGTGGGAAATCCCGCCATGATTATGAAGCTGCGGACCGATGACCAGCTTTTTTCCCGCGTCGGCCTGCGCCGGGAGGCCAAATACAAGCCCGACGACCTGCGCACGGCCGTGGACGCCATGCTGGCCCGGGAGGCCCCGGCCCACGCCGGCCAGCTGCGCCAGCTGGCCCGCCAGGTGGCAGCCGAACGTGGCCACCTGCGCAGCCTCAAACACCACCTGCGGGTGGCCGCCGATTTCCACCAGGCCCCGGCCCTGGCCGACAAGCCCATGGCCGCAGCCTTTAAGGCCGCTCATGAATCGCTGATTCATGAAGGCTATGCGCTGGCCGACACCGCCGAATAACCACCCCCAGCACCCACGACAATGAAACGCACCATTCCACTTGTAAACGACGGCCTGCAAATTGCCGAACTGGTCCTGCTGGGCGGGTCCGGTGACGGACAGGAACTCCCCCGCCGGCCTGACGGCGGGTGGCCGCCGGCCATCCATTCCACCACCGGGGAAATCTGGGCACCCGTCCACCCTGCGCAAGTGTCCCAGCGGGGCCTGCGCATTTACAAAATCACCGGCCCCGAGGCCGCCACCGAAAACCAATAACCACCCAATACCATGGCCAAACCATACAAACCGATTACTGATAAAATCCGCCACCAGGTAATGACCTGGCTGGCCCGCCGCCCCGTTATAGGATGCACCCGCGCCGCCCGCGAAGTAGGAGAGCAGACCGGGGTCCTGCGCTACTGGGCCGGCCGCATGCAGGTGGCCGTCCCCAGCCTGGCCCGGGACCGCCACGCCGTGGCCCCCATTGCCTACCCCACGCCCGACCAGCAGGCCGCCGTCCACCAGTGGATGGTGGACCGGGAACGGGTCGGGGCCTACGCCGCCGCCACCAAGGTGCGGCAGCCCAAGGAATTACTGGGCCGCTGGGCCATTCTCATGGGCCTGGTGCCGGCCAACCTAAGCGCAATTGCAAGCCGAAAGGGGGCCGCAGTATGAGCACCGCCACCCGTTACCCCCTGGCCCAGGCCCAGGCCGTGGCCGGCCGCCTCCTGGCCGTCCTGGCCCAGCACTGCGGACCCGTGAATGGCCCCACCGACGACACCCCCACCATGCCCGGCCTCATGGTCTGCGGATCCATCCGCCGAGGCCTGGAAATGGTCGGGGACGTGGACATGGTTTATTGCCCACGGATCGGTGAGGCCTGCCCCCCTGGGGAACTCCTGCCCATGCCCGGCCAGAATCTAATGGCCGCCGCCCTCGATCACCTGGTGAGGGACGGGATCCTGGCCTGGCGCACCGGTAAAAAGGGCACCCCGGCCAATGGCCCATGGATTCACTACATGGTGGACCGGGGCACCGGCATTCCCGTGGATTTTTTCCGGGCCACGCCGGCCAGTTTCTGGTCCCTGGTCCTGTGCCGAACTGGCCCCCTGGCCCACAATATCCACCTGGCCCAGCGTGCCCAGGAAAAGGGCATGAAGTGGTCCCCGTCCAGGGACCAGCCGGGATTCCTGAATGGCTGGCAGAAAATCCAAATTATGGACGAACCCCACGCCTTTGAAACCCTGGGCCTGCCCTACCTGGACCCCGCCGAACGCTTCTAAAATTCACCCAAAAAACACCACGAAAAAAATGAAACCCACCACCCAACTGACCCTTTTTCTCTGTGCCTGCATAGGCCTGGGAATGGCCATTATCCTCTGCGCCATCCATTACATTTGCGACACCCTGACCACCACCAAGGGCCTGCTGTCCATGCTTCTGGGCCTGGCCTGCTATGTGCCGGCCATCTGGCTGGTTTCCGCCGCCGCCCAGGGCCTGGACAGCATCCCCACCCGCCAGAGGCAGGAAATCCTGGAACGGATCCAGGCCGAGGCCCTGGCCCGCCGCCGCCGCCGATTCTAACCACCCACCCACCACCGCCATGTCACCCGAACAAAACCGCCGATATTGGGCCGAATTCAACGCCGCCGCCAAGGTGCTGCAATCCCACGGATATTCCACCGCCGAATGTGAGGACTGGAGGGCCGAAACCACGCTAAAAGCCTGCGGCCGCGCCGTGTCCTCCCGGGACCTGACCAACCGGGACCTGGACATGATGCTGGCCCACTTCCGGGCCGTCACCGATCCCGACGACCTCGACGGCCAGCTGCGCCAGGAGGCCGCCGAACGCGCCCGCTTGATCCGGGGAATTGAAAAGGATTCACTGGGGGACGCCTGGCTGCGGGCCGTCCTGGTGGACATTTACGGCCTCATGGAACCCGGGGCCTGGCGCACCCTGCCGCCGGCCGAACTCCTGAAACTCCGCCGCCGCTGCGCCAACGCCCGCCGCCGCACCGTCCCCCGCGCCCTGTCCGAATCCGCCGCCGCCGAATTCCGCAGCCACTTGGAATAATGCACTACGAACACGAAAAATTTTTGGCTGCCGACGCAGCCGAAACCCAAAACCAAAACCAAAACACCGCCACCACCACCATGCCCACCGAAACCGACAACGCCACCCAGTCCAAAGTCCACCCACCTACCGCCGCCATTGATCTGATTTCCAACCTGGCGGAAAAATTCGCCACTGCCCACGCCGCCCTGGCCGAAAGAGTAGGCGAGGCCCACGAACTCATGGAAATGGTGCGCCGCCAGCACCTGCGCCCCCTCACCAAGGCCGTGGCCAAAGCCCAGGAGGCCCGGGCCAACCTGCTGGCCATGGTGGAATCCATGCCCCACCTTTTCGTGAAACCCCGCACCCTGGTAATTCATGGGATCCGCTGCGGTTTCAAAAAGGGCCAGGACAAGCTGGAAGTCACCAACGTGGCCGACACCATCCAGATTATCCGCACCCACCTGCCGGACCTGGCCCCCGCCCTGGTCCGCCAGCCGGCCCCCGAACTGGCCAAGGCCGCCCTGGGCACCCTCACCGACGCCCAGCTGGCCCAGATTGGCGTCACCGTGGTGCCCGGGAAGGACGAAACCGTGGCCGTGTCCACCACCACCAACGTGGACCGCCTGGTGGCCGCCCTCCTGGCAGATCCCACCGAAACCCCCGAGGGATAAACCCCCACCCACCCGCCACCGGATCCCGCCACCATGAAAATTGAAAACCCCGAGCAACTGCTACTTTTTCACCCCACCGTGGTGCCGACTGGCCGCGCCGACGGGGCCGTGCTTTTCATTCCCGGCAAGGCCATTCTGGTGGACCAAATGCTGACCGTTTCCCAGGTGGCCGAAATGACGGGGTATTCCCCCCGCCACGTCCGCCACCTGGCCCCGGCCCTGGGTGCCCGCCAGCTGGGGCCACGGTGCAAGCTGCGATTTCCCGCCCGGGAAATCCATAATTTCATTAAACTGGGGGCCAGATAAAGGCCCCTTAATCCACCCAAAAAACACCCGTAAAAACCATGTCCATTTTCAGAAAAAAAACCACCACCCCGGCCCCCACCAAGGCCCCCGCCTCCACTTACGAAACCCTGGCCCGCGCCACCTGGGACCAAGGAAAAAACCTGGGGGCCACCCACCAGGAAATTTTGGCCACCTGCGCCATTCTCCTGCGCACCGTATGCTCCCAGGCCGGTATTTCCCCGTCGGATGCCCTTAACCAGCTGCGGGGCATGGTCAAGGCCACCGCCGCCGCCAAGTCCACCCCCGCCCCAGCCTCCAAACGCCCCAGCACCAATGGCCTTTGAAATAATCACCCCCGCCGCCGTCCATGAATGGATGGCCGCCCACCGCCACCAGCCCGAGGGAAACATTGCCCTCTGCTACGAGGCCCTGGCCCTGCGTTTCCAGCTGGATCTGCCGGCCATGATCGCAGAGGCCACCCGCCTGGCCGTGGGCCTGCGCCTGACCCCCAACCAGACACTTTCCACCGCCTACGGACTGGTGAAAGAGGCCTTGCATACTGCCATAAACAAAATCACCCCGGCCCCCGTGCCATTTCCACGCATCCCATGAAAACCACCCATCCAAAAATTCTCGCCACTATTAAAAACGTCTCTCCGTCCATGGCCCGGGAATGGCTGGCGTCGATGGGGAGGAACCGCACAGTAAAGCAATCATCGGTGGCTATGTATGCCAACGACATGGTAAACGGGAATTGGAAACTCTCCCCGCAGGGCATCGCGTTCGATGCCGAGGGCCGACTTTTTGACGGGCAGCACCGGCTCCATGCCGTCCGTCGGGCAGGGGTGACGGTGCCTATGCTGGTGCTACAAGGATTTCCCGTGGAGCAGGGCAAGGTCAAAACCATGGACATTGTGGATTGCGGTGCGCTGCGGTCCCTTCCAGACCGGCTTAAACTCATGGGATGTTATGCAGGCAACCCGAACTTAATATGCTCAACCGCCCGCGCTCTGGCCATTTTTGTGATGCACGGATCCAGGGCAGCGCGTCGCATTTCCCTTTCCACCACGATGGACATCATCGCCATCTGGAATTCGGAACTGGCTTACATTATGCCCGTCCTCGACAAAGCGAATTTCAAGCCGTCCCGCAATGCCCCAGTCGCCGCCGCATTCATACTTTCCGCCGCCGTCAACCCATCCCTTACGCGGGAATACTTGGGACGACTGACTAGTGGTGCAAACCTGGAGGCAGCGAGTGCCCTGTTGGAACTGCGCAATGCCCTGACCAACGGGACGGCCGCCGCAGGCCCGTCGCGCACAGGCCTCTGCATCACCGCAATCCTCTGCCAGCAGCAATCCGTCCCCGGGGCCAAGATCTACAAAGCCGCCAACCAAGAAAAAGCAGAAACTTATGTAAGGGAAAAGCAATCGTCCAAAATCAAGGAACTAACGGACCTGTTCCTGGTCAAAACAGGCAACGAACCTTCCACGAAATAAAGCCCCCCCTCAACAAAAACACCCCGGCCGCCCCGGATTTAGTGGCCGCCCAGTAAACAAAAATCCCGCCTGGCCGTAATAGCCTAGAAACCAATCCCCAAGGGGGCCGCAGAAAATGCGGTCCTCTTTTTTGTGTGGTTTTATGCACGGCGGAAACGCACCGGCGGCCCGGTCACCCCCGCCGAAACCATAACCACCCAGACCTATGAATTTCCTCACCGTCCGGCCTTGCCTTTTCGCAGCATTCATGGCCGTTGCCTGCTCATCTTGTAGCAGCACGTCCACGCCTTTTGGCACTACCATGCGGGTGGGGTCGGACGTGCGGGGAATGGTTTCCGCCAGAGGGGCCAGCATCACGGCCGCCGACGGGACCAGCATCCAGGCCGACCAGATTCTAATCGTGGATTCTGAGAATAATTCCCAGGCCTTTGGGTCGGCCATGTCCCTGGGGCAGACCATCACCCGGTGGACGCAAGGGGCCAGCATTCTGAAATCGGGATTTTCCGCAGCCTCCCAGGCCTACAAGGCCAACCAACTGACCGCCCGCCTGCGCACCAAATCCCAGGCCGGCACCGACCAGGCCCGCATTGCCGCCGAGGCCGCCGCCGCGCAGCCGCCCGCCGAGGCCCTGCCGGCCGCCGTGGTCCCCGCCCCCTGATCTGTCCGCCCTCACCCATAACCACCCACGCCCATGAGCTTTTTCCGCCGGTTTCTCCCATTCCTTTTTGCCGGGTCCGCCCTGGCCCCCGCCACCTTCACCAAGGCCGCGCCCACCCCCAGCCTGGACGGCACCGGCCTGGGAGGGTGGAACCCGAACCCGCCCAGCCCCCGCCATATGGCCACCGGCATTCCCTACCACGGCACCAGCCCGAACCAACGGCAACGCCGCAAGGCCCGCCGCCGTGCGCATGCCAGTGGAGTGCGCCACGCCTTTGCCTGATTTCCCCTCCACCACCCACCCGCCGATCCCATGCAAACGAAAACCATTTTCAAATCGAAAACCGCCCTGGCCGCTGCCCTCACTGCCGTGGTCGGTGCCCTGGGCACCTGGAACGAACCCGCCACCGCCTTTCTGGCCTCCCATGCCGGTGCCATTCTCATGACCGTGGCCGCCATAAACGTGGCCCTGCGGTTTATCACGAAAGGCCGCGTCACCCTGACCGGATCCTGACCCCCCAAGAAATTCCCCCCAGTGCCCCACCGCCCGCCCCTCCTTCCCACCGCCCTGGCCTGCGCCTCCCTGCTCTGCGCAGGCTGCGCAGGCCAGTGGAAGGAGGCCCGCCGGATCCTGCGGGGGGACGCACCGCACCCCGCCACCCAGACCACCGCCGCCTTTGTCCGCCCGCCGGCCGCCGCCCCCACCCCCCTGGAACGGCAGGCCTATGACGAGGACACCGCCTTTCACCTTTTCCAGCAACTCGTCACCCACTGACCCCCACCCCCGCCATGTTTAAATTCCTCATTTCCAAAATCGCCCAGTATCTGGCCGGCATCACCAAGGCCGATTTTTTGCAGCTGGTCCAGCTGGTCCAGCAATACGAAGGCATGCCCCAGATTTCCGGCAGCACCAAGGCCGGCCACGTGGGCGAATGGATCGCCCGCACCTGGGGCAACCTGCCCCTCTGGGTCCAGGACACCCTGCGGCAGCTGGCCCTGGCATGGATCCGGGGCAGCCTGCAAAAATAGTTTCCCCCACCACGCCGCCGCCACCCGTCCCCATGAACGCCGAACAGCTAAAAGAAACCTGCCAGTTTATTCTGAATGCAGAGGCCCGCCGGGACGGCAACGGCCACCTGGTGGTTTACAAGCTGCCGGCCGGGGACGGTGGCGGCCGCTATGAAGTGGCCGGCATTAATGAAAAATACGACAACGCCGTGGTCAACCAGCTGGTGGTCCTGCTGAATAAAAAATTGCCCACCGCCGCCGAGGAATTGGCCCTGGCCTACTATGCCACCAACACGGCCGCCGCCGCCCTCTGGACCAGCTGCCCGGCCATAGAGGCCTGGCTGCGGGATGCCGTGTTTAATCGCGGCCGCGCCGGGGCCGCCCGGTGCTTGCAGATTGCCCTGGGCCTTCACGTGGACGGCCAGGTGGGACCCCGCACCCTGGCCGCCGTGAAGGATGCCGAACAGGATCCGCGCCGCCTGCTGCGCGAACTCCACGCCGCCGCCGAAACTTACGAGCGCAGGATTGCCCCACCGGTGGGCAAACGCGCCAAATTCTGGCGGGGCCTGGTCAACCGATGGAATGCCCGCCTGGAATTTTGCCTTTCCCTCCTGCCCTCCTGATCCCATGCCCCGCCCCCTTTTCCTTTCAGAAATCCCCGGTGCCCCGCCGCCGGCCGTGGGGGAATGGTTGTCCATCCTTTTTTTCCTGGTCGGGGGTGCCCTGGCCGTCATTAAACTGGTGGCCCATTTTAAAGGCCCTGCCGAAATGCGCCTGCCCCAGCCCATGACGGTGAAGGCCGCCACCAACCTGGTGGAACGTCGGGAACTGGAGGCCCTGCGGGCCGAAGTCCACGAAATCCGCACCGGCATGAGTCAAGTTAAGGATGAAATCCACCGGGTGGAAACGTCCCTAATGAAGGCCGGGGCCGAACGTGCCGACGCCATCCACGCCCGCCTGGGCCAGATCATCATGGCCCTCCCCATGCGCATCCCTAAATAATTTTCCCCCATGCTTTCCATCGCTGACCAACTCCTGCGGATCCTATCCCGCCTTTACCCCGGCGGCCTCACCACCACCGTGGCGCAAGTGGAATATTCCATCACCGTGGGCACCGTGGGCAACCAGGAATTTGCCACGGCCGTGGCCCAGCTGCGGGACGCCGGCATGGTGACGGCCAAGCGGGACACCCTGACCGGGGACCAAATGCTGACCATCACCGCCAGGGGGAAAAAACGTGTCCAGGGAGGGGGCCGGTAAAGTCATGGCCCAGAAACCCCGCAGTGATTCGCTCTATGCGAAACTGACCCCCGCCCAGCGGGAGGACGTGCTTTTCATGCTCCTGGTGGAAGGCCAAAGCCTGGAGGCCGTGGGCGGCCATTTGCATGATCTGGGCATTCATACCAGTGCCGGGGCATTGTCCAACCTGCTGGGCCGGCACGGCCTGACCTGGAGAGTGCAACGCGCCACCGGCACCGCCGCCGAACTGAAAAAATTAAAGCTGGGCAACGTCACCAGGGCCGCCCGCCAGGGACTGGCAAAGCAAATTTACGAGGCCAGTTTTCGGGACCTGTCCGTGCGGGAAATGATGTTACTCGCCCGGGCCGACCTGGACGAAAGAAAGCTGGAAGTGAAACAAAAGGAACTGGCCCTGGCCACGGATCGTTTCCAGTGGGACGCCGCCGGCCGCGTGCTAAAGGCCGCCAAGGAACACCCGCAACTTTTGCGGGATCTGGCCGGCAATACGAAACTTACCGACGACCAACGGGTGGCCCAGCTGGTGCTGGCCCTCTGGGGACCGCCAGACGCAGAAAGGAGGGCAGAGGCATGAAACAGGTTCTTTTGTGGTTATTGGTGCCCGTTGCCGTGCTCCTGCTTTCCTTCCTGGGCCTGGCCCCGGCCCTGCTGGCCTGCGGCCTGCTGGGGGTGGCCATCCCTGCGCCGCGCATCCAGCTGCGCGGTTATCAAATGCCCGTGTTCAATGATATGGAGAGCAAGGTCCTGGTGGTGGACTGGTCCCGCCAGATTGGCAAAAGTTTCACCATGGCCAACTGGGCCGTGCGCCGGATCCTGACGCAGCTGGCAAAGCCGGAAACGTCCGAATGGCTGGTTGTAGTGCTGTCCAACTCCAAAGACAACGGCCAGGAATTCGCCATGAAGGCCGCCGAAGTCTGCCGGAAGATGGGCCAGGCCGTGGTCCAGGAATTCCCCGAGGATCTGGACACCGTGAAATTTGAGGACATGAAATTTCAGATTCGCATCACGGTGGGCGGGAAACTGGGCCGCATCCTGGTCCTGGCCGCATCCCCCCGCACCGCCCGGGGATTTTCCGGGGATCTGATCCTGGATGAATTCGCTTTCCATGAAGATGACCGGGCCATTTGGGAGGCCGCCGAACCGATCATTTCCGCCAACCCGGATTTTCTGTGCCGCATTTGCAGCACCCGCAACGGCACGAAAAAACTGTTCCACGGTTTCGCCACAAATGGGGAATTCCCTGTTAATCGGGTCCGCCGGTCCGACGCCTGGGCCGCCGGTGAAATCAAAATTGCCAGCCTAAAACGCCCCGGCACCCTGCTGACGCCGGCCGAGGCCGAGGCCGAGGCCGTCGATAGAAAAGCCTACCGCCAGAACTACGAATGTGAATCATCCGACGAACTGGGCAGCGTGCTTTCGTGGGAGGCCATCCAGGCCGCCGAGCACCAGCTGCCGTTTGCCATTGACGAACAAGCCTGGACGCAGGCCACCCTGGCCCGCCTTTACAGGCTGCCCGGCAGCCAGGAACTTTTTGCTGGCTGCGACGTGGCCCGGGTGGGGGATTTCACGTGCGTGGTGGTCTATGCTATCGGCCCGGACAAACGCCGGCACGTGGTGGCCATCCTGAAAATGCGGGGCATGCGACTGCCCGCCCAGCAGGCCCAGATTGACCGAATCATGGATTTCCCGAACATGGTCCGCATTGCCTACGATGCCACCGGCCTGGGCCTGGGCCTTTACGAATACGCCCAGGAAAAGCACGGGGCCAAAGTCATGGGCATTAATTTTTCCACCCGCGTGCCCATAGAGGCCCGGCCCGAACTGCTGACCGACGGCCGCCGGGCCGTCACCGCCGCCATTACCGAAATCATGGCCCTGGATCTATCCACCCTTTTCGATGACGGCATGATTTCCATCCCTTATGACCGCTGGCTGCGGGAGGACCTGCGGAAACCCGAACGTGTCACCACGGCCACCGGCCGCGTGACCATCGCCGCCACCCGTGACGCCGCCGGCCACGCTGACGGATTTTGGGCCATGGCCCTGGCCGAACATGCCCACCGATCCGCGCCCGCCGATTCCTGGACCGCCCAGGATGCCGAGGACACGATACTGGGCGGCCAGTCCATTTCCCCCGTGCCATTTATCCGGTTTCACCAGTCCGCCCAAATTTGCCCGCAGAGGCCCGCCGAGGCCCCCCGCCCCCTGTCTCGTTTCGCGGGAGGGGTGGCCACGGCCTTACGCGAGCGTTTAAGGGCCATTAAACGCCTGCCCTGTTTCATTCTCCCCGCCCCTCTGCGCCAAACCGCCCGCTTTCCCCTCCTTTCAGCATGACTGACGCCCCAAATTATCAGGATCCCCTGCTGACCAGCAGCACCGCCGCCCGGCCGGAAGATAGATGGGCGGAGGACATGCGCCGCCGCCTCCTTCCCAACGAAGTGGAAACCATTCTAGTGTCCGCCATGCAGGGGGACCTGCGGGACCAGTCCCGCCTATTTGAAATCATGGCCGACACCTGGCCCAGATTGCAGCACAACCTGCGCACCATCCGGGATGCTGCCGCCTCCGCCCCCTTTGCCGTCCACGCCGCCAGCTACGCCGGGGCCAAACCGGACCCCGCCCAGGAGGCCGCCGCCTCCCTGTTGGAACGCGCCATGTATGGCCTGAAACCCGACGCCCGCCGCCTGGAAGTGGGATTTGAAAAAGCCTGCTCTGCCATTGCCGAAAGCACGGCCACCGGCCACGCCGTGGTGGAAATCCTCTGGCACCGCACCCAGGACCAGGCCCTGCTGCCCCGCGCCTTCCGGGCCGTTTCCGCCGGGTGGTATTCCTACCCCTACGGCATCACGTCGGACATGGAGGACCCCACGGACCGCCTGCAACTGCGCCCAGGGGGACCCCGCACCAGGGCCCTGGAAGATTTCCCCGCCAACAAGTTTCTGGTTTCCATCCAACCAGGCCACGCCGGCCACCCGGCCGTTTCCGCCACCCTGCGCAGCCTGGCCAAATACTGGGTGGCCGCAGTTTTCGGCCTGGAATGGATGATGTCGCACGCCCAGCTTTTTAATATCCCCTTCCGGTGGGCCAATTACCCCAAGGGGGATAAAACCGCCCGGGACGCCGTGGCCGGCATGCTGGCCAATATCGGGACCGCAGGCTGGGCCGCCTTCCCCGAGGGGGTGAAAATGCAGTTTTTGGAGGCCCAGAAATCCGCCGGGGATCTGCCCGCCAAACTCCTGGGCGACATTGCCGACGCCGCTTGTGATATTCTCCTGCTGGGCCAAACCCTGACCAGTGACGCCGGGGACGGTGGGGGATCCTATGCCCTGGGGGCCGTCCACCGATCCGTCCGTTCCCAGCGACTGGAAAGCATTTGCCGGGAAGTGGCCGTCGTCCTGACCGAACAACTCGTGCCCGCCGTCCTGCACCTGAATCTGGGCACCGTGCCCGAACTCTGCCCGGAAATCCGGGTGGACATGCCCGAAACAAAGGACGCCAAAAGCGAGGCCGAACGGGACCGCATTCTGCTATCCATGGGCATGCCCCTGCCCGAGGCCTGGCTCTATGAACGGCACGGGGTGCCGCTGCCGGATGCCGCCGAACCGTCCCTGGGATTCAAATTCACCGCCCCCCCACCGCCGCCGCAGGCCCCGGGGTCGGGCATGGGAGCACCCACCACCCACCAGCCCACCGCCGTGCCGGCGGGCAAGGATCACCCCGGCCCCCTCACCGCCGAGGAACGCGGGGAACCCGCCGACCCCGCCGCCAACGCCCGTGCCGCCGCCGCCCAGGCTGCTGCCACCACCCCGCAGACCTTTGTCAAGGATCTGGCTGACGTTTACGAAACCGCCCTGGCCTACGCCATGGAACTGGGCTGGGAAGAATTCCAGAAAATGGCCACCGCCGAAACCCCCGCCGAATAAATGAACCCTCCCGCCACCCTTTCCGCCTCCCTGGCCACGCCGCTGCCCCCCGGGAAACTTTCCGACTGGATCCTTTACCTGCCTGCCGGGAAATCCACCATTGACGCCAGCCTGAATGGCGAGCCTGCCCGGCTGAAAGTGACCGTGACCGCCGCCACCGCCGCGAAACTGCAGGCCGATTTAATGGCCCGCCGGGAGGGCACCATCTTGCCATTTATTGACTTCGACCACGAAGGCAAACGCGCCAGCGGATGGCCCACGCAGTTCTCCTGGCACGAAGGCAAAGGGGTGATGCTCTTTGCAGGCTGGACGCCCGGCGGCCGCGCGGCGGTGGAAGCCAAGGAGCACAATTACTTTTCCCCCCAGTTTGCCTATGACCCTGCAACGGAAACCGTCTTGGGCCTGCTGCCCACCGGCCCGATTGGCGGCCTGGTGAACGACCCCGCTTTCCGCACCATGGCCGCACTGACGGCCAAGAAAACTTTGCCGGATGATCTGGCGAACCCTGAAAACCAACCCCAGACCCCTGATCCCATGAACCCCGAACTGATGAAAACCCTGGTGGCCTCCGGCCTCCTCACCGAGGCGGAATCCACCGCCGACAACGCCGCCGAACTCCTGGCCACCCGCCTGGCCGAACTCCAAAAACCCGCCGAACCCGCTGCCGAATGCGCCGCCGAGGCCATGCAGGAACTGGAAGCACTCAAGGCCAAATGCGCCCTGCGGGATAAAGACGACGCCGAAAAGGCCGTGACCGCAGCCGTGACTGCCGGCCGCATCGCCCCGAAAGACACCGCCACCCAGGAATGGTGGAAGACCACCATCATCCGCGACGGTGCCGCCGCCGTCCAGGCCATGAACTCCCTGGCCCTCACCAGTGCCGTGCCGGCCGATAGCAATATCCCCGCCGCCGAACGTCCGGGCACCGTCCAGGCCGCCGCAGCCCTGACCGAACCGCAGGCCGCCGCCGTGGCCGCCCGCGCCACCATCCTGCGCAAGGAAAACGGTTATTCCCAACAACAAGCCTGGGCCGCAGCCGAGGCCGAAATCCGCGCCGCAGTCAAGTAAGGCCCCGAACAATTCCCGCCGGCCAGGTGGCCGGCCACGAAACCCAAAACCCAAAAATCCAACATGCAATCGAACACCATTAAAGGCCTCATTTCAAAAGTGGCCATCGCTTCCCTCGTTAATAAGGAGGGGTATCTAGTCAAACTCAACACCGCCGGATCCGTGGCCCTCACTGCGGCCATTACTGACGTGCCCGCCTTTGTCGTTATCTGCGGGGCCGCCGCCGCTGAACGTGCCGACGTGCTGCCGCTTTCTCCCGACCAGCAGGTTTCCGTAGTGGCCACCGGCACCGTTACCATGGGGGACCTGGTGCAACTTGACACCGTGAACCCCGGCACCGTGCGCACCCAGGACACTGGGCCAGCGTGGGGTATTGCCGAAACCACCGTGGCCACTGGCGGCCTGGTGAAAGTGCGGCCACTTACGGGCCGCCGCAGTCTGCCCGCCATTTCCGTGGTGCTGACCAGCACCAACGGCACGGCCGCTGCGGCCTCTGCAAACCTTGCAAACCTTGCGGCCGAAACGGAAAAAGTGGGGGACGATCTCCGCGCCCTCCACGCTGCCCTGGTTTCTCAAGGCCTGATTTCCGCCTCCTAACCGATCCCCCCAAAAGCCCCGCAGGCCCCCACGGGCCTGCGGGCACAAACCCAAAAACCCAAACCCTAAAAAAATATGTCTAAACTCTCCGACGCCGCCATGACGGCCACCATTAAGAACTATTCGCAAGGTGCCGCCCAGGCCGCCATTGGTGCCCTGGCCGAATTCCTTTCCCCTACCGTCAACGTCCCCGGGACCCGTTTCCGTTACTGGACCTTCGACGAAAAAACCCGTTTCAAAATCCCGCAGACCAAACGCGCCGCCAATGGTGCCGCCACTATCGTGGGCCTTTCTGGAACGGAAACCACCGCCAACCTGGTGGCAAATGCACTGGATTTCCCCATTGACGAAATCGAAACCCTGGCCGGCCCTGAATTGCAAGTTTCCTTGCAGGAAGGTGCCGACATTTGCGCCCAGCTGGGCGGCCTGGCCCATGAATACGAAACCGTAAACCTGGCCCTTACCACTCTGGGAGCCGGCACGGATCTGTCCCTCGCCACCGCCAACATTGACCTGGTGGACGAACTCGACCAGAAAATCATTGCCGTGGCCAAGGCCGCCAAGTCCGGCAGCCTGATGAATATTCGGATCCTCTGGGGGCCAACGGCCTTCCGTCGGTTTAAGAATCATTCCAGCGTAAAAGGCCGCTTTGCGTCCGGCGGGAAAAAGGAAATGGTCAACCCGACCATTGCCGACATTCAAAGCCTGCTCATGGGTGCCCCCCAGAATCAGATTGCAATGACGGTTTACGATTCGGCCGCCGACGGCCTCACCGCCGCCATGGGCTTTATTCTGGACACGTCGGTTATCGTGTTTGCCACCATGGCGAACCCGACCCGCCACGACCCCAGCTTTATGAAAACTTTCCGCCTTGCCGGAAAATTCATGGTGCCAGGTGCTTACACGTCCCCGGACGGCCGCCAGGAAATTGCCAAGTTTGACTGGTATGCGCTCCCCAGCGTCACGAATTCCGTGGCCGGGGTTCGCGTCAATATCAATACCTAAGACGCCCACGCCCTGCGCCCCCCGCCATCCCTGGCGGGGGGCCGCACGGCCTCCTTTTAAACACTCCCCACCACCTCCGCCCCCATGCCCGCCTGGATTGAAATCACCACCACCCTGCTGGCCAGCCGGTTTTCCCAGACCGAATGGACCGCCTTCACCACTGCCGCCAAAGCGATTAGTGGGCAGGACGTGATTACGACGACCATCCGGGACGTGTGCGCCGAAGTGGTGGGCAGTGTGCTTTCCTGCCCCCGCAATGCCGCCGGCACCGAGGGGACCATTCCCCCCGAGTTAGTTTCCACCACCCTGGAAATCCTGCGGGCCACGCTGGCCAGCCGCCTGCCGGCCGCGTCCATTGTCTTTGACGACGTGCGCAAGGACCTGCTGCGGGCCGCACGCGAACGCCTGGCCGCCGTGGCCAAGTGTGATTTTTATATTTCCCCCCCGACCACTTCCGCCACCGACTCCCCCGTGCCCGACGGTGGCGACTACGGCGGGGAGGATACCATTGATTTTACCCCCCTGCGCTGACCATGGACCCGAACAAAGCCACCACCCAGGCCGCCCGCGTGCTGGCCCGACTCATGGAAACCCCAGGGGAATGGGTGCCCATGCCCGAACTGGCCGCCGTGTCCGGGGCCTTTGCCGTCCATTCCCGCATTTCCGAACTGCGCCACCCTGGTGGCCACGTGATTGAACACCGCCAAAAGCCGATCCCTTGCACGACGCAACGCGCCAGCTTTTACCGCTGGATGCCCCCCGCCGAATGAAACCGCACCTGTCCAGACTGGCCGCCCTCCTGAATGCCCCGCCGCACGTGGTGGTCCTGGCCCCGCAGCTGGCCACGCCCGCCCTGGCCGTGGCCCTGGAAATGCAGGCCGTGGCCACGCCGTGCCGGGTCCTGCTGGTGGAACCCCTGGCCCAGCAGGCTGCCGCCCTGGCCATGGCCGCCGCCGGCCTGCAAGGTGTGACCATCCACCACGGGGGCCTGGCCGCCGACTGGACCGAACAGCAGGCCCATTTTGTCACGCACCCGGTGCCCGGACCTTTTGACAACTGCCACGCCGGGGCCATGCCCGTCACCACGCCGGCCGTGGAACTGTCCACCCTGACCACCCTCCTGCGCCTCCATGCCATGCAGGCCGACGCCATTTTTATGACGCCCGACCAGTGGCCGGCCGTGGCCGCCTCCTTTGACGGGACCTCCCCCACCGCCCGGCCCACCCTCCTGGCCATCCACCGGCAAAGCCGGGCACCCCTGGCCGATCTGGCCGGGGAACTGCGCCTGGCCGGTTATACCGTGACGGTGGACGCCTCCCTGCTCTGGGCCTGGCGGGGACCCATGCCCCTGTCCACCCACCGCACCGTCCACCAACTCTGGTTGGGGCCGGATCCCCTGCCGGCGGAAATGGTGGCCTGGCAGGCCAGCATTACCACCCACCTGCCCGACCACCAGCTGCGCCTATGGAGGGACGCCGACGTGCAAAAGCTGGCCCCGTGGCTGATGGCCCCGGACCTCTGCCTGTCCCAGGCCTCCCCGCTGGGCATGCGGGCCGATGCCATCCGTTACAATTTAATGCGCCTTTTCGGGGGCCTTTATCTGGATACTGATTTTCAAATTCTGCGCCCCATGGATGCCCTCTGGATCCCCGGGGCCGTCCACTTTGGGTTCCAACAGATCGACCAGCCAGCCATCGGCCTGCTGCGCAGCCCCGCCGGCCATCCCTTCTGGGATTTCCTGCTGACCAGGCTGGCGGCCGTGGCCCCGCGCAAGCCGGAAAACATCTGGGACATTGTGCAGATTACCGGGCCGGGATTTTTCGGCCGCGCCGTCCATGAATGGACCCGCCACAACCGGCAGACCGCCCTTTATGATGACCAGGGCCAGGTGGCCATCCACTGGCCGGCCGCGCAAATGGTCGGCCTCCTGCCCGCCACCGTTTACCCTTACTGGATGGGCGAATTAAACCCCGCCGAATTCCGCGCCGCCAACTTCCCCCGCGCCTACGCCGTCCACCACTGGGCCGCCAGCTGGGCCAAACTCGAAAGGGGGGCCGCGTAATGTTTCTGACCGAAGTCCAGCAATCCGTGGCCCGCTATCTGTCCGGCCATGATTTTTTCGCAGCGGATCCGCCCATTCCCGTGGTGGCCCAGAATGACAAGGACCTCCTGCCCAAAATGTCCGCCGCCGTGGGCACGCTGGGCCTGGCCGTCATGGTGGCCCCGCTCTCCGGGGACCACGGCCTGCCGGAAATCCCCACGCCTTACTATAACGGGGCAAAATTCGTCTGCCGAGTGCGGGAAAATATCCCCATTAACCGGACCGACACCGGCACCGGCCAGCCAGCGGACTACGTGGCCGAAGTCTGCGGCTGCCTGCTGAAAAACTACGTCCCCCTGGGCACGGAAGGCCAGACCCTGACCGGCGGGGGCATTGTCCTGGTGGCCATCCAACCAGGTGACGACGTGCCAGGCATCACCGCCTGGGATCTCATTTTCTCCCTATCCGGCGGCCTCATGCACGAACCCGTCCGCCGCGAATTCGACACTTTCCCAGACCCGGAAACCTAATAAAAAACCCCCAGCCCACCCATTACCATGTCCCTCCCCACCTTCATTAAAGGCCCTTGCTTAATCACGTTCGACGGCCAGAAACTCTGGTCCCAGGCTGGCGTAGAAATCGACCTGCGCACCCGCACCTTTGGAATTCAGACCGACGCCCACGGCACCGTGGACGAACGCCTGGGGGATGCCTACTATACAATTTCCTTCACCCCCACGGGGTCCCTGGACAATACGCTGATTACAAAAGTCCTGGCCTCCATTAACGCCCAGCCCGGCAGCCAATTATTCACCACGGGATCCCCCAAAGTGCTGACCATTAAACCCCTGCTTTCCGGCCAGACGGGTTTCACTTTCCACAACGTGGCCCTCACAAAACTGCCCTCCCTCATGCTGTCCGCCACCAAACAAAACTGGGGGGCCTTGACCTTCACGGCGGTGCGGGTGGATGAATTCGGGACGGCCGACAGCATTGTCACCAGCCTGGCCTACGGGGCCGTGACCGACACCCCCGAGCAAAGCGAAATTGTCACCCGGGCATTTACCGGGATATGGGACGCCGACCCCACCGACCCCGACCACGCCGTGTGGACGGGGATCCAGACCGCCGACGGGTGGACCATTGATTTCAACCAGGCCCTTTCGGAAAATACCAGTGACGCCGGCGGCCTGTCTGGCATGACCCGCATGGATACGGGCATTGTCATAAAGGCCACGCCCCTTACCGTCACCGTGGACGAGGTGCTGGCCGCCCTGCATACGCAGGAAAACGCCTCTGGCACCAAAGTGCGCGGGGCCTCCATGGCGGCCGCCCTGCCGACGGCCCGGAAACTTTACCTGGCCGACGTGCTGAACTATTACCAGTTCACTTTCAACACGGCCGCCCTGGTGGCCGGCAAAGCCGCCTGGGGCAGTGGGAAAAACCGGGTGGGCGAATTGGAATGGCACGTCCTGCGCCGATTCTCTGGCGGTGCCCAGCTGCCCCTGGCTGCCCTCGTCATCAATGATTAATCCCCTCTATGACTATTACATTCGATGCCATTTCCCTGGGCGGGGCCAGTGCGGACGAATTCGACTGGCCGCAAAATTTCCGCCTGGATCTGGTGGACGAAACGCAGCTGGCCAGCTTGATTCGGGCCGCTGCGCCGGCATTGCATCACCGGGGGAATAGGCATTACACGGCCAGCTGGACCGTGGCCCGCGCCCACGCCGACGTGGCCACCGCCGAGGCCTTTATTTTGTCCCATGCCCAGGAATTCACAGAGGCCGGGACGCTCTCATTTGACGCTGCCCTGGTCCTGGACCCTGCCACAGTGACCACCCAGGGAGTTTACAAGGGCAGCGTCACTTTTCACTCCTACACCGCCGTGGGAACGCTCTCCGCCGCATGACCAAAGCCGAAACATTTTTCGCCGCCAAGGTGAATTTTCCCACGGCCCTGACCACGGCCGAACTGGAACTGCTGCCCTTGCAGCTGCGCCAGCGGGCTTTTTTTATGGCCCAGGTGACGCATGCGGAAATCCTGCAAGTTTTCCGGGAAACGACCCACGAAACCATGGCCGGGGACCTATCCATTCAGGAGGCCCGCCGCATGCTGCGGGAAAAGCTGGCGGCCCTGGGGTATGAACCGGACCCCACAGAAGTGGGTGGCATCCACGACCTTTCCGCCCCCCGCCGCCAGAACCTGGTCCTGGAAACCAACCTTTCCATGGCCCGGAACTACGCCGCCGAACAGGCCCAGCTGCGGGCCATTAAAGCCTTTCCCGCCAAGCAACTGGTGCGCCTCCAAAACCGCCTGGAACCCCGCGACTGGGAAACCCGCTGGGCCGACGCCTACGCCGGCCTGTCCGACACCGACAAAAAAGGGGCCTCCCTGGATCCGGCCGTGGCCGTGGTGGGCAGTCCGATCTGGGCCGCCATTTCCCGCTTTGGTGCGCCTTATGCCCCCTTTGATTTCAACTCTGGCATGGGCACCCGTGCCGTGGGCCGCACCGCCGCCCTGGCCGCAGGCCTGACCCTGCCCGCGCCACCAGCTGCCGCCGCCACGCCCGCGCCGGCGGCCTCATTTAACGCCGGACTGCAATCCACGCCCCGGGTTTCGGATCCGGGCATTATGGCCGGACTGGGCAAGGCCCTGGCAGGCATGGCCGCATGGGTGGGGCCAATCCTGGAATTCGTGGAGGGGGTGGCCGAATGAATATAAACCTGGCCCTGGATGGAATGGAGGCCGCCCAGAATACCCTGGCCCGCCTGCGCCACCTTTTCGTGGCCCAGGATGAAATCAACGCGGCCGTGGAACTGGCCGGCATGGCCGCCGTGAAGGACCATTTAACCGAGCACTACGCAACCCGCCCGAATAAACTGGGGGCACCTTCCACGGGGTTTTATCGCAAGGTGCTGGAATCGGCCGAGGCCACCAGCGACGGCACCAACGTGACCATTTCCCTGACCCAGGTCGGACTGCGCCTGCGCTATTATGGGGGCATTGTCCGCCCCACCGGCCGCATTTCCGAAGTGACAGGCAAACCGATTAAATTTCTGGCCTTCCCGGTGGTCCCCGAGGCCCACGGCAAAGTCCCCGCCGAAATGCCCGGCCTCTACTGGCGGCCGGGTGGCCTATTCCGCATGGAGGGGCCGAAAAAGGCCACCACCGACCCGCGCATTTTTGCCCTGGCCCGCCAGACCACCCACCTGCCCGACCCCCAGATTTTACCCCCGCCGGCCACCGTCCTGGAGGCCACCGCCGTGGCCCTGGGGGACCTGCTGGCCGCCACCATTGACGCCCCCCAACCATGAACACCCCGACCGCCAGAATCAAACTCACGCAGGCCATTGGCGATAAAGCACTCTGGGACGTGGCCCGGGACCGCCTGCTGACCATCGTGGCCGGGGACGCCCTGGACATTCAACTGGGCATTTTCGACCCCACCGACACCGACGCCGTGGAGGGCACCCCCACGGATCTGGCCACCATCACCCTGGAAATCTACGCCAGCCGCACTGCCACGGCCACCATCATGGACGCCGTTGCCACCGCCAGCATTGTCACCCTGACTGCTCCAAACTGGACCGCCGGCACCCACCAGAATGCCACCCTTTCCCTGTCCGGCACCGTCACCAACGTGGCCATGGAAAGGGCCGCCCGCCACTGCTGGGCCACCATTTACGGGATCCGCACCGACGACGGGGAACGAGTCAACCTGGGATCCGGCCCGGTCCTCCTGCTGCGGTCCGCCGCCGGTGGGGACGGCCCCACGGAAACCCCAGAGGCCCTTTACCCGACCAACGCGCAAATGGCCGCCCTCCTGGCGGGGATGACGGCCAGCCGTATCATCACGGCCACCCTGCTGTCTGGTGCGCAAACCCTGACCCTGGCCGGGGCCGATGCCCCCACGGGCACGGAAGTGGTGACGGCCGCCGCCATGGCCCGCAATGACGACGGCCTGCATTACCTGGGCACGACCCCCGCCGACCAGGACACCCTGGAATTTTCCGCCCCCGCCACCGCCAACCGCACCGTTTACGTTACCCTGTCCGCCCTCTAATTTCACCCGCCCCGCCACCATGAAATCCCGCCTTTTAACCATCCTGCTTTTTCTACTGACCACGGCCGCCGCAGACCCTGTGGCCCCGGCCCTGAAAAGCCCCACCCTGACTGGGATCCCCACGGCCCCCACTGCGGCCGTGGATACCAGCACCACGCAGCTGGCCACCACGGCCTTTGTGATTAACCAGGCCTTTTTGAAAGCATCGGTGGCCGCCACTACCTATGCTCCACTGGCCAGCCCCACCTTTACGGGCACCCCGGTGGTGCCTGGATACCTGACCACGGCCACCGCAGGCTCTACCTATGCCCCACTGGCCAGCCCCACCTTTACGGGCACCCCGGTGGTGCCTGGATACCTGACCACGGCCACCGCAGGC
>Ga0114969_10000898_pt1 | contig 25457 bp, 16 predicted proteins | sample M_130807_MF_Meta_FD_87316 | JGI IMG/M metagenome (GOLD analysis project Ga0114969, IMG submission 87316) | Freshwater microbial communities from Lake Montjoie, Canada to study carbon cycling - M_130807_MF_MetaG | ecosystem: Environmental > Aquatic > Freshwater > Lake | place: Lake Montjoie...
CAGCGGCGTCAGGTTTTCGAACAGGATCTTGTTACGGGCGTTTTCCGGTTTGTCGTAGTTAACTTCGTTGACTTTCAACAGAGCAAAATAACGCTCGCCTTCTTTTGGCGGACGAATCTTACCGGAAATGGTATCACCTGTGCGGAGGTTGAAGCGGCGAATTTGGCTGGGGGAAACGTAGATATCATCAGGACCGGCGAGGTAGGAACTGTCTCCAGAGCGGAGGAAACCAAATCCGTCCTGCAATATCTCCAACACGCCGTCGCCGAAGATATCTTCTCCGCTTTTCGCATGTTGCTTAAGTATTGAGAAGATAATGTCCTGCTTGCGCAGGCGGGCCAGGTTTTCCAGCCCCATATTTTCGCCGAGAGTAATCAGCTCAGAAACCGGCGTATTCTTTAATTCGGTAAGATTCATAGTGGTGGGTTCTTAAACTCGGGGTATGTCTCGAACTAATATCGTGAATGGTATGGCAGCGAGATGCGTGCCTGTTTACTGGACGTTCGATCGCCGAGCCGCTGAGCTGTCACGGTAAGAAATGGCTTACATTGGACGCATGCGTTAACGGTCTAAGATCGAAGGTGCCTTAAAACTGATTTTTGCAAAACCGTTTGATTGTCGAAACACGGGCTGAGTTCATATTCAATGGCAGCGCCGATGGTTCAACATAGAGTAAAGCTTAGATTCAAACTCTTTAGATTTATTACTTAGGGCAAGTTCTATATGCAGTGTGATTAAACTTAGCACGCTTCTTGGCAGGCGTCTAGCGGTGAATTAAATACCCACCTCCAGACGCCCGTCACGGGGCTTCCCGCCCGATTACAGATTCGCGTTCAGGAAATCTTTGAGCTGGCCTTTGGACAATGCGCCCACTTTGGTTGCTGCCACTTCACCGTTCTTGAACAGCAACAGCGTAGGGATACCACGGATGCCATATTTCGGTGCGGTAGCCGGGTTTTGGTCGATATTCAGCTTGGTGATGGTCAGTTTGCCTTCAAACTCTTCGGCAATCTCATCCAGGATCGGAGCAATCATCTTGCACGGACCACACCATTCAGCCCAGAAATCGACCAGGATTGGCCCTTCGGCTTTCAGCACATCGGTATCGAAGCTGTCGTCAGTCAGGTGAATAATTTTATCGCTCATGTTCTACTCCACAGGATTAGGTCTACCTTGTAGGTGTTGGCGTTGTATTCACCAACCCAAGGTGATTTTATTTCACCGCGTTTATTTCAACGGATGTGCTTTCGTAAAGCAATAGTTAGCTGATATTCTACCATACTATGAGCAAAACACACTTGACCGAACAGAAGTTTTCCGACTTCGCCCTGCACCCGTTAGTCCTTGAAGCCCTTGAGAAAAAAGGGTTTCATCATTGCACGCCCATCCAGGCGTTAGCATTGCCGCTCACGCTCTCTGGGCGTGACGTTGCAGGTCAGGCGCAAACCGGTACCGGAAAGACGCTGGCATTTTTAGCGTCTACTTTTCACTATTTGCTGTCCCACCCGGCGAAAGAAGGTCGCCAGACCAACCAGCCGCGCGCCTTGATCATGGCGCCAACGCGTGAACTGGCCGTACAGATCCATTCCGATGCCGAAGCCCTTTCACAGTCCACCGGTTTGAAACTGGGCCTGGCCTATGGCGGCGACGGCTACGACAAACAGCTTAAAGTGCTGGAAAGCGGTGTGGATATCCTGGTCGGGACGACTGGCCGTTTAATCGATTACGCTAAACAGAACTATATCGATCTGGGTGCAATCCAGGTGGTGGTGCTGGATGAAGCTGACCGCATGTACGATCTGGGCTTTATCAAAGACATCCGCTGGCTGTTCCGCCGCATGCCTGCGGTTGATAAGCGCCTGAATATGCTGTTCTCTGCCACGCTGTCCTATCGCGTTCGCGAACTGGCCTTCGAGCAGATGAACAATGCGGAATATGTAGAAGTTGAACCGGAACAGAAAACCGGCCATCGGATCCAGGAAGAACTCTTCTACCCTTCCAACGAAGAAAAAATGCGTCTGCTGCAGACTCTGATCGAGGAAGAGTGGCCAGATCGCTGCATTATTTTCGCTAACACCAAGCACCGCTGTGAAGACATCTGGGGCCACTTGGCTGCCGATGGTCACCGTGTGGGCCTGCTGACCGGCGATGTCGCACAGAAGAAACGCCTGCGGATTCTGGACGATTTCACCAAGGGCAGCCTGGACATTCTGGTCGCCACCGACGTTGCCGCACGCGGCCTGCATATCCCACTGGTGACCCACGTTTTCAACTACGATCTGCCTGATGACTGTGAAGACTACGTACACCGTATTGGCCGTACCGGCCGCGCGGGCGAAAGCGGTCACTCCATCAGTCTGGCCTGTGAAGAATACGCGTTGAACCTGCCGGCGATCGAGACCTATACCGGCCACAGCATCCCAGTGAGTAAATACAACAGCGATGCGCTACTGACGGATTTGCCTGCGCCAAAACGCCTGGTGCGCCCACGTGGTAGCAACGGCCCGCGCCGTAACTCAGCGCCACGTCGTGGTGGCAGTGCGCCGCGTAACAACCGTAGGCGTCCAGGCTGATATTCCTAATGAATTTCAAGTTGCAACCAGGCGGCGAGAATGTGAATCCCCAAGAGCTTACACCGGTAAGTGTTTGGGGTAGGCCTACAGCGTTGCAACTTGCCAGGCTAAGTGAATAATTATGCTCAGTTCCAACACCCTTTACGCCGCCATCGATCTGGGTTCCAACAGCTTCCATATGTTGGTGGTTCGCGAGGTGGCTGGCAGCATTCAGACTTTGGCCCGCATCAAGCGCAAAGTGCGTCTGGCCGCCGGGCTGGATCAGCATAATCACCTGTCGCATGAGGCTATGCAGCGTGGTTGGCAATGCCTGAAGTTATTTTCAGAGCGTTTGCAGGATATTCCATGCGAACAAATCCGCGTGGTTGCCACCGCAACCCTGCGCCTGGCAAACAATGCGGGTGAGTTTCTGCAAACCGCCGAAGAGATCCTCGGTTGCCCTGTTCAAGTGATCAGCGGCGAAGAAGAAGCCCGCCTGATTTATCACGGCGTCGCGCACACCACCGGTGGCCCGGACCAACGCCTGGTCGTGGATATCGGCGGAGGCAGCACGGAACTGGTCACTGGTACCGGAGCGCAAGCCGCACAGCTTTACAGCCTGTCGATGGGCTGCGTCACTTGGCTGGAGCGTTTTTTCAGCGATCGCAATCTAGGGCAGGAAAACTTTGACGCGGCCGAGCAGGCTGCGCGCGAAATGGTCCGTCCAATTGCGCCACAACTGCGTGAGCATGGTTGGCAGATTTGCGTCGGTGCCTCCGGCACGGTACAAGCGCTGCAAGAGATCATGGTGGCTCAGGGGATGGATGAGCGTATTACGCTGCCTAAACTGCGCCAACTGAAACAGCGAGCCATTCAGTGTGGCAAGCTGGAAGAGCTGGAAATCGAAGGCCTGACGCTGGAACGCGCACTGGTATTCCCAAGTGGCTTGTCGATCCTGTTGGCGATTTTTCAGGAACTGAACATCGAGTGTATGACACTGGCCGGTGGCGCGCTGCGCGAAGGGTTGGTGTATGGCATGCTGCATTTGCCGGTCGAACAGGATATCCGCAGCCGTACCCTGCGCAATCTGCAACGCCGTTATCTGCTGGATACCGAACAGGCGAAACGCGTCAGCCAGCTTGCGACGAATTTTTCTTTGCAGATCGCCAATGAGTGGCAGTTGGATGCACGATGTCGTGAGCTGCTGCATGCGGCCTGCCTGATCCACGAAATCGGCCTCAGCGTTGACTTCAAGCAGGCACCGCAACACGCCGCCTATCTGATCCGTAATCTGGATTTACCCGGCTTTACGCCAGCGCAGAAGAAACTGTTAGCAACCCTGCTGCAAAACCAGAGCAATACCATTGATTTACCGCTGCTGAGCCAGCAAAACGCCGTACTGCCGCGTATGGCGCAGCGTTTGTGCCGTATTCTGCGTTTAGCCATTATCTTTGCCAGTCGTCGCCGGGACGATACCCTGCCTGCGGTGCGCCTGCGCGCCAACGATGAAGAGCTGCACGTGATCCTGCCGCCCGGCTGGCTGGAACAGCACCCGCTGCGAGCCGAAACGCTGGAGCAAGAGAGCCATTGGCAGAGCTATGTCCACTGGCCATTGTTCCTGGATGAACAACACTGATGTGATCAGGGCGCTGACAGCGCCCTCTCTTTTTAATTCCCGCCTTTGGCTTTCGCCAGCATCGCTTTCACACTGGCCAGATGGCTCTGCCCTTTCTCCATCCGCTCTTGCGGGCTGATCACCTTGCGCTCCGTCTCCCAAGCGAGATCATCCTGCGGCAATTCCAGCAGGAAACGGCTCGGTTCAGGGCGCACCAGTTCACCGTATTGGCGGCGTTCGCGGCACAGCGTGAAAATCAGCTCTTTTTGGGCGCGAGTGATCCCCACATAGGCCAAACGCCGCTCCTCGTCGACATTATCCTCATCAATACTGCTCTGATGCGGCAATAACCCCTCTTCCATCCCCACCAGGAACACATAGGGGAACTCCAATCCTTTAGAAGCATGCAGCGTCATCAACTGCACCTGATCCGACTCTTCATCGCTTTCACCGCGCTCCATCATATCGCGCAGGGTAAAGCGGGTGACCACCTGCGTCAGCGTCATGGCGTCATCCAGTTCGCTGCCTTCCAGCATCTCGGTCATCCAGCCAAACAGCGTGTTGACGTTCTTCATGCGCATTTCAGCCGCTTTCGGGCTGGGTGAGGTCTCAAACAGCCAGCTTTCATAGTCGATACCGTGGATCAGACCGCGCACTGCCGCCACGGGTTCACGCTCCACTAGCTGGGCAATCCCTTCCATCCAGTGCGTGAAGCGTTGCAACGACTCCAAACCACGGCCAGTGAGATGCTGACCCAAGCCGAGATCGAAACTGGCGCGAAACAGGCTCTTGTTGCGCTGATTGGCCCATTCACCCAGCTTCTGCAACGTGGCCGAGCCGATTTCGCGCCTCGGGGTATTGACGATGCGCAAGAAAGCGCTGTCATCATCCGGGTTGGTCAACACGCGCAGGTAAGCCAACAAATCCTTGATTTCTGGCCGTGAGAAAAACGAGGTTCCGCCAGAAATTTTATACGGAATACGGTTCTGCATCAGCATTTTTTCAAACAGCCGCGACTGATGGTTACCGCGATAGAGGATCGCATAATCACCGTAATGGGTTTTTTTCACGAAATGGTGAGCGATCAGTTCACCGACCACCCGTTCGGCCTCATGATCTTCATTGTTGGCGGTAATCACCTTCAGTTCTTCGCCATAGCCCAGCTCGGAAAACAGCCGTTTTTCAAACACGTGTGGGTTGTTGGCAATCAGAATATTGGCAGCTTTGAGGATACGTTCGCTGGAGCGGTAGTTCTGTTCCAGTTTGATCACCTGCAAGTGGGGGAAATCTTCCTTCAACAGCACCAAATTCTGCGGGCGGGCCCCACGCCAGGAGTAAATCGACTGATCGTCATCACCCACAACCGTAAAACGCGCACGGTTGCCGACTAGCAGTTTGACCAGTTCGTATTGGCTGGTGTTGGTGTCCTGATATTCATCCACCAGCAAATAGCGAATACGGTTCTGCCAGCGTTCTCGCACCTCTTCATTGCGTTGCAGCAGCAACGTTGGCAACAGGATTAAGTCATCAAAATCCAGCACGTTACAGGCTTTCATATGGGCATCGTACAGCCCATAACAGTGAGCAAACAGCTTATCGCGCTCGGAACGTGCTAATCCCATCGCCTGCGGCGGATCTATCAGGTCATTCTTCCAGTTGGAAATGGTAGAAATCAGCTGAGCCACCAGCGTTTTATCGTTTTCTAACCATTTTTCAGTCAGATCTTTCAGCAATGCCAACTGATCCTGATCGTCGAACAGCGAAAAGTTGGACTTCATCCCCAGCGCAACATATTCCCGTTTGATCACCTCCAACCCTAACGTATGGAAGGTGGAGATCAACAGCCCACGTGCCTCTTTGCGTCCCATGGTTTGCGCCACACGCTCTTTCATCTCCCGCGCCGCCTTGTTGGTAAAAGTCACGGCAGCGATGTGCCGCGCCTGATAACCACATTGGTGGATCAAATGAGCGATTTTGTTGGTGATCACACGCGTCTTGCCGGAGCCGGCACCGGCCAGCACCAGGCAGGGCCCGGTAACGAATTCGACGGCTTGTTGTTGGCTGGGATTTAATCGCATGGCGCTTTATTGCCCGATTTTATGTCGTGGGGGAAAGGATTGTAGCAGAAAGCGCCAGCGAGACTTAACAGGTATAATGGCGGCAATTTCTGCATGACTGAACGGACAAGATGATGGCAAAAACGGCTTGTGCCCTGCACATACTGGTAGATAATGAAAAGCTGGCCAACGAGTTGCTGGCCAAACTGAAACGAGGTGTCAGCTTCGATACGCTGGCACGCAAATACTCAAGCTGCCCCTCAAAGCGTAACGGTGGCTCACTGGGCGAATTCAACAAAGGCACTATGGTGGCGGCCTTTGATAAAGCGGTATTCAGCATTCCGCTGCTGAAACCCTATGGCCCGGTGAAAACCCAGTTTGGCTATCACATCATCAAGGTGCTTTATCGCAATTAAACTCAGGGGCAGCGTTCTGCCCCCTGTTTTTATGGTGTGCTGGTTCCCGGTGTGGCGGCATCGGCCGGTTTGGCTTCTTCGCTGACCACGGCCGGTGCTGGCGTCATGATACCGTTGTAGGTTTCCTGCAACTGTTTCATGTTCATCTCCGGCTCACCTTTCGGCTGTATCAGCACCAGCGTTGCGTCCTGCGACAACTGCAACTTCAGCTCTTGATTCAGCGCTTCCAACGTCAGCGACGAAAGAAACGCCTGGCGCAGTTTCTGGTATTGTTCCGGCGCAATATCCACCACCCCGCTCTGCTGCGAACGCAAGCGCTGGCTCATCAGGATATCGGTATCCGTGCGAGCATAGGTGGCAAACAGTTTGCTCAATTGATCGCTTTTTTGCGCCAACAGCGCATTGAACTCATCTTGTGAGAAGCCGTTTTTGCGTAAATTGGCTAATTCGCGAGCAATAAACGCCAAACCGGTGTTCAGGTTTTCATTTGGCGAGTTCAGATGGATCGCACACTGGGCGCGCTGATACTGCACCCGGCAGTCGAAGCCCAACTGAATATTTTTCTGATCGCTTTTCTGCAGCACCTGCTGGATGTGCCAGAACAAGGCTTCGCGTGCGATATCGCTGCGCCAGTAGCGGCTCAGGCTTTGTGAGTCGAGGATCGGGTGCCACGGCGAATCCCACATGATCGAAAGCGTATCTTGCTTCACCTGATCGCTCATCAGGCTAACCGGTTGCGGGGGTAATGGCGTCAAGGTCGGCATGGTTGCAGGCGTTTCACGCTTGCCCTTCAACGGCGAAAACGCTTTATTGATCTGCTCACTCAGGCTACGGCTGTCGACTTTCCCCACCACGTATAACGTCATAGCGTCCGGGGTGTACCACTGCCCATAAAATTTCGTCAGCTCATCAATATTAACCGGCTGCTTTATAGGTTGGCCCGGATCGTGCGCCAGCAGCGTTGAGTCTTTCAGGCGATAACGCCACCAGGAATCTTTAGGGTCTGGCGGGAAGGTGCCGATAGGGTCGGCACTGGAATTCGTGACCGCCTGCACCGTGTGCTCATCAATCGCCAGTCTGCCCGTGGTATCAGCCAGCCAGTTCAAGGCTTCTTTCAGCAGATCGGGGCGGTTGTTCGGCAGGCTCAGATTGTACAAAGTGAAATCATAAGAGCTGATGGCAGGCGGCAATGGCCGTTCGCTGTCCACGCTCTGCTGCCACAGTGAACGTAACTGTGGGTCAGTAAAACTCTCGCTGCGCGCGATCGCAATGCGCGGCAACAGATGGGCAAAACCAATCTGCTGGGAAGACTCCATCAGCGATCCGGTATTGACCATCAAACGCAGTTCAACACGATCGCTTGGCCGCTGCGGCGTATCAAGAATCTGCCAGGAAAACCCGTTCTCCAGTTGCCCTTGCTGCCAAGCTGGATCCGGTTGTAGTGCTTCAGCCTGCACGCTGCCGCTGGCCGCAGCCAACAGTAGCCCACCCACTAAAAGATGAATTCTGGTGCCCTGCATGTGAACCCCTACTTAATGACTATCCAATTTTTATATGCAATTACGGGTATTCCGTCCAATGGAATACTAGGCTGCGCCCAAATTCGTGCGTGGCACAGTCTACAATAACGCCCTGAGCTTCACGGTGGGGCGGCAAGCGGAAAGTGTACCATTCTGTTAGACCGCGCGCCTTTGCGGATGTCACTCATCAGAGTGAAAAATAATGGATAGCAGAATTTTAAGTACGAAAAGTGTCTGCGAAGCGAGGAAAAACCACATCGGCTGCGGGTTGCAGCCGATGTTTCAGCAGGAAAAATCAGGCAGAAGGCAGTGTCTTGTTGGCAGACAATGCGCCGGGTTTATTGTTCAGCGTATCTCGTAGCTGTTTTTCATCCAGTTGGTTGCACCACTTCGCCACCACCACGGTTGCAACGCCATTACCCACCAGGTTGGTCAGCGCACGCGCTTCTGACATAAAGCGATCGATACCCAGAATCAGCGCCAAACCCGCCAGCGGCAAGTGGCCCACGGCCGAGATGGTGGCGGCCAGCACGATAAAGCCGCTACCGGTAACACCTGCGGCCCCTTTCGAAGACAGCAATAGTACAACCAGCAGTGTCACCTGATGCATGATGTCCATGTGGGTGTTGGTCGCCTGGGCGATAAACACCGCCGCCATGGTCAGATAGATCGAGGTGCCGTCAAGGTTGAACGAGTAGCCGGTTGGAATCACCAGGCCGACGACCGACTTCTTGCAACCCAATTTTTCCATTTTATCGAGCATGCGCGGCAACACCGACTCGGAAGACGAAGTCCCGAGCACGATCAACAGCTCTTCTTTGATATAACGAATGAATTTGAAGATGTTGAAGCCGTTGTAGCGGGCAATCGATCCGAGCACCACAATGACAAACAGCAAACAGGTGATATAGAAACAGGCAATCAACTGGCCCAGTTGCACCAATGTCCCCACGCCGTATTTACCGATGGTGAACGCCATGGCACCGAACGCGCCCAGCGGAGCCAAGCGCATGATCATGTTGATAATGCCGAAGATCACGCGTGAGAAACTCTCAATCACGTTGAAGATCAACTGGCCTTTTTCACCCAAGCGATGCAGGGCAAAACCGAACAAAACGGCAAACAGCAACACCTGCAAGATATTGCCGCTGGCAAATGCACCAATCACGCTGCCTGGAATAATGTCCAGCAGGAAGGGAATGATCCCCTGTTGCGACGCCTGTTCGGCATACACCGCCACCGCTTTGGCATCCAGCATGCCAGGATCGACGTTCATCCCGGCACCAGGTTGCACCACGTTAACGATCACCAAGCCGATCAGCAGCGCAAGGGTACTGACGATTTCAAAGTACAACAGTGCAATCGCCCCAGTCCGGCCAACGGCCTTCATGCTTTCCATACCCGCGATGCCGGTCACCACGGTACAGAAAATCACAGGTGCGATAATCATTTTGATTAATTTAACAAATCCATCACCCAGTGGTTTCATCTGGGCGCCGATGTCAGGGTAAAAATGGCCAAGCAGGATACCTAACGTAATGGCTGTCAGCACCTGAAAATAGAGGCTCTTAAAGATAGTTGTTTTCATATGAAATCCTTTGGGGGGAGACAACGCGGCAGTCGGACATTCACTCGTCCGTCCTGTTTATCGCTTGCGCGGAAAATAACACCCACATAACAACATGGAAATAATTTGTTGTCCCCAAAAACGCTTATTGATACGAATTTAAGAGCTGAAACGCGTCAGCTAGGCTGCAAAATTGAAAGTTACGTAAGTTTTTCTTTGCACTAACGCAAAAGGGGTAGGAGTGAAGCGCGATTTTCGGACGCCACAAAAGTACCAGAAAATACGGGCATCCCTAAAAGAAGATAGCGAAAAAACCGACTACACAGGCGAACAGAATTGAGCCTCAAACGCCTCACGGGGCAATGGCTTGGCAAACAGAAAACCTTGACCATTGCGAATGCCATGCTGCAAAAGCCAATCCCGCTGTACGTCGGTTTCAACACCCTCCGCCATCACAGGCAGGTCGAGCACCTCAGAGATGGAGCTGATGATACGGACGATTGCATCATCCTCCGGCAGGCCATCAATGAAACTCTTGTCGATTTTAATCAAATCTATCGGCAAGCGTTTGAGATGATTCAGATAATTCAGGCTGGAATAGCCCATGCCAAAGTCATCCAGCACGATAGACAAGCCCAAATCATGCAGTTCACGCAGCAACTCCAGCACATGCTCAAGATCGTTCAGGCGCACGGTTTCAGTAATTTCCAGCAACAGCTTGCCCGGTTCGATCTGATGCTGAGCCAACAGCTGTTTCAGGTGTGGGACAAAATCTTTATGTTGCACCTGAATCGCGGAAACATTCACCGCCAGTGGCAACCTGATACCTTGCTCTTGCCACTGCTCCAGAATACGGCAGGACTCTTCCAGCACCCAGTTGCCGAGCGGGATGATAACGCCCAACTCTTCCGCCAATGGGATCACTTCCGTTGGCAACACAACGCTCCCATCATGCTGCTGCCAGCGCAGCAACGCTTCGGCGCCCAGCACCTGCTGGGTTTGCATATCCACCTGCGGTTGCAGAAACAGCGTAAACCGGCGCTGTTCAATCGCCTGTAAGATCTCGCTTTCCTGCGTCAGCCTCTTTTGCGTTTTTTCCGTCAGGCTTGGCTCAAAGAACAGGATCTGATTCTTGCCTTCACGATGTGCCGACATCATGGCCGACGTGGCGCTACGCAGCAGTTGCTCTGCGCCTTCCCCACGAAACGGAAAATGGGCTATACCGATGTTGGCGCTGGGGCGTAGCGACATTTGTTCCAAACTCAGTGGCTGATTGATTTCCGCCATAATGCGCCTGGCCAACTGCATAGCATGGAGCGGTTGCTCAATATTTTTCGCTAGAATGGCAAACTCGGCGTTACTCAACTGCGCCAGCACACAGTCAGTACCTATGGAGGTCCGCAGTTTTCTCACCATCATCAGCAACAGCAACAGCGTTTCACGCCTTGACGGGCTGAGCACGCCGGACACTTCGTGCAATGTTTCAATCCCGACCACCAGCAGGTTAAAACGCGCCGGGCGCGAACTGGAAGCCATGTGCTGTTCAAGCAATGCAGTAAACAGCACCGAGTTGGGCAATTCGGTAATCGAGTTATGGGTGCTGAGGCGGCTCATTTCAGTATGCGCTTTGGCCAGCATCTGCTGATTGCGGTTGTAATTGCGCACCAGCAAACCCAATTCGTCATCCTGGTGCTGAGCGGGCAACATCAGCTGGTGATAAGGCATATCTTCCGGAGAGATATTCTCCAGTTCACGCACCATCGCGCGCAGTGGGTAAACTAGCAACCGATTCATACACCAGGTAATTGCGACGGACAGGATCAAGGCCAGTAACAGATAAGTCGACAACATCGTCGATAGCGTGCTGAGAATAAACTGGTACATGCGGAACGAATCAGCCTGTAACACCAGATAAGCCAGCGGCTGAGGATTGGCGGGCACCCGCTCCAACGAATAAAGCGGCACGGAAATCTGCACCGGTAGCTCAAAAATACGCTCCAGCAGCGCAGGAACCGGCCGTTCAGGCGGGAAATTGGCATGCACGGCTTCAAACTCATTCGGCAATACGATGTACGCGCGCGTGAGGATCCCCACCGGCAGCAACGAATTGAGCACCCTCTCGGTTTCCGGCACATCCATGCGCAACACAGCCTCGGCAAGCGGTTGGCGGACAGAGTGAGCGATACTCTCCAATTGATGAGCGTAATCATCCCTGCGCTGCTGCACAAAATGGAATAACTGGATCACGATGAAGATACAGATTGTCACCAGTGCGACACTGGATACCGTTGCCATCTGCTTAATCGTTAATGAACGCCTGACCTGCAAACCTTCTCTCCGCTCATGCGTGCTGCAATAAAAAGGGGCGGATACAGTATCCTCGCCCCTCGAACCGGTCTGAGTATACGCGATTGCTTCGTATTTTTGCCTGGCCAACCGTCTGGCTAAAGGCAGAAAAGCGCGGGTTTCAGTATTTTCCTAACTGGAATGCCCACAGGGTAACAAAACTACCCTGTGGGTGACACCCGAATCGACCGATTTCTCATTACTTGAAATCAGCGTATGGCGTCAGGGGCTGCGGTGGCAAATCGAGATCGCCTTGCCAACCGTCGAACGAGTAACGCAGATAAATCAGAGCATGGCTTGGGGTGTAGTTTTTGGCCTGCTGGATATCCACTCCTGCCCCCATGGTCCAATGAGAACCGAGGCGGCGCTCGATAATCGCCCGCAGCGTATAGCCGATCCCGGAGGAGGAACTACCCGTTTCTACGTCAAACTTGTCTGGCAGTGAATCAGGGATCAACCCCTGTAACGGATAGCGTTTTTGGTCATTGGATTTTGAATGAGAGATCGACACCGAGCCCCCCACCTCCCACGACCAGTTCTCGGTGCGCTGGCGATAATTCACCGGCACTGCCAGCGATACGTACTCCTGCGGGCTGTAATAGCCCCCTTGCCCCAGAGAATAACCGCTCAAATCCTTCTGGTAGTGCCACAGCATGCTGCTCAGGCCGAGGCTCAGACGGCGATTATCTTCGTTGATCAGCTTATAGTAGTAACCGGCCATCAGGCGCTGACGCTGGTTATTCTCAACGTTTTGGCCGGTGAGCTGATGAGCGCTGAGATCGGCCCAGACGCCGTTGGCTTCACCGCGATCGTAACTGCCACTGAGGCTGATGCCGGTCGCGCGTACGCCGCCCCAGGTGATACCGGTATTGGGATCGCGTGTGCCGCCAAACGCCAGCAATGAGCTGGAAATCGGCCGACGCGAGACTCCCAACCGCCAGCCGATATGGTTCCAATCGCCGTTGTATGCCAAACCACCGACCCAATCCACCACGTCAAACCCCATCGGCGTGGTACCCAGATCGGTTTCCCAACGATCGTTTTTCCAACCCACGGCCACGCTGGTGCCGGTGGCTCTCTGCCGCTCGTCACCGCTGCAACCCACCGTATTACAAGTCCCGAAGGTTTCGAAGTGCTTGCCCTGAGCATCGGTAGAAAACCTGCCCGCATTCAGTTGAACGGTATCGGTACGGAAGAAAGCACGGCCGTCATACAACGGCAGATCCACCTGCAACATGGTGTCGTGTGCCTTGTAATCGGAGATCCCGCCGGTCCCGCTCGAACCCCAATAGTCATGATTCAGCGTTACCTTCACATCCTGCTGGCGGTAAAGGTCGGCAGCGTCGGAGCGGATACCCCGTTTCAGCCAGTCATCCATCGGATTGTTACGCGTCGCGCGGGTGTAACTGTCATTATCCAGCAAGATGGCGGGCACCATGCCGCTGGCCAGCATGGCCTGGCGATAATCCTGCTGCGCCTCCGTTGGCCGCTGTTGCGCCTGTTCCAAGCGCGCGGCATCGCGGTACACCAGCGCTTTCGCCTGGCCAACGGGTTCGCGCCCCGCGGCGGTTTTCAACTGCGTGAAGATGGCCGTCGCTTTCTGCGGTTCACCCACCGCGTACCAGGCATTAGCGAGCCGACGCTGGCCGTTGAGCGACGCCTCCTTCGGTGGCGCGGTTTGCAGCCGCTGATGTGCCTCAGCCAGCTTGCCTTCGGCCACGTAGGCTTCAATCTCTCCCAGCCGGGCATCCGGGTTACTCGGTTCGCGCAGGCGCACCCGCTGATAATTGGCCAACGCTTCGCCGTAGTCCTCTCTTGCCAACGCCCAATCGGCAAGCAGCAGATCGATACGCGTATCCGCCGGTTGCTGGCGCAGATAGGCAATAGCCCCCGACTCATCACCTGCGGTACGCCGTTTTTCGGCCTGATCCAGCGTTGCCTGCATCTGTAGACGTTGTGCCATCTCACGCATATCATCGTTCCACTGCGCTTTCGGTAACGTATCCAGATGCGCCAGTGCCTGACCATCGCGATCGCTGGCTGACAGATACAGCGCATAAGCATAAATTTGCTGCGGATCGTCAGGCTTTTGCTGCACCAGTTGACGGAACAGCGCATCGGCCTGCTGTGGGTGCCAGTCCTGACGCAAAGCCTGCGCATAGTGATAGGTCAGCCAGACATCACCTGGATCCATTTGATGGGCTTGCCGATAAATTTCTACCGCTTGCGACCATTGCTGGTGCTGTGTCAACGCTTCGGCCTGCTGTTTCAACATATCCAGTTGCAGGCCGTTGAGCGTATCGCGCAGCTTATCCTGTTGCCGGCGTGGCAGGCCGTTCAGATAGGCCAACGCCTTTTGCGGAGATTGACGCTGGTAGATATTCACCAAGCCACGTACTGCACTGCCGCTGCTCGGATCCAAGCGCAAAGCCTGCTGATAATAGCGCTCTGCGGTGACATCATCTTTATGGGCCACGGCAACGTCAGCAAGACCGATCAAGGCGCTGTTATCACTACGGTCTATCTGCCGCGCCTGCTGATATTTCTGCTGCGCCAGCGGCAGATTATTGGCTTTCAGCGCTTTATCACCCGCATCTATCGCCAGCCAGTAGCGATTGCTCTGGATCAGGCTTTGCCATTTACCGCTATCGTAGCCATTTTTATCGGCTTTCTGCGCCTGCAAGAACAGGTTCAAGGCTTTCTGGCGGTTACCCGCGCGCGCATAGGCCAAACCCAGCGCCCCCAGCACCTGTGGGTCATCTGGCGTACTGGCCAACGCTTTCTTCAACTCCGGAATCGCCGCATGGCTCCCGCCTTTATCCACCTGCGCCAAACCGGCCATGCGCGCCTGATAGGCAGGATCGGCCAACAGGGTTTGCTGTCTGGCCCATTCCTGTCGTGCCCCATCAGCCTGATCGCTGCTTTCAAACACACTGAGAAAGCGGTTGAGCATCGCCACGCTCTGCGGGCTGACCGGCATCGCTTTGATTTTTTCCAGCCACAGGTCAGCAGCAGGGCCGCGCCCGGCGGGATCGGCGGCAAGTTGCTGCAAAACGTCGTAGGCCTGTTTCTCCTGGTTTTGGCTGAACAGCAGCTGTGCCAGTACCATACGCAGGGAAATATTACCGGGGTACTGCTGATCCAGCCGTTGCAGCTTTTGCTGTGCCACAGGCTCTTGCCCCGGCAAGCGGGCCACCAGCTTCCAATATTCCACCGCCAGATCGAGGGTCGGTGGATCGCCCTGGAACAGTTGATCGTACTGCGCCTTGGCATCCGGTAACCGGCCAGCGGCGGCCATCAAACGCGCCTGCTGCAGTTTCTGGCGAGTTTCCGGCTGGGTCAGCAACAGGTTCATCTCTGCCTGACGGTAAATGGCTGATTGTGGAGCGATATTCTTCAGCTTGTCCAACTGCTGCTGCGCCAGCACCTGATTGCCCTGACGCAATGCCAGACGCATACGTGCCGAAATCACCTCAGGATTGTTCGGATCCAGCAGTTCGAGACGATAAAGCGACTGACGCACCAGTTCGTCTTTATTGCTGGCCTCGCCGACGCGTACCTGCTCCAGCAACCATTGCTCGGGAGCAACGGTTTCTACACTTTGCGTCGTCAGCGGTAACATCGCCAGACTCAAAGGAAACAGGCACAGCCAGTTTATTCTGAAGTTACGTATCGCCCACATGGCATTTAGTCCCGCTCATCCGGTGACAGGCGACGGCGGCTATAGGCCTTCAGACCACGCCACAGCAACAGCGCCAGAACGACCACCACAAACGTTGCCACGACGGCGAGCCACACAGGATGCGTAGCCAGCACATGCCAGACACGCTCCCACCACGGCAGATGGCCGACATAGTAAATATCCCCCACGCTCAGGCTGCTGATACCCGATTCACGGATCACCGCCACCGAGCCAAACACCGCGGCACGTTTACCGCCGTCCAACAGCGCATCATTCAACAGTTCATAGCCCCGAGGGCTATCCGCCAACAGCGCCACAATACTGCGTTGATCGTTAAACGGCGACTGTACGCCAACAATCGCCGCCATGGCCCCTGCGGAGCTGATGGTGGTTTTGCTGTCTGGCGTTGCATCATCCTGTTGCACTTTTATTTCCGGCAATGGCAACTGACGCATCGGCTGTTTCACCCAGCTTTGCGTGGCTTCTATCAGCAGGTTGATTTTCCTCTCATCGCGCAGCTCAGGCGGGATGGTGCCGATCAGCAGAATATCGGCATCCTTGTCCTTGGCCTGCGACCAGTCATCGGCCAACGTAAAGGCCAACGCCGGATAGCCGGTTTGGGCACCCACATTCCCCAGCGCGTTGAGCAAAGCACTCACCTGAGCGGGTTGTGGCTGTGTGTTCACCAATACCAAGGTCTGTGACAGATCCGCCATGCGGCTGAACGGGAAACTGGCATTGGCAAAGGCACGCAGATCGGGCATTTCCATAAAGTGCCGATAGCCGGAGAAATCGATGGTGGAACTGCCGTCGATCACCGCATGATTAGGCGCCACTGAATAGGTTTCGCAGCGATCTGCCGTGCCGCTGCCTAATAACGTGGTGTAATCAAAGTCAAAGCGTATCTGGTTAGTTGCCTCAAGCTTCAGCGCCGGAATATTGACGGTTTTCTCGGTAGCAATCAGCCCCTGCCGCAGTGGAATGCCCAACAGCTTCCCGTCCTGTTCGTTCTCTGGCAACAGCGAGGAAGCTTGCACAAACTGGTTGTTCAGGCTGATGCTCAAACGTGAACCATCCTGCACGCGCGGAGCGGTATAGCGATATTTCAGCAACATATCGATACCCGTACTGCGGATCAGGAATAAATCTGGCGGCAGATTCATATTCAGTGAGATCGGGCCTGGCTCAATACCGCTGGTTTGCAACTGCCCAGCATATTGTTGCAGTTCGCTAAAGGTCATCGGCCGATCGGTGCGCACCCAGTTTGGCGCATCGTAAGGCTGCCGTGGTAACAGCTGTTCGACCTTATCCACCGTCAGGCTCTGGCCGCGGAACAGGATATCGCCCTGCGCGATCCCTTGTACGGCGGTAATCAGATCGTTGTCATCACGGCCCTGTATCAGCAGCAGCTTCACATAGGGGTTATTCGGATGGCTGACCATGGAGACCGTTGGCCCGTTCACCTGCGGAGCCTCTTTCAGGAAATCTGGCCGCTGCTGATTGGTCGCAAACACGATCGCATGCTGGCTGGGTAGCTGATTAAACAGCGTTGGGAACGACTGACCGCGCCACTGCGCCTTGCTGCCAAACCAGGAGGCCAGAATGCCTGCCGCGCGTTGCTGCATCAAATCCGGCTGCCCGGCGAACACCATCGGCAGATTTAACGGGCGATTATCGCGTCTGTCGAAGAAAGGTTCAGGGAAATGTGACAGGTCGTTTTCCAGCGGTAATTTCTGGAAGCGCAGGTTCAGCGAACTGGATTTGCTGATATCCAACCACAAGACGCTGTTAGCCGGATTTTCACAGATATTCTGATAATGGCCGACAAACTCCAAGCGCACGCGGTTAAAATCACTGATATAGCGCGGATCGATCGACAACTGAACCTGGTTAGTTTTACCCAATTGCTCTTTGGTAATGGTTTTCACCCCCATCAACTCATCGTTGAGATAGACCTTCACGTGGGATTGCTCTGGGATCAGTGAAGGTGAGGGGGTAAACGTCAGATCCAGCATCGCCTGTGATACCACTTCGTCACTGCGCACGCCAAATTCCACCTGCCCTTGAGGACGCGTCCCACGTAGCGCAAAGGTCCCCGGCGGCGGCGCGATCTGCGCGAAAGGGAGTTGCACGTCACGCACTGGCGCATTCGGATCCTCCGGCACGGCAGGTCTGATCGGCGTAGTGATAGAAGAGCCAACCGCCTCAGCCGCCGGTGGCAGCCCAAGGGCGATCGCTGAGGTCGGTGTTTCCGCCTGAGACAGGGTACTGATGCCTAAGGCCAATGCGGTAAACCAGGTTATTTGTCTCTTCATCATATCATCATCAATGTTAGAACCTGTTCACGGGCGAGCGGTTGCAGAATACACCGCCTATGCCACAGTCTCTTTCTGAATGAAAGCCGGTTCCCTACCTACGCCTTGGGGGATAAATGACACTATCCAGGCAATCAGCGTGGTCAATCCGGCAATAATGCCGCGAATGATGGGCGGTGAATAATCCGCCATTCGCATGTAACCGTGGATCCCCAGCATCAGTACATCGCGCAGGCTTTCCACCGGCTTATCTTCAGGGAACCCGTCTTGCCACAGTGCCCAGGTATCGGCACGTGCAAAGGTACACTGAATAAATTCAATATGCTGACGGATGGTCAGATCCTCCAAACGGACGCCAACGTGAACGCCACTGGCACGCGTGACGAAGCAGGGGAAACTGAACTCCTGCTGGCCGCGTTTGAGCAAGAGGAATACTTTGTCCCCGTCCTTCAACCGCTGCGGAACACGCATTTCAAGACCGACACCACCGTCTGAGTAATCCCGCAGGCTGCAAGGGAAAAGATGACCATCCGTCCTTGCCAACGCCGCCGGCATGGCAATTTCCACCCGGTGTGAGCGACGCATCTGTTTGACTTCCACCGCCACCGCGATAGCACCGCCAAGAATCAGCATGTTGTAAAAGACCCATATCAGATTGAGCACCACCGTCATGAGCTCCTCGGTCGGGCCGAAGAAGAGACGCCACGCACCAAACCCAATACCGGCCAGATTCAGGACTACCAGGAACAGATAGGGGCGGGTAATCACCCAATCGAAATGATCCTGATCTGACAATTCTCCCTTGGCCGTTACGTTGAACTTGCTTTTATGCGGATTGAGCAGGGCTAACGTGGTCGGCCGGGCGATATACCAGGCCAGAACGGTTTCGTAGATTTCCCCCCGGAAAGAATGGCGATACTTGCTCTGGATGCGCGAACTTGTCAGGCTGGCGTGGATCATGTGCGGTAAGACGTACAGCGCGATCGCCAGTGCCGGTGCATAGATGATGTAGGCGTGTAGCAGTAGGAACACCAAGGGTGCGATCAGGAAAATCAAGCGCGGGCCACCGGAAAAAAAGTGCAGCATGGCGTTGGCGTAACACAACCGCTGCCCCAGCTTGAGCCCTTTGCCCAACAGCGGGTTATCCAGCCGAAAGATCTGGGCCATGCCGCGCGCCCAGCGGATGCGTTGGCCAACATGCGCAGCCAGGCTTTCCGTTGCCAAGCCAGCGGCCTGTGGAATGCGAATATACGCCGAAGTATGGCCACGGCGATGCAAGCGTAACGAGGTATGAGCATCCTCAGTGACGGTTTCCACCGCAATACCGCCAATTTCATCCAGTGCGCTGCGGCGCAACACCGCGCAGGAGCCGCAGAAGAAGGTGGCATCCCACATATCGTTACCGTCCTGCACCAGCCGATAAAACAGCGTGCCTTCGTTCGGCGTCTGGCGAAAACGTCCGAGGTTGCGTTCAAAGGGATCCGGTGAGAAGAAATGGTGCGGCGTTTGCAGCATCGCCAGCTGTTTATCTTTGAAAAACCAGCCCATGGTCAGTTGCAGGAAAGATCGCGTCGAGACATGGTCACAATCGAAGATAGCCACGAATTCCCCGGTGGCCTGCTTCAGGGCATCGTTAATGTTACCGGCCTTCGCGTGTTCATGAGTGGGGCGCGCGATGTAACGCACGCCTACTTTTTCAGCAAATTCCTTGAATTCTTTACGATTACCGTCGTCAAGAATATAGATAGTGAGCTTCTCTTTGGGCCAGTCGATGCCCAGAGCGGCGTAAATGGCCGGTTTAACCACCGCCAGATCTTCGTTGTAGGTCGGCACCATCAGATCCACCGCTGGCCAGGTGCTGATGTCAGCAGGCATCGGTACCGGCTGACGATTCAGTGGCCATGCAGTCTGGAAGTAACACAGCACCAGCACCACCCAGGCATAGGTTTCAGCAGCCAGTAATAACAAACCGCAGACCAAGCTGAATGGATCGCCCCAATTCAGCCTCTCGGTGTAGCGCCACCACAAGTAACGGCAGGAAACGGTGAGCGACAGCACAATCAGTATCAGGCTCGGTAGGCGACCAGGCAAACGGCGTACCATCATGGCAACGCCCCACAGCAGCAGTACAAATACAAACTGAGCCCATAATTCAAAAGGCTGAGAAATACATAACAGCGCCATCAGCGCCGCAAACACCCCGACGGTAATAAACACGATCTGCCGTACTCGTCGATTCAGCCGACTGAAACGTTGCCACAGACGCTGCCCCATCTCGGCTTGCTGTATCCGCTGCGGAAAACCTTTCATTGCTTTGGTGTAGTTGCGTTGCAGGCGTTGCCAATTCTCAGCATAGTGGCGCTTTTTCGGTGCCGAGGGGCGACGGGTGATCAGCAGCCACGAGCACTGCAACAGATAACGCACGACGTCCGCTGGCTGCGGACGCTTCTGCGAGATATGGGGGAACCAGTGATGACGATTAGCCCTGATCCTCTGCCAGGCCGGGGATTCGAAACGCAGGACAATCCAGCCCAGCATCACCATCAGGGTATTGAAAAAAGCGGCAAAGGGAGAGGCTTTCTTCAGGCGATAAGTGCGATAACGCGCCTGTACCGCCTCACGAACAGGAGGAATCAACAGCAAGCTTAATAGCCGGCTCATGCCGCCACTTCCTGCAGATTGATTAAACACCAGTTGGCCAGGGTCACTATCTCCTCAGCGGCCAGGCTTTCCGGCCGGTACTCCCCTAGCGGCTGTTTCGCGGCCAACGCTTCGGATAACGCTTCATCGCGATGGACCATCAACGGGACCAACCTGGTCAGCGTTTGCAACCAAAATTGATGCAAGTCCTCCTGCAACTGGCTGGCAGCGGAATAGTTATTCAGCAGGAAGTGACAACCAGCCGGTAAAGCCTGTTGATGCAGCCGAGCATGGCAATTAGCATCGGGGTTAAGCACCAGGAAAACCGTGTCGGCCAGAGCCAGCTGCTGCTGAATAACGGGGCTGTTACCGGCCGGGATATCCAGCAGGATCCAACGGTATTGCCCGGAGGTTTTTACCTGTTGTAGGAAATCCTGCCAACGCCCCGGTGTTTCGCCACACAACTGCGCGATTTCCCACTGTTCAGCCACGCTTAAACGGCCAAATGGCAGAAAATCGAGATTTTTGCAGTAACGCATGGCACCTTGCTGCCAGTCACTGCCATCCAGTTCGGCGCGCGCCCAACCACGGGTCAATTCGAAGGGGGTGTTGAAATGCAGCCGCAGTAAATTGTCCGGTGAAAAATCAATCACCAGCACCGATTCCCCTAATTCCTGCAATGCCCAGGCAAGCGCGGCGATCAACGATGTTGAGCCACTGCCGCCCCGCATCCCCTGCAATGCAATCACCGACATAGGTCAGAGGCTCCCCGTTTTTTGTGCCAGTTCGGCTAACAGTGGCCAGCGATCCATCATTTTCGCCAAGCGTTCTTGACGCAAAATATCGACGTAGTTTAATTCAGGTAAAGAAAATGCGAGGCTTAAGGCCAGTAAATCATCCTGCATCAGCGGCTGATCCACCGTGCGAAAATGTGATAAATCACCCTTATTCATTCTGCCACCTTCAATAAAGTAGGCTAATGTTAAATGATTATAGCAACGATCGAAGAAAAACAACCAATAAGATGAATTTTAACGGGTATTATGACATAGGCCAGTGAGTCCTGTTATTCTTGGCCTCAACGTTACGGTTTTTCAGTGGCTGAATCTGTCAGATCTGTGACACTTTCGACGAAAGCAGAATAAATCTATGGCGCATGCTTTTTTATTAGGTATCCGACAAATATGGGAAGAGTTGTCGGTAATGCTATCTCCCGGGTTTTACTGGGTTAACGTCGATCGCCAGACCGATGCGAATTTGTTTTGTCGGCAAATTGTCACCGCTCAGGCAGAAGACAGCGCGTTGGCGCTAATTTGCAGCGGTGACACCCCAGGTAATGTGCTGGCCGACCTCCCTTCTCCGGCGGTAAAAAAACTGCCCCTGTATGCCTTGCCGGAAAAAAAGGCGGCGCTACTGTTTTTGCGCAACGACTTAATGCGCACGTTAAACCCCAAAAACCGCCTGCTGATACTGCTCGCTCCCGCCAGCCTGTGGCAAACCTTCACCAACGATGAACTACGCGAGTGGTCATACAGCACCGCTAAATGGCTGCGTCAGCGGCAGTGCACCATGGTTATCCTCAGCCACGGCAGCGGCGTTAATAGACTTCGGGGTCAACTCAGCACCGAACACCGTATTTTCAATGGATTAGCCAGCCTGCAGTGGCAGCAGGACAATGCGCAATACCTGGTTAACTGGTGGAGTACGCCACACTGTATCAACGCCAACCAACTGGTGACGCTATACCCAACGCCACAAGGCTGGCAGGCCGAAGAGGAAGAAACCACTTCGCTTCATAACACTCAGGTCGTCAGCGATGCAGGCCGCTATCTGGCGGAAAGGTGCATCCTTGAAGGTGCGCCGCCGCTGTCCGTCAACTGGCAACTGTTCGAGAACAGCACCTTGCTGACCCAGCAAGGCATGCAGACCATGGCAGCAACGCTGATTTTTGCGCTCTATCAGAGTGACAATATCGATACGCTGGCTCACCAGATCCATAACCTGCGCCGCCAGCGCGGGAATGGGCTGAAAATTGTGGTACGCGAAATGAGCGCCAGCCTGCGTTACAGTGACGAACGCCTGTTGCTGGCCTGCGGGGCCAGTCTGATTGTGCCGCATGTGGCACCGCTTTCGAGTTTTCTGACCATGCTGGAAGGCATTCAGGGCCAGCGTTTGTCACGCCATATTCCAGCCAATATTGACGCCCTGCTGGCCGGGCTGCGGCCATTGCCGGTGAAAGGCTATCTGCCGCTGGAAGATTTCAGCAAGGCGGTGGTGTCGCTGATGGAAAATACCTTGCTGCCGGAAGACGGCAAAGGCGTGATGGTGGCGTTGCGCCCCGTTCCTGGGTTGACCGCCCGGCAGTCCATGACGTTGTGCCATCAGCGCCGCTTCGGAGATATCATGACCGTGGCACAAAACCGGCTGTTCCTGTTCCTTTCTACCTGCCGGATTAACGATCTGGACACAGCGCTGAAATTCATCTTCCGGCTGCCGGTACGTGAAGCCTTCAGCAACTGGGTAGTCTGGTATGAGGATGTAGATATTCTCTCTGAAATCAACCGGCTCGCGCACAACCTGGAACTGGCCCAATCCACCGTCAAACGCGATCTGAAGGCGATGCCAAAAGCCAGCTCCGCCACCACCACCACCGACGATCCACTGGCCGAACAACGCCGCCAGCCGGTGCCTTTCACGCTATTAAGCCATGAGCAAGGGGAGCAAGGATGAACGACATTACCGATATCATGCAGATCATGCTCCTGTGCGCGATCATCTTTATTCCCTTGGGATACGCGCTACATCGCCGTTTCCCAAACTGGCGCCAATATTGTCAAAATCGACTGTTGTCGCCACGCTATTTAAAACCGGCAGGGCTGTGGACTCGCAAAGAGCCTTCTTCTCAGATTAAGCGTGAAAACCATAATGGATAAAAACAAAATAGCGCCGCCTGAACAGGGTTTGTGGCACTACTGGCGCGGTCTTGGCGGTTGGAACTTTTACTTTTTGGCCAAGTTCAGCCTGCTGTGGTTTGGCTATCTGAATTTCCATGCGCTGCCAAACCTGGTGTTTATGGCATTTTTGCTGATGCCGATCCCCTCGCCTCGTCTGCACCGCTGGCGGCACATCATTGCCATTCCTATCGGTATCGGTCTGTTCTACCACGATACCTGGTTGCCAAGTGCTAATAGCATCGTCAACCAAGGGACGCTGCTTGCGAGCTTCAGCGCTTCGTATCTGCTGGAACTGGTTGATCGCTTTATCAACTGGCAGATGCTGGGCGTGGCTTTCGTCATGCTGATTGCTTATCTGTTTCTGGCGCAATGGCTACGGATCACGACGTTTACAGTCGCTGCCATGGTGTGGCTAAACGTGGTTAATATTGCAGGCCCAGCAGTGGCTTTGCTGCCAACCGCCGATACCGCAGCGGCAACGGTGCCGGTTACCGCCCCGGCTAATGAGGCCGCTCCTGGCAGCGGCCAGCCAGTCACCAATGGCCCACCCACCAACGCCAATCTCACCGCCAGTCTGGAGCAGTTTTACGATCAGGAAAGAGCTCGCGCCACGGCCTTTCCGGCCGCACTGCCCAGCGATGCTCAACCGTTCGACCTGTTGATCATCAATATCTGTTCGCTGGCCTGGGCCGATCTGGATGCGACTAATCTGCGTAACCATCCGCTGTGGAACAAGATGGACATTATGTTCACCAACTTCAACTCGGCAACCGCCTACAGCGGCCCGGCGGCCATCCGCCTGTTGCGAGCCAGTTGTGGTCAGTCTCCGCACCGAGATCTTTATCAACCAGCCAATCAGCAGTGCTATCTGTTTGATAATCTGGCCAAACTCGGTTTCAAACCGCAACTGATGCTGGATCACCCAGGCATGTTCGGTGATTACCTGAAAAACCTGCGTACCGATGGCGGTTTGCAGGCACCACTGATGTCACAAGCGGGCATCGGTAATGAGCTGGCCTCTTTCGACGGCGAACCGATTTATAACGATCTGGAACTGCTCAACCGCTGGTTAGAACAGCAGAAAAATGGAGCAGATACCCGTACGGCAACCTTTTTCAACATTATCCCGTTACACGATGGCGTTCGCTTTGCGGGGGCCAGCAAGGGGGCTGATTACCAGCCACGGGCGCAAAAACTGTTAGACCAGTTGAATAGCTTCTTTGATCAGTTGCAAAAGTCCGGGCGTAGAGTGATGGTGGTGCTCGTGCCGGAACACGGCGCGGCGCTGGTTGGCGATAAAATGCAAATGTCTGGCCTGCGCGATATTCCAAGCCCAAGCATCACGCACACGCCAGTGGGCATCAAGCTGATCGGCATGCAGGCCCCACACCCTGGCAGCCCGTTTGTGATTAAAACGCCGAGCAGCTATCTGGTGCTGTCTGAGCTGGTATCCCGACTGGTGGATGGCAAGGTCTTTACCGCGCCAAACGTCGATTGGCAAACGTTGACTCAGGGCCTGCCACAAACTATCGCCGTTTCCGAGAATGAAAACGCGCTTATCATGCCATATCAGGGCAAGCCGTATATTCGCCTCAACGGCGGCGACTGGGTGCCTTATCCGCAGTAAAAAGCCTGGCTCGCCAATGAGCACGCCTTCGGGCGTGCTTTTTGTGTACTTCCGGTGAACTCGTATTTTCATAATAATTTCAGCAGGTAATATCGGCACCATCCTCCACTGACACAAGGGTGTTTACCGATGCAAAAACAACGATGGTTCATTGACCAGAAAAAAC
>Ga0114969_10000900_pt1 | contig 25420 bp, 14 predicted proteins | sample M_130807_MF_Meta_FD_87316 | JGI IMG/M metagenome (GOLD analysis project Ga0114969, IMG submission 87316) | Freshwater microbial communities from Lake Montjoie, Canada to study carbon cycling - M_130807_MF_MetaG | ecosystem: Environmental > Aquatic > Freshwater > Lake | place: Lake Montjoie...
CAGCGGCTGCCGGCGGGAAGCCCGGGCGCGACGACGCATTGGTCGCCGAACTGGGAGGCATCCTGTCCATGGGTCGGCTGGGAGCCATCGAACGCGTGGCGATTGCGGAGCGGCAACATGGTTTCCACGGCGAGCAACCGGAGGGGACGGCGGTGCGGTCCCACCCGAAGGGCGCGGCCCAAAGCCACGATGGCATGGGTCCGCGCGATCCACGGGGCCTCGCTGACCGCGGTGCCGGAGACGGCGTAATCGACCGAGACCCGGTTTCCGGCGACGTGGTGGCCGAGGAATCGGCCCCAGTCCCGGGGCAACGGGAGATAGGGTTCGGAGCGCGGGTCGCGCCAATCGCCGTCCTTCGCCCAACCCGGAAGCGCGGAGGTGGCGAGGAAGACGGTGCCGGCGACGGCCGGCCGCGAACGTTCGGGCGGTCGGTGGGTGCCGTCGAACGGCGTCCCCATCAACTTGAGCCAGTCGCCGGTCCAGGCGGCGGACCAACGGAGCAGGCCGGTGTCGAAAGTGGCCGTCGCATCGGGTGCCAGACGGACGGTGAGGCCCTTGAGGGTGATGTCGGCGGGATCCTCGCCGGAGCGCGACCACGGCAAAGTGACCGACGACATGAGGAAGGGGCCGTAGTCCATCTGTTCCCAACGGGGAACGGGGGCATCGGCCGCCCGGACGACCGTGGCAAGGCACAGGACCGCCAGGGGCAGCAGGCGAGAGCGCATGGGCCATAGGCTCGGGTCGGGCGGGGGTGGGAGACAATCCCCAAGGGTGGCGAGGGAATGGGGGAAGCGCCTCCGTCTGGCGGCGGTTGTCCGACGGCGGGGCGGCACACCAACGATGCGGCCGCGTTGGGGGCAACGCGGCGGCCGGTTTCGCGCTGGGAGGCGGCGTGGCACTTGCTAGGGTTTTCCCCGATGCAATCCCATGGCCGCCGTGTGCGGCGTCTTGTTCCGGCGATCGGCATGGCCGTGCTGTTCGCCGTGACCGCACGGGCCGCCGAGGGGCGGTACATCGTCGTGTTGGAAGGCAAACCGCTGGCGGCCCCGGCGGAAGCCGGCGGGCGAGCGGCGGCGCCGGCATCGGCGGACCGCCGGGCACGGATCGCGCGCGAACAGGACGCGGTGGCCGCGTGGGTGGAGGGGAAGGGCGGGCGCGTGCTGGAGCGCTTCCAACTCTTGAACCACGCGCTGTCCGTGGAACTGTCGCCGGAGGACGCCGGACGCCTCCGCGCGCAACCGGGCGTCGCCGGCGTCCATCCCGAGCGCCACTACCGGCGGTCGTTGGCCCAAAGCGTCCCCTTCATCGGCGCCGGCCGGTCTTGGTCCGGTCAAAACGGTTTGGCCGGCGTCACCGGCAAGGGCATGCGGATCGGCATCATCGATTCGGGGATCGACTACACGCACGCGATGTTCGGCGGCAAGGGAACGGTCGCCGCGTACAACGGCAACGATCCGGCCCGCATCGAGGCCGGCACGTTCCCGACGGCCAAGGTCGTCGGGGGAACGGATTTCGTCGGGGACAATTACGATTCGTCCGGAATCTCGGGTCCGTCCACGCCGGTGCCCGATCCGGATCCGCTGGATCCGTCCGGGACCGGGCACGGTTCGCATGTGGCGGGCATCGCGGCCGGGTTCGGCGTGCTGGCGGGTGGCGCGACCTTCCACGGGCCCTACACCGCGACGTTGGATCCGGCGCAATTCCAGATCGGGCCGGGCGTGGCGCCGGAAGCGTCCCTGTACGCACTCAAGATCTTCGGGGCTTCGGGAAGCACGTCGTCCAGCATGATCATCAAGGCGCTCCATTGGGCGGGGGACCCCAATGGCGACGGCAACACCTCGGATCATCTGGACGTGGTGAATCTCTCGCTGGGATCGGACTTCGCGGACCACACTTCCGGCGATCCGGAACGCGACGCGGTGGACTTGCTGGTCCAATCGGGCTGCGTGGTGGTCATCGCGGCGGGCAACGGGGGCGACACGGCCTACAAGGTCTCCTCGCCGAGCACCGCGCCGCGGGCCATCTCGGTGGCGAACTCGACGGACACCGTCACGTTGGCGACCGCCGTCCAGATCACCGCGCCGCCGTCGGTCGCCGGCAAGTACGACATGGTCGAGGGAGCGTTTTCGAAACCGTTGTCGCAACTGCCCGCCATCCACGCGGCGGTCGCGATGGCCAAGCCCGCCCTGGTCTGCGGCCCCCTTTCCAACGCGTCGGAACTGGCGGGGAAGATCGCGTTGATCGACCGCGGGACCTGCAATTTCGAGGACAAGGTGCGCGTGGTCCAGGACGCGGGGGCCGTGGGCGCGATCGTGGCGAACAACGTCGACGGACCCCCGTTCACCATGGCGGGCGCCGGTGGCATCCCCGCCCTGATCCCGGCGGTGATGATTTCCAAGGCCGACGGCGACAGGCTCAAGACCGCGCTCGCGGCCGGGCTCGAGGCGACGCTGTCGGCGGACACGACGAACGTGCACATGGAACTTGCCGACAACGTCGACCCCTCGAGTTCGCGCGGGCCGACGTACGCCCGCGCGGCGTTGAAGCCCGACATGGCGGCGCCCGGCGCGTCGATCACCTCGGCGTCGGCGGGGGAAGGCGCCGCGGGCATCGCCCATACCGGCACGTCGATGGCCACGCCGCATCTGGCGGGCGCCGCCGCGCTGGTGCGGCAGGCGCATCCGGGTTGGACCGCGGAGGACATCAAGGCGGTCCTGATGAACACCGCGGTCACGCCGATGCGCGATGCCAAGGGGCATCCCTACGGCGAAGCCCGCGTGGGAGCCGGCCGGGTGGCGGTGGACCGCGCGTTGGCGTCCCCGATCACGGTGCGCGCGGAGAACGACGGCGGCGTGGTGTCGTTGTCCTTCGGCCAGATCCTTGCCGGCGGGCCGGTCACGCGCCCGGGCGCTTTCGTGGTGTCGAACCACGGCAACACGGCGGTCACTCTGTCGGTGGTGTCGAGCAACACCCTGGCGAACCCCGGGGTCGTGCTCGTCCCGTCCGTGGCGCAGGTCACCGTTCCCGCGAACGGCACGGCCCGGGTCGGCGTCGAGTTGCGGGTGACGCCGGCATTGCTGCGGGAAGACGCGGACGACACCTCGGCCGCGACGATCGGGGGCTACCCGCGGTTCGCGGTGCCGGAGGGGTCCGGCGAATTGTGGTTCCTCGGCGGGCCGGTGGACGTCCATGTCCCGTGGTATTCGGTGGTGCGGGCCGCCTCGCAGCAGGCCTCGCCCACGCGGTTGGCGGGCACGCCGGCGGGGGACGTGGTGACGCTCGGGATTCCCACCCGCGGGGCCAGCGGGCACGCGCGGCCGTTGGTGGGGGTTTTCCAATTCGGCACGTCGAGCATCGCCGAGCATTTCAACGATCAACGGGATGTGACCGATCTGGTGGCGGTGGGGGCGGCGACGGACTACGCGAGCGCGCGTTCGGTGGTGGACGCGTACCTGTACTTCGCGGTGGTGACGGCGGCGGCGTGGGCGACGCCCCAGCGCTATTTCCACGACTTCGAGATCGAGATCGATCTGGACGGCGACGGCTTCGCGGACCGGGTGCTCCTGAACAACAACGAGGGGAGTGCCTCGGGGGGGGATCCCGAGGATTACCAGGCGGCCAACGACGCGTTCGTGACCGGGATCGACTTCCTGGACGGCTTCGGGATCGAGATCGCCGGGATCGCCAACGGGCTTTCGCCCGCGGTCGCGGACACGGCCCCGTTCCAGAACGCGATGTTGGTGCACGCGGTGACGGGCGCGCAATTGGGACTGACGCCCGGAAGCCCGGCCTTCCGTTACCGGGGGCGCACCAGCGGCTCTTTCTCGGACGCCACGGCCTCGTGGATACGGTTCGATCCCACCAAGCCGGTCGTCGACGGCACCCCCTTCGGCATCCGGAACACGCCGTGGCAGGACGAGGGTCCCAACGTGCGGGCCAACGTCAGCCGTCCCAACGCCGGGGCGGCGGGAATCTCGCAGAACGGGCAGGTCGCGGTGCTGCTCGTCCACGCCCAGGGACTGCCCGGGTTGCAGTCGGAGATCGTGCGGTTCAACCTGGGCACGGCCGACATCGACGGCGACGGGCTGCCCGACGCCTGGGAAATGGCGAACCTCGGCGACCTGGCATCGACGGGGGCCGCGGATCGCGACGGCGACGGGTTCACCGACGCGCAGGAATTCGCGGCCGGGACCAATCCGGCGGACTCGGGGTCGCGGTTGATGCTGGTGCCACCCGTGCAGGCGGGCCCCGCGCTCGCCTGGGTCTCGGTTGCCGGGAAGCGATACTCGGTGCTGCGGGCCGATGCCGTCGGGGGACCGTACGCGCCGGTGCGGTCGGGAATCGTGGCGACGGCGGCGACGTCGAGTTTCGTGGACCCGGAGTTGCCGGGCGCGACCCACCCCTACTTCTACCGGGTGCAGCTCGATCCCTGAGGGCGGCGAAATCAGGCCCCGTGGCGCCGCGCGGTCCGGGTCGCGGCGAGCCGGACCGACTCGACCAGTTCGGGCGGGGCCGTCACCTGCACGGCGCCGCCCCAACCGAGGATCCAACGCTCCACCTCGACCAGGCTGCCGAGACGGAGCGTGAGCACGACGCCGCCGCCGTCGGCCTCCTCGAGGCGCTGCGACGGATGCCATCGTTTCTCGCGGATATAGTCCGAGACCGCGGGATCGAACCGGACGACGACGGTGAAATCCCCCTGGCGCGAATGGACGCCGAAGCTGTCCTTGAGTTCGCGGGGCAGGGTGAATTTCGCGGGACGCTCGAAAACCTCGCCGGTGGGTTGGGCGCCGACGATCCGTCCCGGGACGAAGGTGCGGATGGCCTTGCGGAGGTGGTCGAAGGCGAAGAGGTACCAATCGCCGTTGATGTTCGCGAGGTGGTAGGGATCGACGACGCGTTCCTCGGGTTCCGCGGCATTGGGTTTGCGGTAGCGGAGGCGCAATTGGCGCCGCTGGCTGGCGGCGGTGGCCAGGGTGTCGATGATCGCCAGGTCGAGCATGGGCTCGGCACTGGTGTGGAAGGAAATCGTCTGGTCCCATTCCGCGAGGTTCAGCGACACGGTGTCGGGGAGGGAGCGGGCGAGTTTCTGGAACGCGCCGACGAGGCGCTTTTCGAACGGCGTGCCGCGGTATTGCTGGAGCGCCTTTTCCGCGACCAACAACGCGAACAGTTCGCCCTCGGAGATCTGGAGCGTCGGGAACGAATCGACTTCCTCCGTGTAGTGGTAGCCGAAGCGGACGTCGTCGTAGGCGAGCGGCAGGTTCAGGCGGTCGCGCATGAACTCCAGGTCGCGCGAGATGGTCTTGGCGCTGACCTCGAGTTCGCGGGCGAGGGTGGAGGCGTTGGGGAGTGCGGTGGGCTTCGCGGAGCGGATGGCCTGGTGGATGCGCATCATGCGCTCGAGCGGTGGGCGCGACAGCGGCATGGTCGCGGCGACGGCTTTCGGCTTCGGGCGTTGCTTCGGCATGTGCCCCGCGAGGGAAGCACCCCCGCCGGCCCGGGCAAGCGCCGAGGTGGGGCCAACCCCGCGCTTGCGTTGCGCGCCCCGCGGCCCTACTGCGTCACCCGGCCGTCCATCATGCCGTTTTTCTCCGACCAATTCATCGAGCAGGTTCGCGCCGCCAGCGACATCGTGGACGTCATCGGTTCCAGTCTCCCGCTCAAGCGCGCGGGCACGAACTTCGTGACGCTCTGCCCGTTCCACAAAGAAAAGAGCCCCAGCTTCAACGTCAACCCGGGCCGCGGCATCTTCCATTGCTTCGGTTGCCACAAGGGCGGCGACGTCTTCCGCTTCGTCCAGGACTACGAGAACATCGGCTTCGCCGAAGCCGTCGAACGCCTCGCCGAACGCGCCCGCATCCCCCTCGAGTACGAGAAGGATCCCGCCGCCGCCCAGGCCCGCGGCCAACGCGACCAACTCCTCCGCCTGCACGACGCCCTCTGCACCCGCTGGCAGTCCTGCCTCGCCACCGAGGCCGCCGGCCAGGTCGCCCGCGATTATCTCGACCGGCGCGGGGTGTCCGCCGACGCCGTCCGCGAGTTCCGCCTCGGCGCCGCACCCGAGTCCTGGGACGACACCGTGAACTGGGCGCGCTCCAAGGGCTTCGACCAGGCCCTGTGCGAACAGGCCGGGTTGGTGGTCCGCAACGCGGAATCCGGCCGCGTCTACGACCGCTTCCGCGGGCGCCTCATGTTCCCGATCTGCGACGAACAGGGCCGCGTCATCGCCTTCAGCGGCCGCATCCTCCAGGGCGACGAGAAGTCCGCGAAATACGTCAATTCGCCCGAGACCCCCCTCTTCACCAAGGGCCGCGTGCTCTTCGCCCTCGACAAGGCCCGGCGCGCCATCATCGACGCCGGGCACGCCATCGTCTGCGAGGGCCAGCTCGACACCATCGCGTGCCACGCCGCCGGGGTGCGCAACGTCGTGGCTCCCCAGGGCACCGCGCTCACCGCCGACCACGCCCGCATCCTCAAGCGCTACACCGACCAGGTCGTGCTGTGCTTCGACGGCGACGGCGCGGGCCAGAAGGCGGCGGTGCGGGCGCTCGACGATTGCCTCGGCTCGGGGCTTTCGATCCGGGTCGCGTCCATCCCGCCGCCCGACGATCCCGACAGCTACATCAAGGCCCACGGGGCGGACGCGTTCCGGAACATCCTTTCGGGGGCGACCGAGTACTTCGATTTCTACCTGCAGTTGCTGTGCGCGACCCACGACCCGCGTTCGGATCGCGGCCGGGTGGCGATCACGCGGGAGATGGCGGAGAAACTGCAGCGGACCGGGAGCCCGGTGATGATCGAGACCTACGCGCAGAAGACGGCGGTGCGCCTCGCCCTGAGCGCGGACACGCTGCGGAGCGAGTTTCGGCGGGCCCAGGGCGCCGCGCCGCGCCCGGCGGACGAGGAATCCTTCGACGAACCGTCCGGGACCCCGGAGTTGCCGCGGCCGTCGTCGCAGGAACTGTGGCTGGTCAAATTCCTGTGCCTCGCCGAGGCGCCGCTCCTGGAATGGGCGGTCGGGCATCTGGATCCCAACTGGATCACCCACCCGACGGCGCGGCGGGTGATCGAGGCGCGCCTGCACCAGGCGGGCGGTGGCGGTGGCAACCTGGAGCTCGGCGGGTTGATCGCCGGGTTGGAAGAGGACGACGCCGCCCGGCGCCTGGTCACCGAGGCGGCGGCCGAAGTGCGGTCGGTGCCGAATCTCGAGGTCCAGTTGAAGGACGCGACGCGGCGGTTCCGGGACGCGTGGATCGAGCGGCAGATCGCGATTCTGGCGGTGCGGTTGGCGGACACGGGGTTGCCGGACGAACAACGCCTCGCGGCACTCGGGCACCAGCAGCAATTGCGCGCCGCGAAACGCCTGCCGCTGACACCGCTGGCGGATTGCTGACCGGGCTCCGCCGCGGGGGCCGGATCAGATCGCCACGCTCGCGCCCGTCGTCAGGAAGTGCAGCCGGCATCCGTGGACTTTGCGCGCGAGGATCCGTTCCACCGCCAGCGCGTAGACCCGCAATTGGGCGCGGTATCCCTCCGCCTTGGCCGCCTCGCCGCCCGGTGCCACGCGGTCGGTCTTGTAGTCGAGGATCCACACGCCGTCCCCGTCCGGGACGACCACGTCCACCACGCCCTGTGCCACGACGAACTCGCCGTCCGGCAAAGCCTCGGCCGACGGCAATCCCAGCGCCCGCAGGTCGGCTGCGTCCAACCGCAGGGTGAACGGGAATTCGCGCCGCAATGCCGCGCCCGCGGCCCGCACCCGTTCCCCGAGTTCCGACGTCGCGAACCGCGCCAGCGCCGCCTGGTCCAGCGCCGCCGCCTCGGTTTCCGTGAAGCGTCCCGCCGCCGCCAACCGCGCCACCTCGGCGGCCACGCCCGCCGCGTCGACCGCCCGCGCGAAATCCACGTGCTCGAGGAAGCGGTGGTGCCACACGCCCCGGTCCACCGCCGAGACGTCGTCGGCTTCCGAACTCGGCCGCCGCACCCACGCCGCATAGGGGGCGGACTCCTCCGCGTTCCCCGCCGCGATGCGCTTGCGCAACCCGGTCACCGTGACCTTGGCCGCCTCGTGGGTCGCGGCGGCGAATGGATAGACGAAGGTCGGCTCGACCGAACCCGCCGCGGGCGCCGGCACGGCCCCGGTCCGCGGCACGATCTCCGGCAACGCCGCCCAGCGACGCCATGAAAACCCCGCGGCAACGCCATGGTCGCCGCCCCATGCCGGTCCCGCGTCCGCCGCGAACAGCGGTCCCAGCCAATCCAGCGCGCACGCGGCGTCCTCGACGGTCTCGAGGGACAACGGACCGCTGCCGGCGCCCGCCGCGATCTCGGGCCACCGTTCGTCGAGGGTCTTGGCCGTTGCGGTTCCCACCAGCAACAGCCGGTCCGCGGCGCGGGTGAGGGCGACGTAGAGCAACCGCAGTTCCTCGCCGAGCACCTCGCGTCGCTGGCGCCGTTGCGCGAGCCACAGCGCCACGCTCGGATAGCGTCGCTCGTCCGGGGCCGCCACCACCGGGCACAGCCCGTGGCGTTCGTCCCGCACCACCGCGGGCTTGGTGAAATCGTCGAGGTTGAACCGGCGTCCCAGCCCGCCCACGGCGACGACCGGGAACTCGAGGCCCTTGCTCCGGTGCACGGTCAGCAACCGCACCGCGTCGCCGCCCGCGCCCGTCGAGGCCTCGATCCGGTCCGCGTCCGCCGACGCGTCGAGCCAGCGCAGGAACCGGTAGAGGCCGCCGCGTTGGCCGCGGTCGAATTCGCGCGCCAGTTCCAGCAACCGGCGGACGTTGGCCAGCGCCGCGGCCCCGTCCGGCGCGCCCTCCAGCCGCGTTTCGCAACCCGTGTCGTCTATCACCGCCTCGAGGACGGCCGCCACGCCGCGGCGTTCCGCGCACAACCGCCACGCCGGGTACCAGGCCATCAGCCGCGCCAACCGATGCCACGCGCGCGCCGCGGAGCGCGCCGTCGCCGGGTGCACGAACACCGCGTCGCCCGCGAGCACCGGGTCGCCCGACGCGTCCACCAGCGGCGTGTCCTCGCCGGCCGGCGGTCCCGCGGCCACGTCGTCCGCGCGCAGGCCCAGCCGCAGGCCCGCCCCGTGGAATGCCTGGACCAGCGTCCACCAGCGTTCCTCGTCGCGCCGGTGCATCCGCACCGCCGCCAACGCGTCGAGATCCGCCAATCCCACCAGCGGCGACCGCAACACCGCGACCAGCGGGATGTCCTGCAGCGGGTTGTCGAGGCATCGCAGCACCGACACCAGATCGGACACTTCCATCCGCAGGAAGAACCCGGTCTGGCGTGCCTGCAGGGGGATGCCGGCCGCGGCGAATTCCGCCGCGTACTCGGTGGCCCGGTCCTTCTCCGACCGCAACAACACCGCCATGTCGGACCAACGCACCGGACGGAAACCGCGCTCGGCGCGGTCCCAGACCGGCGTCCCGGCGTCCATCAGGGCCCGGAACCGCGCCGCCACGACGCGCGCCTCGCCGCTGCCCGTGGCCAGGTCCGCCGCCTCGCCCGGCGCGTCGCCCGCGCCGCCGTTTTGCCCGGCGCCCTTCTCGACCACGTGGACTTCCACGCGCGGTTCCGTGTCCGCGGAAACCGCCAGGGCGGCGCGTCCCGCCGGATCCCCGAATTCCAACGCCGCGTCCGCGCCGTACCCGACCCCGCCGACGTCGCGCCGCATGAGGCGCGGGAAAACGCCGTTCACGAAGCAAAGGATGCCTTCCGCGGAGCGGAAATTTCCGGTCAACGGCAACACCCGTCCCGCGGCGCCGGGCCTGGACCATTCGTCCGCCGTGCGCTGGAACACGTGGGGGTCGGCGAGGCGGAACCGGTAGATGCTCTGCTTCACGTCGCCCACCAGGAAGCGGTTGGCGTGCTCGCCGCCCCGGCTCACCACGCCCAGGATGCATTCCTGCGCCGCGTTCAGGTCCTGGCATTCGTCCACCACCACCAACTCGAAACGCTCCCGGCAGGCGGCCGGCACCGAGCCGTCGCCGCGCACCAGCAGGTCCAGGGCGAATTGCTCGAGATCCTGGAAATCCAGCATCCCGCGCGACCGCTTTTCCGCCGCGAAACGTTCCCCGTGTTCGCGGGCCAACGCCACCAGCGTCGCCATGGGGCCGCGGCACCATTGCCAATCCTCCGCCAGCGGATCCACCGCGCCGGGGCCCGCCGGTTCCAACGACCTCAGGAACGCCGCCTCCTCGAACAACCGTACCAGCGGCCCGCGGCATTCCGTCTTCCGCCGCTTGGGCCATTCCTCGTCCGCCCCCTCGTCGAGCGTCGCGAGCACCGCCGCCCGCTCGCCGTCCGGCAATCCCGTCGCGATCCAACCCGCCAGGACCGCCGCCCGCCGTGCCGCGTTGGGATTGTCCGCGAGGACCGACAGTCTCGCCCGCCACCGGTCCGCCCAACCCGGCACGAATTCGGCAAGCCACCGGCGCCAGTCCCCGGGTTCCGCCGCGTCCCATTTCGCCGCCTCTTCCGCGAACCACGCCGCGGGATCCGGCAACGTGCGCGCGTACGCGTGCACCGACCGGATGCAGGCGCGCAACGCCCCCAGATTGCCCCCGAATTGCACGCGGGCCAGCGACCGGGCCGCTTCGGACGCCGCGTCGTTCCCCGCCAGCAACGGTTCGATCACCGCGTCCATCGACGCTTCCGCGAGCACGCCGCCCTCGATTTCGTCGATCACGCCGAACCGGGGGTCGAGCCCCAGCAAAGCCCCGTGCTCGCGCAGGAGCCCGAGGCAAAAGCCATGCAGCGTCCCGATCTGCGCGAGTTCGAACCGCGCCAACTGGGTCCGCATCGCCGCGTCGACGACCCCTTCGGGATCCGTCGCGCGGTCTTCCAACTCGCGCCGCAACCGGGAGCGCATCTCCTGCGCGGCGGCCTCGGTGAACGTCACCATCAACAGGCGGTCCGCCGCGACGCGGCCCTCGGTCCGCACCAACCGTTCGGCCACGCGCCCGACCAGCGTCGACGTCTTGCCGGTGCCGGCGCCCGCCATGACCAGCACGTTGCCGTCCGCCGCGATCGCGGCTTGTTGCTGGGGGGTCGGCGTCGGCATGGCGCGGGGGAGGCTGGGGTGTCTTCCGTCCTCCGTTCAGCCTGCCTGCGTGCCCTCGGCATCCCGCGCGTCGGCCACCCGCCGGATCCAGTCCCACGTGTACAGGCCGGTCTGGTGGCCATCGCCCCAGACCGGTTGGATCGCGTAGCCGCCGACGGGTCGGATCTGGACGATCTCGAACGCGCGCGGGCCGTAGGGGCGTTCCGGTGCCTTGTAGAGGTTGCCGAAGATGTCGTGCTCGCCCATGCAGCCGGCGCACGGGCAATAGCGACGGAGGGTCTCGAGGCCGACGAAGGTTTCCGTGCCGTCGTCCCATTTCACCGCGAGTTCCTGCCCGATCGGCTGGATGTCCGTAGGTCGCATGGGAGGACGATGGACGGGGTTCCGCGAAAGATCAGCCGGGAAGTTGGCCGGGGGTTTCGGATTGAAGGGTGCGCCAAGTGGAGCACGGGGAGCACAACTTGCGGGCGCCTACCCCTTCGGACTTCATGCGTGAATCTCTTGATGCAGTTCCCCGGTCACTGCCCGGTCTGGTACTCCAGCAGGCTCCGCTGAGAGAGGTAGTCATACCGCGATCCGGCTTCCGCGATTTCCGCCGACACCAAGGCCAATTGAGCTTGGTTCAATTCCAACATCGAACTCGCGCCCACGGCATACCGTGCCCGGGCCAAATCGTATGCCAACCCCGAACTCTCCACCAACCGCGCGGTGATGCGCAATCGCGCCAAGGCATCGACGAGATGCATGTGGGTGATCCGCACGTCCCGCACCACGGTGTTTTCCGCGTCCCGGAGTGCTTCCTCGGCGGATCTTGCCTTCAGCGCCGCTTCCTTTTTCCGGGCCGAATACAGGTTCCCGGCGAAGAGGGGAAAGGTCACGGTAATCCCGCCGGCTGCATAGTTCTCCGGGATCTGTGGGTCCCGCACCGGCGCCACGCCGGCGCTTCCCACCACCGAAAGCGTCGGATATTGGAGCGCACCTTCGGCGGCCGCGAATCGACGGGCCGCGTCCCGCTCGTGCCGGACGCGCGCCAGATCCGGGCGCGAGCCCAGCGCTCGCGCCACCAATCCGTCCGCACCCTCGGGCTGTTCTGTCGGAACGATCTCATCGGCCAGATCGAAGTCCGGCGTGGCGCGGGATCCCATCAGGTTGGCCAATTGGAAACGGGCCGCTGCCAGTTCGGCGCGCGCCTTGGCCGAGAGCAGGTTGCCCTCGTCGACTTGCACCTGGGCGAATCGCACGTCGAGTTCGGATCGAAGTTTGTTGTCCGCGAGTGCACTCACCTGCCGCAGGAGCAGGGCCCGCGTCGCCAGCGTTTGGTCGGCGACTCGGGCGACCGACCGCGCTTGCAGGGCCTCGTAGAAGGCCGCATCGACCTGCAACCGAATCTGCGCGCGGGTCGCGAGGGTGTTGCTTTCCTCCGCCAGGGCACGGGACCGTGCGCTGTCGAGCAGATTGCCGGAGCGCCCGAAATCCGTGACCAACTGGCTGAGGACCAACCCTTCCGCGTTCCTTTCGAAAATGGCTGGGTTTCCGAGGCCGCCGGCCGCGGCAAGCCGCGTCCCGTCGCGCGCGGTACCCACGGCCACGATGTTCGCGCCGAGATTGGGTAGGAATGCCGCCCGCGCCTCGCGGACCGACTCGCGCGCCGCCAGGGCCCGCAACATCGCGACGCTGATGGCGGGATGGTTGGTCATGGCCGCGCGTCGGGCGTCCTGAAGGGTCAGTTTCGGCGCCGCATTGACATCCGTGCCCAAAGCCCGAAGCGCCAGGCACCCGATGGAGAAAATCACGGCGAGACGTTTCATCGGGTCTTCCTCCCATACACCAGCAGATAGGCGGCCGGGACGATGTAGACCGTAAACAGCACGGAAACACCGAGCCCGCCGATGATCGTCTGCGCCAACGGGGCGTACGCTTCCCCGCCCGTGCCCAACTTCGCCGCCATCGGCAACAATCCGATCAGGGTTGCCAGCGAGGTCATCAGCACCGGACGCAGGCGCACCCGGCACGCCAGCGCGACGGCGTCGCGTGGCGACATGCCGTCGTCGTGCAACCGGTGCGCGAAATCGACGATCAGAATGCTGTTGGATACCACGATGCCCACCATCATCACCACGCCCATCAGCGACATGACGTTCAGCGTGGTGCCGGCTGCCACCAGCATGAGGATCACGCCAGCCAGGCCGGTTGGCACCGCGAGCAGGATGAGCGCGGGGTCGACGAACGACCGGAACTGGGCGACGAGGATCAGATAGACGAGCACGACCGAGAGCAGCAGCCCGATGCCGAAACTCCGGAAGGAAAGCCGCATGCCCTGCACCATGCCGCGCAGCGTGATCCTCAGTCCCTTCGGCACCGTCGTGTCCTTCACCAACCGGTCGATCTGGGTCGCCACCGATCCCAGATCCTCCCCCGACGTGGCGACATAGATGTCGATGACTCGCCGCAGTTGATAGTGGTCTACTTCGGTGGGTGACTTGATCAACCGCGTCGTCGCCACGTTGTCGAGCCGCGTGGAACGTCCGGCTTGTCCTGCCCGCATCGGGATGGCCTGGAGATCGTCGAGCGTTTTCACCAACCCCTCGGGATACTGGACGGTGAGTATGTAGTCGTTGCCGCTCTTGGGATCGATCCAGAAGCTGGGCGCGATCATGGAACTGGAATTGAGCGCCGTGACGATGTTTTGGATCACGTCCTTGGAACTGAGCCCGAGCTCGGCGGCGCGCTTGCGGTCGACGTCGAGTTTGAGCGCGGGGTAGTCGACGTCCTGCGGCACGAGAACGTCGCTCACGCCCGGCAGCGCACGGATTCGCCGGGCCAACTCCGTGGCCGTGTCGTGGGCCTGGACGAGATCCGAGCCGCTGACCTGCACGTCGATGGGGGCCGGGAGGCCAAGATTCACCACGGCATCGACCATGCCGCCGGCCTGGAAGTAGGCGTTCATTTGGGGCAGCTCCGCGCGGACCCGGCGGCGTATCCGATCGATGTAGTCGAAGGTGGACGTCCGGTGTCCCTCGCGGAGGCTGGCCTGGACGAAGGCGGTATGCTGGCCGGCGTTGGACGTGTAGATCGCCGAGAAACCGGGTTGGATGCCGATGTTGGAGACGAGGGTCCCGAATTCCGCGGCCGGGATTTCGGAACGGATGATGTCCTCGACGCGGGCCACGAGGGCGGTATTGAGCTCCAGACGGGTACCGGTGGGAGCCTTGAGGTTGACGACGAACTGGCCGGGATCGGTCCGGGGAAAATAGGAAAGACCCACGCGGGGGATAAACCCGAGAGCGAGGAGGACGACGCCGGAAAGGCCTATCACCGTGGCGGCGGGCCGGGCGAGCGACCACGACAGCGATTTGCCGTAGGCGTCGAGCATGGCGGTGAAACGGCGGTTGAAGCCGGCGGCAATGCCCGGGAAAAGGCCGACTTTGGCGTCGGGTTCCCCCGCGTGGTGCGGCTTGCGGATGAAATGCGCGCAGAACAGGGGCACGACCGTCAGGGCGACGAGATACGAGGCGAACAGCGAGAAGACCACCGTCGCGGCCAATGCCGTGAAGAGAAAGCGGCTGACACCCGCGAGCAGGGTGACGGGGAAGAAAACGACGACCGTGGTGAGGGTCGACGCGAGCACCGGGAGGGCAACCTCGCGGCCCCCCTTCTCGGCGGCCACCTCCGGCGACTCGCCCAACTCCAGGTGCCGGAAGATGTTCTCGAGCACGACTACCGAGTTGTCGATCAACCGCGAGAACGCCAGCGCGAGTCCCCCCAGCACCATCGAATTCACCGTCGCATCGCCGACCGACAACGCGATGAACGCCGCCATCGCCGACAGCGGGATCGAGAGGAACACCGCCAGCGTTGCCCGCATGCTGCCCAGGAAAAGCAGGATCAAGAGACCCGTCAGCGCCAGCCCGATGGCACCCTCGTGGACCAGGTTCTCGATGGCGTTCTTCACGAACCGGGACTGGTCGAACGCCACCTGGGTGCGTAGCTCGGGCGGGGTGTCCTGCAGGTTCTCCACCGCCGTCCGGATGCCGTCGACGACCGCGATGGTGTTGGCGTCGCCGCCCTGTTTCAAAACCGGCAGGTAGACGGAGGACTGGCCGTCGATGCGCACCACGTTGTTCTGGATCTGCGCCGCGTCGCGCGCGGTGCCGATGTCTCCGACCAAAACCGACGCGCCATTCACCGTCTTCAGCGGGATGCGGTTGATGTCATCGATATCGTCGACCTGGCTGTTGCAGTACAGATTGTAGTCGATGGACCCGATGCGCACGTCGCCGGCCGGGAGGATGAGGTTGGCGTCGTTGACGGAGCGGACGACGTCCATGACGCCGAGTTGGTGGGCCTCGAGCTTGAGCGGGTCCACGTAGACCATGATCTGCCGGTATTTGCCGCCGAAGGGCTGGGGGACGGAGGCGCCGGGGACGTTGGCGACCTGATTGCGGACGGTATACTGCGCGAGGTCGCGCAGACGGGCCTCGGTGAGTCCCTCGCCCTTCAAGGTGATGAGGCAGACGGGCAGGATCGACGCGTCGAACTTGAGGACGACCGGCGGCAGGGTGCCGGGCGGCAACCGGCGGAGGTTCGCCGATGCGAGGTTGGCGATCACGCTGACCGCGCTGTCGCCGTCCATGCCCGGTTGGAAATACACCTTGATCAGGCTCACCCCCGGCAACGATCGCGACTCGATGTGGTCAACCCCCGATGCCAGCGTGAAGAACCGTTCGAACCGACCGGTGATGTCGTTCTCGATCTGTTCCGGCGGCATCCCGCCGTAGAAGGTCGCCACCACGACGACTGGGATGTTGATGCGCGGGAAGAGGTCGACCGGCATCCGCGCCACGCTGGTCACGCCAACCACGCAGGTGAAGAGGCACAGCACTATGATGAAATAGGGGAAGCGGATGGCAAAACGAGGCATGGCTGGAAAGGGTTTGGATCAGGATCCGGGGTTCGTCCCGTCGGGCTCGCGCAGCAACCGTCGCAGCCGTTCGATGGTGAAGTCGGCGGAGTGGCACAGGGCGAGGATTCGAAGCTCGCGCTGGCGCAGGCGTTCCGCCGCCGCCGGCACCGCCGCGACCGCTCCAGCGGGCACCGCCACGATTCCGTGCCCATCGCCGTGCAACAGATCGGCCGGGGCTATGCGAAGCCCGCCGATCGTGGCGACGGTGCCAAACTCGACGACGTGGACATAGGCGTGCGAGACGGAGACGCCACCGGCAAAAAGGTGGAATCCGGCCTCCGTGATGGCGGGAACATCGCGCACGGCGCCGTTGGTCACCGCTCCGACGCATCCGAGCGCCCCAAGGATCGCCGCATGGACCTCGCCCACGAACGCCCCCAGTCCCGGCGCCGGATCCACGTCCTCCACCACCACCACTCGCGGCGCCGGGATCGTCTGGACGAACTCCCACCAATCCGTGCGATCGAGGTACGGGTGTGCGTCCGGGGGCGTCGCGGAACAGCGCACCCGGATCGTCGCGGCATGCCCGAAGAGCGGTCGTAGCCCGGGCGTGAGGCAACGGACCGAAGGATCCATGAACCCCTCGTTCCGAAGCCGGCTCCGCAAGGTCTCGATGGCGTTGCACACCGCGCACGTGTCGAGGTCTCGGAGTCGGGACAGCAATTCCGCGGATATTTCGTGGTTCATGAATTAGTCCACCGTGGCCAACCGTGGTTCGACCCTCGCCCCCGCCTTGGCATCGCCGCGCCCGCCGACCATCACGAGGTCGCCCTCGCGGAGCCCGTCGAGCACCTCGATTCGCGTCGGCGTCTCGAGTCCTACGCGGACGGGTCGCAGGATCAACACGTGGTCCGGACCCACGACCATCACGTTGGTGGTCTTCTCCCGGGACAAGGCCTGGACCGGGATCGAGAGCGCTCCCGGCCGGTGCTCGAGCCGGATCACGACCGACGCGTACATGCCGGGAATGAGCGACAGATCGGCGTTCTCCACGTCGGCTTCCGCCTCCATCGTGCGGGTCGCGGTCTCGATTTTCCCGGTGATGCGCGCGATCTTGACCGCCAGGGGCCGCACCCGGTTGGCAATCCGAACCTCGATGGGCGTGCCCACGGCGATCCGGGAGACATAGGACATCGATACCGGGAACCCGAGGCGCAGCCGGTCGACCTGCGAGACGCGAAGGAGCGGCGAGGATTGACTGGACCCCGATGTGCCCGCGGGGATCAACGCGCCCGGATCCGCGGAGCGCCGCGTCACCACGCCGGCAAATGGCGCGATGATCCGTGCATAACGCGCGGTCGAGTTGAGCTTGGCGGTTTCGGTCCGCGCGATGTCCACCTGGAGCTTTGCGGTGGCCATCGCGGAAGCCGCCTGTTGGTCGCGGGCCATGGCCACGTCGAGATCCTGTCGAGCCACGAGACGCGGTTGCGCGCGGTCGACCGCCGCCAGGCGTCCGTGGGCCGCGTGCGCCTCCGCATACGCCGCCTCGGTCCGCCGGACATCTTCCGCGGCGCGCCGCTCCATGAGTCGGGCCCGGGACAGATCTTCGAGCAATTCCGGGATCTCCAGCGTCGCCAGCAACTGGCCGGCCTCGATCCGGTCGCCGATGTCGACGAGGATCGTCTCGAGATATCCCGAGACCTTGGCGTGCAGGTCGACCTCCTGGAACGGACGGAACTCGGCGGGTACGATCCACTCCCGGTCGAGATCCTCCACGGTCACCTTGGCGACCGACACGCTCGGAAAATTCACTGGTACGTCCTTCTTGGGCGCGGCCCGGTGCAGTGCCAACCAGATGGGCACGGCCATGGCGGCAATGACGATGAGTCGGTGCAGCGGTCGGGAACGGTACCACGGGACAGCCTTGGACGCTGCGGTGACGAAGGCTTCGTCTGCGGGTGGGTTCATGTCGGGCGATTTCATTCTTTCCGTGGGCGGTGCGCTGGTATTGATGGGTCCGTCTCGGGTGCCGGGCACGATGGCAATTCGACCCGGAAGCAACTTCCCACCCGCCCGTCGCTGCGCGCCTCGACCGTGCCCGCGTGGGCGGTGCAGATCGATTTGACGATCGAAAGGCCCAACCCGGCACCCCCCTGATCCCGGCTCCGGGCCTTGTAGACGCGGTAGAAACGGTCGAATACGCGCGGCAATGCCGCCGCCGGGATTCCAATGCCGTCGTCGGCAACCTCGAAGAACACGCGCCCGGCGGCGGTGCCGACCCGGAGCAAGACCGCTCCGCCCCGGGGCGTGTACTTGATGGCATTGTCGAGGAGATTGACGACGACCTGTTTGAGGCGCGACCGATCGCCTTCCACCCAGGCGTCCTTCGAGGCCTGACATTGCACGCGCACGCCTTTGTCCTCGGCGAGGAGTAGCATCTGCTCGGCCGTCGACCCGACGAGGCGGGCAAGGTTGACCTCGGAGCGTTGGGCGCGAGCCTCGCCGGCGTCGAGTCGGGCGATGTCGAAAAGGCCCTGCACGATGCCGGCCAGACGTTCGACCTCCTCGAGGGTGCTGCCGAGGCGCTCGCGGAACTCGGGATCGATCCGGGTTTCCTGCACGAGGTTTTCCAATTCGCCTCGCAATACAGTGAGGGGCGTTCGGAGTTCGTGCGAGGCGTCCGCGACGAACCGCCGGTTGTTCAGGAATGCCTCGTCGAGGCGCTCGATCATGCGGTTGAGCGTTCGCGAAAGATGCTCGAACTCGTCGCCGGTCGGCGGCACCGGCAGGCGTTCGGAGAGATTGCGCGAGGTGATCCGTTCCGCGCTGACGGTGATTGCCTCGACGGGAGCCAGCGCCCGCCGTACCAGCAGGATGCCGCCAACCACCGCAACCACCGCGACCACGCCGAACGCAATCGCGAGGGAGACCAGCAACCGGTGCAATTCCACGAACGCCGGTGCCATCGACTCGCCCGTCTCCACCCAGTACGCGGGGGGATTGCCAGGTCCCGAGGGCACCGTCGCCACCACGAATTCAATGCCCGCCGCGAACCAAATCCTTCGGGTGCCGGTGCGGCGCGACGACGGCGGAAACTCCGCGGGATCGAAACTCTGGTCATGCGGCGGGCCCGATTGGTAGACGACCGCGCCGTCGGCTCCCGAGACGCGGAGAAAGCGCCCGCTCGCCTCGGGTGCGAACCGTGTGGTGAGTTCGTCGGCAAGGCGTTGGCGATCGAACGTGCCCACCTGCGCCACCACGGCGCCCGCCCTCTCGGCCCGTTGCCGCTGTAGGATCGCCGCACGCTCCTCGAGGTATTGGCGCAGGCCGAAATACACGAGCACGCCTGCCACCGCCACAACCGCCGCGAGCCAGACAGCGTGCCATGCGGCTAGCCGGACATGCAGGGAACGCGCGTTCACGGCATCTCGTCGCTGATGCAATAGCCAACCCCTCGCACCGTCCGGATCAGCTTGGGATCGTGGTCCTCGTCCACCTTCGATCGCAGATGGCGAATGTAGACGTCCACGATGTTGGTGAGGCCCTCGAAACTCTCGTCCCACACGTGCTCAATGATCATGGTCCGCGTCAGGACTCGGCCGGCATGGGCGGCGAGGTATTCCAGGAGCGCGTATTCCTTCGCGGTGAGCTCCAAACGTTTCCCGCCGCGGCGGACCTGTTGGGTCAGGCGGTCGACCTCGAGGTCGGCGACGCGCAGGACATGGCTGCGGGCCGGCGGCGGGCGCCGCAACAGGGCCTTCACCCGCACCAACAGCTCCGCGAACGCGAACGGCTTGGTGAGGTAATCGTCGGCACCCGCCTCGAAGTTCTCGACCTTGTCCGCCGTGGCGTCGCGCGCCGTCAAAACGAGGACCGCTGCGGCGTTGTTCCGGCGCCGCAACCGCCGCAGCACTTCCGTGCCGCTCAAGCCCGGCAACATCAGGTCGAGGATCACGAGGTCGTAGTCGATGGACGAAGCCAACGACCACCCGGTCTCGCCGTCCCCGGCGACGTCGACCGCGAACCGCTCGGCGCGAAGGCCGCGCGCCACGAAGTCGGCCACTTTGTGTTCGTCTTCTATGAGGAGCAGGCGCATCGGATGGGACCGCGACCTCTTCACCTTGGACACGGCGGGTGAAGAGACCATGAACGTACGATTAAGATTCGTTCAGAATCTTCCGGTCACGCGGGCATTCATGGATCACTTTCGACACCGATGAAACGCTTCCTGTTCCACGTGACGCTGGCAACCGCGGCTTTGGCGGCGGGTTGTGTCACGCGGCGTTCCACTTTCGTCCTGCCGCCCGTGGGACCCGCTCCCGCCGCGGCACCCGCGACTGCCGATCATCTGGGATTCCTGCAGGTGTACGCCGCCTTCGAGGTCCACGCGGAGTTTTCCCGGCTGGACCGCACCCGGCGGCGCCACGGGGATTACCGGATCGAGTTCGACGACGGACGCCCGCCGATGGCGATCCACAACGACACGCCCTCGAGCGGCGAGGGTCCGGCGGTCTACGGCTTGGAGCCCGGGACCTACCGGGTCTTCGCGCGGGCGAACGGCTACGGCCTGGTCACCGTGCCGGTGGAAATCGAGCCGGGACAGGTGACCGAGGTGCACCTCGAGGGTGGCTACGATCCGCGCCCCCCGGGCACGAACGACACCGCGTCGCTCGTGCGCCTTCCGGACGGCACGCCGGTCGGTTGGGCGGCCCCGCGGATGCCGACGGGCCGTTGACCGCGGCGACCCCGCGGAGGTTGCCGCCTTCGCGGGCGCGAGGGCGATCCGCCTCTCCAGAGCGTCGGTGGCCAAGGTCTCGTGGAGGCCACGTTCGTCGCAATCCACCCGGCCGCCGTATCCCGGCCGGCCTGGGCGGCAACCCGCCCGTTTCCAAACTTCGCGCTTAAACACCACCGCCGCATTGCGGCATCATCGGCCGATGCACCGTCTCCGGTTCTCCCTCGGCGCCGCCGCGATCGCCCTCGCCTTCGGCGCGCGCGCCCAGACCACCCTGGTTCCCGCCGCCGCCCTCGCCACCGCCGACCCGTCCCTCGAGGTCACCGTCTGGGCCTCGTCCCCGCTCCTCCGCAATCCCACCAACATCGACATCGATGCCGCCGGCCGCATCTGGGTCGCCGAGGGCGTCGATTACCGGGGGCACTACAACCGCGAACCCAAGGGCGACCGCATCGTCGTCCTCGAGGACACCGACGGCGACGGCCGCGCCGACAAGCCCGTCGTCTTCGTCCAGGACCCCTCGCTCCGCGCCCCCATGGGCATCGCCGTCATCGGCAACCGCATCGTCGTCTCGATGGCGCCCGACCTCCTCGTGTACACCGACGTCGATGGCGACCGGAAGTTCGACCCGGCCGTCGACAAGCGCGAGGTGTTGCTGCACGGCTTCAACGGCCGCCGCCACGACCACACCGTCCACAGCGTCACCGTCGGCCCCGACGGCCAATGGTACTGGAACTCGGGGAACACCGGCGCCGTCTTCACCGATCGCTCCGGCCGCACCTTCCGGATGGGCAGCGCCTACAGTCCCCAGGGCGAACTCGGTTGGGAACCGAACCAGATCGCCGGCCAGGCCAGCGACGACGGCCACGTGTGGATCGGCGGTTTCGCCGCGCGCATGAATCCGGACGGGTCGAACGTCCACATCATCGGCCACAATTTCCGCAACAGTTACGAACAGACCGTCACCGCGTACGGCGACGTGTTCCAGAACGACAACGACGATCCCCCCGCCTGCCGCACCTCGTTCCTGCTGGAGTACGGCAACGCCGGGTTCTGCTCGGCCGACGGCCAGCGCAGCTGGGGGGCCGACCGCCGCCCCGGCCAGGACATCCCCACCGCCGAGTGGCGCCAGGAGGATCCGGGCACCATGCCGTCGGGCGACGTCTACGGCGGCGGATCGCCGACCGGCATCGTGATGGCGGAGGAAAACGCGCTCGGGCCGAAATTCGCGGGTCTCCTGCTGAGCTGCGAGCCGGGCCGCAACACCGTGTTCGGCTATGTCCCGCGTCCGTCCGGCGCCGGGTTCGCGCTGGAACGCTTCGATTTCCTCACCAGCAACAAGGAAGGCGCGTTTGCCGGCACCGACTTCAAGGGCGGCGCCAACGAGAAGCGCGATCTCAAGACGCTGTTCCGGCCCAGCGACGTCGCCGTCGGGCCCGATGGCGCGGTGTACGTCGCCGATTGGTTCGACGCCCGCGTCGGCGGCCATGCCGATTGGGACGAGACCCTGTCGGGCACCATCTACCGCGTCGCGCCGAAGGGTTTCAAACCGAAGGTCCCCAAGGTCGATCTCTCGACCGTCGACGGCGCCGCGGCCGCCCTGCGGAGCACCGCCGTGAACGTGCGCGGCGCCGCCCAGTACGCCTTGCTCGATCTCGCCCGGAAAGACGGCGGACAGGCCGCCACCCGCGCCGTCGGGCGTCTCCTCAAGAACTCCAATCCGGCGATCCGCGCCCGTGCCCTCTGGATGCTGTCTCGCCTCGGCGAACGCGGCGCCAAGTCCGTCGAGCCGTTCCTCCGCAACCCCAACGAACGCATCCGCACGACCGCGTTCCGCGCCTTGCGCCGGAATCTCGAGAACCAGAACCCGCCCGACACCGCCGGTCTGGCGGCGCTGTGCGCCCGCACCGCGAACGACGATGCGTCGCCGGCGGTCCGGCGCGAGGTCGCCCTCGCGCTGCGCGATCTTCCCGCCGCGCAATCCCTCGACACGCTGGTGAAACTGGCCGCCGGGTTCGACGGACGGGACCGCACCTATCTCGAGGCGCTCGGCACCGGCGCCTGGGGCAAGGAGTCCGCGCTCTACGACGCCTTGTTCGCCACCGGAGCGAAGGCCGACCCCTTGCTCTGGAGCCAGCCGCTCGCGTGGATCGCGTGGCGCCTGCACCCGGCCCAAAGCGTCGGTGCCTTCCGCGCCCGCGCCTTGTCGACCGCACTCGACGACGCCGACCGCAAGCGCGCGGTGACCGCGATCGGCTTCAACGCGACCGCCGCCGCCGCGGACGCCATGCTGGACATCGCCGCGAAATCGGCCGGCAACGTGAAGGCCGACGCCCTGTGGTGGCTTCTCAACCGCAAGGACTCGATCTGGAAGGATTTCGGGCTCGCCGCCACCCTGAAGACCCGCGGCATCTACGATCCCGACCACGTCGAGTTGCTCGAGGCCGTGGCGCCCGCCGCCGAGGCCGCGAGGTACTCGGTCGCCGACGTCGCCAAATTGCCGGGAAATGCCCGGCGCGGCGCCGACAAGTTCAAGGCCACCTGCGTCTCGTGCCACCGCGTCGGCGCGGTCGGCACCGAATACGCCCCGAACCTCACCGGTTGGGCCAAGCGCCAGACCCTCGAGGTGCTGCTGAATTCGGTCATCAATCCCAGCGCGGACATCGCCAGTGGTTTCAACGGGAACGAGATCAAGACCAAGGACGAACTGACCATCGACGGCCTCGTGTTGTCGAACGGCGACCCGATCATCGTGCAATCCGCGGGCGGCGTGACCCAGACGGTGCCGCGGGCACGGGTGGCCTCGAACAAGTCGCTGGGCCGGTCGTTGATGCTGAGCGCCGACCAACTCGGGCTTGCGCCCCAGGATCTCGCCGACATCGCCGCGTGGTTGCGGACGCAGTAGGCGGATTCAGGGGACGGGGGCGCCGGGTGGCTCGGATGGCCCGGCGCCCGCGCGCCTTCCGAGGATCCCCGCGATCCCAAGCCCGAGCCACGCCGCCGCGACCATCGATCCGAGTCCCGCGGTGAGCGTGGGCCACCACGGGTACGGCATCCAGGCCGCCGCGCCGATGGCGCCGCAGGACGCCAGCAGCAGGACGAGATAGGCCGGTTGCCAAACGCGCCGCCGTGCGGGCCATGCCAGCGTCAGCAATACCGGGCCCAGCAGCGCGTAATGGATTCCCGCCACCGCCACCGTCGCCAATGCCGGCACCCATCCCGCGCCCACGGCGACCAGTCCGGCCCCGAGGATCGACCACGCCGCCCGCAACACCGCGGTTTCGCGGGAGCCCATCGCGGCCCGGACGTACAGATAGCCTTGCAACGCCAGCAGCGCGCGCGTGCCCCAGTGCGGGAGGATTCCCAGCGCCAAACCCGAGCCCATGACCGTGGCGAGATGCAGGCACGGCGGCGGCGGGGCAAATCCCGTGGATCGCAACGCCGTCGCCGCCGCGACGCCGAGGAGCAGCCATGTCAGGAACGAATGGACCAGATCCTGCGCGAGCGGATTGCCGCGGGCTGCCATGACCGCCACCGCCGGGATCGCCACGGCCGAGCAGACCACCGCGGGGAAAACCGGCGCCAGCCAATCGCGACGCGCGATCCGGACCCGGTGCGGCCACGCGAAGGCGAGCCAGGTCGCCAGCACGACGGTGCTCCCGACGATGGATACGGGTGCATAACCCTCGAGGGCGAAGTCGACGGTGCTGGCCGCCACCGCCGTCCCGTAGAGGGCGAGCATGCGGGGGCCGGGAATCCGCAGCCCGAGCCGTCCCCAGGCCAACCACACGAACGGGAAGACGACGCCGTAGTAGCCGAGATGAACGTGGGCGCTCCGCAAGTGGTGGAATTGGCCGACGGGCAACGATTGGCCCGCGAGCATCCAGCGGAGCGCGGTGCCCAGGCTCACGGTCCCGGCCAGTGCCAGCCACCCCGTCCATCGGAACGGGTCGCCATGTTCGGGATGCGCGGATCGGGACATCGTGTCGGTGCGGGACGCTGCGCGATCCGTCCGGCGAGGTCGACGTCGAAGGGCGGGTGCCCAAGGCCCCGGGTCAGGCAAAACGACCGGCCGCGGGAAGCCGGCCGACGACAGCCATCGTCGCGAGTCGGCGAGCGCGCGATGCCCCGGCCGACGGGACGCGCAGTTCCTGCTTGGCCGACCGCCCCGCGGCAGGCACAGGATTGCGCATCGCCATGAACACCGTCTCCCGCCGCACCTGGTGCGTCCTTGCCGCCGCCTTGGCCGCATTCCCGATCGCCGCCCACGCCGACACCGGCGTCGGTGCCAAACCGCTCCGCGGTGCCGAGATTATCTTCGACGGATCCCGCAGGATGCTCGACGAGAAGTGGACCTATTGGGAGGGACCCGGTTTCAAATCGTCGCTGCCCATCAAGTGGAAGATCGTCGAGGACCCCGTGAACAAGGGCACGGTGATGATGACCGACGATCCCGCGGCGGCCGGGGGCAGGTACGGCGCCGCCGATCTGGTCACCAAGAAGGAGTACCGCGATTTCCGGCTGCACGTGGAATTCCTGATCATGAAGCCCGGCGGCAACAGCGGCGTGTACCTGCAGAACCGCTACGAGATCCAGGTGCTCGACGGCGACAAGACCAAGCACGGCATGGGCGCGGTCATCAACGAGACCGAATCGCCGTACCACCTCTACAACGGCGTCGGGAAATGGAACTCCTACGACA
>Ga0114969_10000901_pt1 | contig 25411 bp, 24 predicted proteins | sample M_130807_MF_Meta_FD_87316 | JGI IMG/M metagenome (GOLD analysis project Ga0114969, IMG submission 87316) | Freshwater microbial communities from Lake Montjoie, Canada to study carbon cycling - M_130807_MF_MetaG | ecosystem: Environmental > Aquatic > Freshwater > Lake | place: Lake Montjoie...
CCGTGCTTGGCCAGATCTCTGTTGACCTTCCACTCACCACCGGCTCTTACGGCGTTGTAGCCACCAATTCCTCTTAGGGCTGTCTTGCCCGCTATAGCGATGCCAATAAGAGGTGGGTTGGCAGTAAGAGTACCTATTATGCCCAGGCCAATCAGGCCTGCACTGGCAATAAGTCTAGCTTTAGGGTGTTTTTTGAGCCAGTTAGACATTTTGGCTAGTCTTGGGTGGTTTTTCTCACGCTCAGCAAGCATTGTAGCGTCTACACGAGTACGTACTTCAATAAGTTTTTCGGCTTTTTCTCTTTCAAATTTTTCATGTAGGGCGACTTTTTCATTAGCTATTAAGTCTTTATAGTTATTCATAAAAGCAATGTAGTCTTGCTGTTCTTGGATCTCGGCTTCAAGCATTGGAGGTATTTGGTCTGCTGGTAGGCTACGCATAGCAATAAGGGTTGCTAGCTTGTTATTTGCCTGTGCAATGTATTGGTCTGCTGTTGCACTCCACTGGTCTAGCTCGCGCTCTCTATACGCCAACTTCTCTGCCAGTGCTTCAGACCACTGCTCAAATCTTTCGTGCAGCTCTTGCTGCTGTAATCTAAGCTGGGTTTCTTCTGCTCCACCAGAAAGCATTTTTTCTCGGCTAACTCTCGCTACAGCAAAGGCTTCAATAGAAAAGTCTAAATCTCGGGTGCTCATTTCAAAAGCAATTTCGGCAGGGTTTCTAGGCTCACCGTCTTGTGGTGGTTCTAAGACTTCTGGCGGGCCTGGAGGTGTAGGTGTTTCATCATCTATTCTGTAGGGTTCTTGCCCCATGCCACCAGGAAGGTCTGGGTCATCTGGCGTGGTAGGTCTGTAGCCAGGGCCAGGTTCTGGTGTGTTGGGTGGATTTACAGGGGTAGGCTCAACCGGGCCGGGCTCGACAGGGCCTGGCTCAACAGGAGTTGGCTCAACCGGCGGCAAGTCTTGTGGGCCGTGTACAACATTAGATGGTGTGTTATCGCCGCCCTCTTGGCTTTGTGTCCCACCGTTTAGGTGAATGTTGATCTCGGAGCTATTTGTATTAGTACTAGTAGGGCCACCAACAGATACAGTTGGGCTTGAAGTAGAAGTAGAGCTAGATGTAGATGTAGTAGAAGAGTTGCTAGTAGTACCGGCCTTAGCTGTTTTAGTGGTAGCATCAACATCATCTTTTTCTTCGGTATCGTTGGTGGTTTCTACCAATGGCTGTGGTGGTAGATTGTCTCGAATATCACTAGCATTGGCAGCAATAACGTCCATATTGTCTTTAGAGATAAATTGACCGCCAGATCTTTTGCCAGAAACATTAAGTTGCTTGGGTTCGTGACCACGGCCGTTTTTGTCTATATCTACTAAGTCTTCTATGCCTTGAGGGTCTTTATCTGGAGTGGTGGAGTCTTGCTTAACAAGCTCAGCAATACGTGCGTCTTTAGTAAAACTCTCGGCCGCAGCAACTACAGCAGCCGCTTTTAGATCTGCTACCTCGCGTGTGAGCTCAGCAATGGTTGCTTTGTCACCCGACTCAACAGCTTCTTTTGATTTACCGCCCTTCATTATGTCTTTGAGCTCTTTATTTAGTGAAGATGCTTCTGGTGGTGGCGGTGGTGGGCCTTGTACTTCTGGAGCCCCTGTATTTACTGTTGTCATAGTTTTCCTTATGTGGCGTGAACTTATACTAGTTAGATATTTAAGCTTATGCTTAGTAGTATAAATGAGAAAGTGGTATAGCGTCAAGAGATGTAGGAAATAAAAATATGAGAGCTAGAACAGCCAGAGAGCATAGCTCATAAAGTAATTATTTTCGAAAGACAGAGGTAGTAAGATTGATATATCCTCATTGAACTGCATAAATTATGAAGAGTATTGTTGACTAATTTAAGCTGCAGCCGACAGAAAGTCTTTTAGGACATCGTTTGCTAATTTTATTTCGTCTGGCGTAATATCTTTGCTTGAGACTTTAAGAGCTACAGTGCCATCTGCCCCAAGCTCCTTACTTGATACTGTCCATCCATTCCCCGTACTATAACGGTCTCTTAAGTTTTTATAACCGAAAGAGACCGAACCCTTGTCAGGGTGCGAATAAGACGCTCTAAATAATTGACTTTTTGAATATTGTACACTGATGAGCTCAGCCATGGATGAACCGTGTATGGCGGAGTCTTCTAAATCCTCAGCAGAAGCTGGCTCTATTTTGCCGTCCACTAATTTAACAAATATTGATTGTAAATCTTCTGGTGCAAAAGAGCTCTGTGGGCCTAATACAAACTCATTTAATTTTACAAGTAACCTTGCAGTTTGTTCGCCGATTTCAGAACAGTTTAGTTGCACTAATTCTTCTTCTGGGGTGAGGCCTCCTTCTTCGGGGTCACCAAGCATTGAAGCCGGTATTGGAAAAAGAGGCTTTTGCGGTAAAACTTCAGGCATAGGTTGTTGTGGTAAACCTTCTGGAGGATCTGGGGATGTAGGTGTTTCATTGTCTAATCTCGGTTCTTGAGGAATGCCAACAGCAAGTTCCTCATCAGATTCTTTTGACTCGCCGCCCTCTATTATGTCATTGAGATCTTTATTTAGTGAAGATGCTTCCGGTGGTGGCGGTGGTGGCCCCAGTTCTTCTGGAGATCCTGAATTTACTGTTGTCATAGTTTTCCTTATGTGGTGTGAACTTACACTAATTAGATATTTTAAGCTTATGCTTAGTAGTATAAATGAGAAAGTGGCATAGCGTCAAGAGTTGTAGGAAATAAAAATATGAGAGCTAGAACGGCCAGAGAGCATAGCTCATAACGTAATTATTTTTGTGATAATAATGGCAAAAAAACTATCTATAATGCAAATGCAGCTCTAGCGTTTCTTCTTCTTTTTAGATTTTGATTTTCTAATTGGCGCTAGCTTAACAGGCCCTCTGGTATCAAGCCCAGATGATTTAGTTTTTCTAGACTTACTAGACTTCTTGGTAGTTACTGCTGGCCCTTCTGAGGCGCCCATACTTGTAGCGTACTTAGCACCTTCTGTGATCTCAGTTTTTGGGGCTTCTATAGGGGTTTCTTCTTGAAACTGCACCTTAAATATCGTGGTGGCTATTTCTGCAGACATACCGGCCTGAAGCTGCTTGAAAAGTCTAAATGCTTCAGATTTGTATTCTACTAGCGGGTCACGCTGGCCATAGCCACGCAGACCTATGCCATCACGCAAATGATCCATTGTTTCTAGGTGTTGTAGCCAAGCTGAATCAACTACCTTAAGACTCACTAGCTTGTCTATAAGACGCATTGTTTCGCTACCAAAATGTTTTTCACGGGCCTCGTATTCGCTAGTTGCTAGCTCCACAAGATTGCGCACCAGCTCTTCTGGGGCTTTAATTTTGAGATTTTTTGCCCAATCACTTGGTAGTGGCAAGACACTATGGGCAGACTTCTCGACTTCTTCTAGCTCTACAGAGCCAGTGCTTGAGTTGGTATGGCTACTAACGATAAGCCCAAATTCTTGTTTAATTGAATCTAGTACTTCTTCGCGTAGTAGCTTAGACTGCAAGAAATTGCGTCTTTTGGTGTATATTATCTCTCGCTGTGAGTTCATTACATCGTCATACTCGACTAAGTGCTTGCGAATATCAAAATTATGACCTTCTACTCGCTTTTGGGCTGTTTCTAGAGAGCGAGTTATCATTTTGTTCTCTATTGGGGTGTCTTCTGGAACGTTTAGGGTGTTCATAAGGCTGGCAATTCTATCGCCACCAAAAACTCGCATAAGATCATCTTCTACACTTACATAAAACTGCGTTGAACCCTCGTCGCCCTGTCTACCGGCTCTACCTCGCAACTGGTTGTCTATACGGCGAGACTCATGACGCTCGGTACCTACCACGTGCAAGCCACCTAGCTTCTTGGCTTCTTCATCTAAAACTATGTCTGTACCACGCCCAGCGATATTGGTAGCAAGAGTGACGGCGCCTTTTGAGCCTGCGGCAGCAACTATTTCGGCTTCTGTTTCGTTGTTTTTGGCATTTAGCAGCTGATGGTTGATTCCGGCTTTTCTAAGCATTGCACTTAGCTGTTCGTTTTTATCAATACTTACGGTACCTATCAAGATAGGCTGGCCTTTGCTATGACGCTCTGCGACATCTGCAACAACAGCTTTAAATTTACCAATTTCAGACTGATAAATACGGTCTGGCAAATCTTTTCTAACCATTGGCATGTGAGTAGGTACTTGAGTAACTTCTAACTTATAAATCTTAGCAAATTCTTCGGCTTCTGTTAGAGCTGTACCTGTCATACCAGCGAGCTTGGTGTAGAGTCGAAACAGATTTTGAAAAGTTATTGTTGCTAGAGTTTGGCTTTCAGCTTGAATCTGAACTCCTTCTTTGGCTTCTATGGCCTGGTGGAGGCCCTCAGAATAGCGGCGGCCTGGCAACATTCTACCTGTGAATTCGTCTACAATCACAATCTCGCCTTCTGGCGTCACAACGTAGTCACGATCTCGCAAAAAAAGTGCCTCAGCCTTTAGGGCGGCTTCTACGTGGTGAACATCTTCTATTTGACCGGCTTCATAGATATTTTCAAGGCCTAGGGCTTTTTCTACCTTGGTGATTCCCTCTTCATTGAGGCTGACCGATTTTTGCTTGTCATCTACCGCGTAGTCTTTTTCGGCCACTAGAGTCTTGGCAATTGTTGCAAAATTATAGTAGCGATCGGTGCTTTTGCCAGCTGGCTGAGAGATAATAAGTGGCGTTCGAGCCTCGTCAATTAAAATAGAGTCAACTTCATCAACAATTGCAAAGTTTAGGCCGCGCTGTACCATTTGTTCGTATTCTTGCACCATGTTGTCACGCAAGTAGTCAAAACCAAATTCGTTGTTGGTGCCATAAGTGATGTCTGCTTGGTAGGCTTCTTTGCGGGTAACTGGCTTAAGGTGCTGAAGCCTTTTGTCGTGGTGTGAGTCATCTACAAAATCTGGGTCAAATATAAATGCCGAATCATGCATAATAACGCCTGTTGAGAGACCTAGAAAATGATAAATCTGAGCCATCCAGCCAGCATCACGACGAGCTAGGTAGTCGTTGACTGTGATTAGGTGAGTACCCTTACCGGTAAGAGCATTTAGGTATAGGGGGGCGGTGGCCACCAAGGTTTTGCCTTCACCAGTGCGCATTTCTGCAATTGCGCCGCCGTGCAATACAACACCACCAACCAGCTGAACATCAAAATGGCGCATTTTAAGAACTCTTTTGCTTGCTTCGCGAACAACAGCAAAGGCTTCTTCTAGTAGGCTGTCGACAGTCTCTGGCTTGGTCTTGCTACCAAGTCGCTTTTTGAATTCTTGTGTCTTGGCTTGCAACTGAGTATCACTAAGCCCGGCCACTGAATCTTCAAGTGAGTTGATGCGGTCTACTCTAAGCTGAGCTTTTTTTACTTCGCGAGTGTTTGGGTCGCCAAAAATTTTGGTTATAAATGACATAAATATCATTATAGCAGAAAAAAGTCTTATTTTTGGGGTATTTTTATGCCCTAGCTAGCAATATTTTTAAATAGTAAGCTAGCAAATAATTTACTAGATCTCGTCTGTCCTTACGCGAGACCAGAGTTCTTTGACTCGGTTCCTCTTGGGAGTATGCTTGTCTTTGTACTTTCTAATTTGAAGCTTAAGCTTTTGCTCAACAATATCAACTGCTGAATGAGCGTTGATGGTGGCAGTTTCGGCTACTATTTCAGCCTTAGGTACTTCTAGCACAGCTGTAACCTTGTATCTGTTATCTTCTTTGCCAGAAGGGTCTCTAAAAATTTCCACATTCATACCCACTGCCTTGTGCTGTCGTGGTAGGTATTTATCTAGCGTACCAAGCTTGCGCTCGACATACTTTTTGAGCTCGTTATCTATTTCTAGCTTTCTACCGGTGAGTTGAATTTTTATCATCTTTTAGTTGGCCTCCATAGTTATTTTATTTGTGTGGGTTGTCAAAAATTATAGCTTTTCTGAGCCATAGTAGCTCTGCAGAGCGGTTGGCAGATTAATGCTACCGTCTGGCTGCTGGTGGTTTTCTAGAATTGCTATAAGGGTACGGCTACTAGTCGCCGCAGTACCATTTAAGGTATGCACAAAATCAAGCTTTTTGTCATTATTACGATAGCGAATATTGAGATTGCGCGCCTGATAGCTAGTACAGTCGCTACAGCTGGTAAGCTCACGGTACTGATCTGCCACTGGGCTATAGTACTCAATATCATATTTTTTGTAAGCAGGTGCGCTCAAGTCACCGCTGGCTATTCTTACTACTCTGTAAGGTATCTCTAGGGCCTGACAAATTTTTTCTTCTAGAGCAAGTATTTTTTCAAGCTCGGCCTCACTATCGGCTGGTGAAGTGTAGCTGTACATCTCTATTTTTTCAAATTGGTGAACTCGGTAGAGACCACTACTAAACTTTCCATAAGCTCCCGCTTCTAGTCTGTAGCAGGGGCTAATGCCAGCATAGCGAAGTGGCTTTGAGACATCAATCTCGTCGTCTTTGTGGTAGCCAGTGAGTGGTAGCTCTGCAGTTGCAATCATCACTAAGTCTTGTTTGCTGTCTACGTAGTTTTGGCTTTCTTCGCCCTTTGGTAAAAATCCGGTGCCTTCGGCTACACTAGAAGAGACCATATGAGGTACCATCATTAGCTCATAGCCAGAGTCGAGTAATATATCTTCTACTAAGTGGCTTACCGCTCGCCACAGTAGTACAGCCTTAGTTTTTAGAAAATAAAACTTAGCACCAGAAACCTTGGCTCCAGCTTCAAAATTTATAAGATCATGTAGGTCTGAGAGCTCAACGTGGTCTTTGGCTTCAAAGTCTAGGCCTGGCTTGCCCCAGTTTTTTTCCACTCGATTGTTCTCTTCACCGCCATCTGGAGTATTGGGAGCTATAAAATTTGGTACTTGCGACAAGAGGTCTTGGTACTGCACAGTTATGGTGCTAAGTTCGGCACTGACTTTTTCAAACTCTTTTTTGGTGGCCTGTAGTGCTTCTAGCTCTTGATCGGTGGGCTTGCCTGCAGGCTTTAGTTTGGCTCTTAGGGCTTCGGCCTGCTGAGCGAGAACAATTCTTTTTTGATCTAGAGAGCTAAGACTATTTATGTCTATCTTGAGCCCCCGCCGAGCAATACTGTCTTCAACAGCAGTAGGGTTTTCGCGCAGCAGCTTAATGTCTATCATTTGCTGTCCTCACTTGAGATCTCAAACTCTTGAGAGTCTATTTCTTCTGGTCTTAGGGTAGGAAAAAGTATTACGTCTTTAATGGCAGGCTGATCACACAAAAATGACACAAATCTATCTATGCCCATACCCCAGCCAGCTGTAGGCGGCATACCAATCTCTAGGGCCCTAATAAAGTCATAGTCTACTGGCTGGGCTTCATCACTTTGACCACTCTCGAGTACAGCTTGTTCGACCTGCATTCTCTCTAGCTGGTCAATTGGGTCATTAACTTCGTTATAGGCTTTTATTAACTCAAAACCAGCACAAACCAGCTGCATGCTAGCTATCAAATGAGGCGAGTTGGCCTTTCTTTTGGCTAGTGGAATCATTTCGGCCGGGTAGTCTGTCAAGAAAATAGGCGCAACAATACCAACTCTACAGGTCTCTTTGTAGAATTCGTCTAGCAAGTCTTTCATAGGTGGGTCGTTTTTAAGCTCAATCTTGAGCTTGCGATTTTTGATTTCTTCAATAAGCTGAGACTTAGAAACTTTTTCAATATCTACGCTAGTCTCGCGAAGTACTAAATCACGCAAAGTAATGCGCTCATAAGGTGGCGTGAAGTCTAGCTCTTGGCCTTGGTAGGTTATTTTGAGCTGGCCGTGAGTGGCCATGAGAACTTCTGAGATAAGCTGTTCGGTGAGTGTCATTAGATCTTCATAGTCGGCGTAGGCCCAATAAAATTCCAGCATAGTAAACTCTGGGTTATGACTTCTGTCTATTCCTTCGTTGCGAAAGTCTCTGGCAAATTCAAAAACGCGCTCAAAGCCGGCTACCACGGCTCGCTTAAGATAGAGCTCGTTGCTAATACGCAAGTACAAATCAGACTCTAGCTTGTGGTGATAAGTAGTAAAAGGTCTAGCACTGCCACCTCCGTAGAGGGGCTGCAATACGGGCGTTTCAAGCTCAATAAAACCTCTGCCTATCATAAACTGACGCATAGCCTCAGTGACTTTTGAGCGCAGCTCTATGTGGGCTTTCACCTGTGGATTGATATGTAGGTCTATGTAGCGCTGTCGGTAGCGTTTTTCAACGTCTTTGAAGCCGTCATGCACATCTGGCAATGGCCGCAGACTTTTACTGAGCAGCATTAGCTCTGTTGTAAATACACTAGCCTCGCCCCTCTGAGTTTTACCAAGAGTACCGTTTATCTGCACAAAATCACCGGCGTCTAGCAATCTAAGCTGCTTGAAGTCTAGCTGATTTAGCTTGGGGTCTGCTGTGAAAGATTTTTTGTTAATTACAGCTTGAATCTTGCCAGATTCGTCAGTAACATCAATAAAACACATTCCGCCCATCAGTCTAATGCTAGTGATTCTACCTAGGGCAGAGACATTTGACTCGGCTTTTGATTCGGCATTATCTACCAAGACTTTGTTGGTATCTGTTCGCTTGGCTGATTGCGGGTAGGGGTCTATACCAGCTTGCCTTAGGGCTGTTAGTTTACGGATTCTCTCATCTCTTAGTTCTTTTATGTTTGCCATTGAGCTTATTATACTAGGAAAATGCCAAAAACTACACTATATTTGCATGAAGTAAGTAGACTTTCTAAGTGGTGTCACTCTAGCACTAAAAAAGCACTCGCGCTGCATTGCCGATAAGCAGCAAAATAGTGAGTGCTTTTTAAAAAACTAAACTAGTTTTGTGATCTTGTAAGTAATGGTACCAGCTGGTACTTCAACGCTTGCAGTATCACCAACTTTTTTACCAAGAAGAGCCTTACCAATAGGTGATTCATCTGATATCTTGCCAGCTTCTGGGTCTGCTTCTGTGCTGCCAACTATATGAAAAACTTGATTGCCGTTGTCTAAGTCTACATGTACTTGTGAGCCAACGCTTACTGACTGACCATCACCTTTTTTGATAGGCTTGGCTCGTTTTAGAATATTGTCGATTTCGGTGATGCGACCTTCTATGAAAGCTTGTCTTGATTTGGCGTCATCCCAGCTTGAGTTCTCGCTTAAATCACCAAAGTCTTTAGCTTCTTTTAGGGCGCTTGCAACTTGCTTGCGCTTGTTGGTCTTAAGATCTTCGAGCTCAGCTTGAAGGTCTTTGATGCCGTCTGGGGTTAGGTAAAAATCTTGCTGTGTCATTTTTAAAAATTCTTTCTATTATTGTTATATTCTCAAGAAAAATGACCCTCGTCTCATGAAGCTTCATAAGGGCTTAGGTCGTTCTCAAGCGATAGACGGTAAATGTCATTCGTTTGTTTTTATTCTCTCAAATACGCGAGCTAGTGTCAAGCCTTGTTGGGCTAATTATTGTGCTTTTTTGCAGACTTTCAGCTACTTAGTTTCTTGGAGTACTAAAGTACCATTTTAGTATCTCTTTGCTAGCCGGCACCGCAAACTCTGAGCCCTCGCCAGAGTTCTCAATAAGAACAACTAGAGCAATCTTGGGGTTGTCTGCAGGTGCATATGAACTAAACCAGGCGTGGGCTTTGGTACGAGGATTTTTACCATCAAAACCCTCTGAGCTAGTTTCGGCTGTACCGGTTTTGCCGGCAACCTTGACTGGCACTTCACGCTTGAGATTGCAGCAGGCTGTACCAGACTCTACCGCACCTTCCATTCCCTGCTGAACAAGTTTTATGGTTTCGGCAGAAGCAATAGAGGTAATAACTGCTTCTGGCGATATATTTCTTACTAGCTCACCCTGATCATTTTGAACCTTTGAGGCAAATCTCGGCTTGTACAGTGTTCCGCCGTTAGCAATAGCGCTTGTAGCCATGGCAAGCTGTAGTGGGGTAGCACGCATATCTCCTTGGCCAATAGAAATATTATAGGTATCACCTACAGACCAGGGTTCGCTGGAGTATTTTTTTTTGCCATCTGGAGTTGGCACAAAACCGGTGGCTTCATCTTTGATGTCAGAATCTGTACTTTTACCAAAGCCAAATTTCTTATACCAGTCGGTAAGCTTGGTTGGCCCCAAGCCCTTAAAGCCCTCAAAACCTCCGCCAACAGTATAATAAAATATATCTGAGCTCCAGGTTATCGCCCTAAGAACATTAACAACGCCAAGGCCTTCGGGCTTCCAGCCTTTAAAAGTGTAAACAATAGAAGGGTTGTATTTGTTCGGAACGCTAATAGAGCCCTTATCTAGTACTGTAGTGGTGGCATTTACAACCCCTTCTTGAAGTGCCGCAACAGATACAAAAGGCTTAATAGTAGAACCAATTGGGTAACCGCCAGAACTTATTCTGTTAAATAATGGCTTTGAGGGGTCATTAAGTAGTGAGTTATATTGATCTTGGCTAATTCCTTTGGCAAATAGATTGCCATCATAAGACGGGTAGTTTACGGCCCCTAATACCTGGCCATTTCTGGGGTCTACAGCAACGGCAACCCCAGCTTTGCTACCTGCTCCATCTACGGTGGTTTTTAAGACAGACTGCATCTGGTCTTGCAGGCCTTTGTCTATACTTAGTACCAAGCTATTTCCAGCTACTGGCTCAACTCTCGCTAGAGCTCTTACGGGCAGACCTGTGGCGTCTACTTCTGTCTGTTCTTTACCATAGGTGCCCCTAAGATCTTTTTCGTATGATTTCTCAAGCCCTGTCTTACCGATCGAGTCTATTGGTCGATAAGTGGGATTTTCTTGGTATTCTTCAGCTGATATTCGGCCAATATAGCCCAAAAATGGCGCCAAACTACTGTTGTCTAGATATTCTCTTGAGGGGTTGGTGTCTACAGAGTAGCCAACTAGCTGGCTATGCTTCTCTTCAATATTTAATGCCTGATCTCTTGTGATGTTTTCGGCCACAATAATAGGCAAACTGTACCTTAGGCCCTTGACCTCAACAGCCGACTTGATTTCTTCACTAGACTTACCGCTTAGCTGAGCCACCGATTCATAGCCCGCAGTTCGCTGTTCTGGCTTTACAGGTAGCTGAGCTGGAATAACAACAACATCAAAGCGAGCATTGTTTCTGGCTAAAACAATGCCATTTCTATCATATATAGCACCCCTTGGAGCAGCAATTGGGTTGACTCTTATTCTGTTACCACTGGCTAGTAGGCTGTTGCGCTGGCCGGTTATTATTTGCAAGTAAGCCAGCCTACTCAGCAACACTAGGGCAAGAAAAACAAGTCCGACTATAAAAATTATATAGACAGGCGTTTTTACAGGGTCTTCTAGCTGAATTTTTTCAGAGCTTCCAGACAAAATAGCCGCCGACCAGTCTTCGCTGTGGCGCATGCGACGCTCTTTCTTAGAAGACTTGAAGCCGTAGGCTTTGTCATAAAAATTACCAAAGATATTCATTATTTGCTACCTCGAAACCCATGACCGGGTATTTTTAAAACTAAATTTTGATGTTGAAATAGCAGCTGCAATTGCATAGACTAGCGCTACCCAGACAATTGAGTAAACTACCTGCAGGCCGAGTTGTGACCCAAAAGCTGGCAGGGCTTCTATGTGATCAATATTTAACATGCCGGCAAACTGTAAAAAGTTATAAAGTACAACAAAAAGTACTGTAGTAGCAATAACTACCAAAAGCGTTTGAGTTCTCTCGCCTAGCTTTAGTCCAAACTTACAAAACACCACTACAGAAAGCAAGAAAAACATATTGAGACCAAAATATCTACCACTAGCGATGTCGAGCACTAGACCGCTCACTAGAGCCATGTATAAAAGCTGTTCGTTATTTACGAAAACAGAATAGGCAATTAAGGTGATCAAACAAAGTGGAATAGCCACCCTAAATGGTCCAAAATTTGAGCCAAGGCTAATCTGCAAAACAACACAAAATAATATAAAAATCCAGAAAAGAAATTTTTTCATTGTTTTAGACCAGTTATAATAAATACCAATTCTAAATTATTAAGATCTATTAGGGGCTTGACATTGGCTGACTGGAATATCGAGTTGTCTGAGCGATTGACTGTCTCAACAGTGCCTAGTAGTACACCCTGCGGCACCTGGCCAGAGCCGGCCGTCACTACTTGCTCACCTTGGCTAATTGTTTCGCCCTGGGCGATTTTTTCAAAAATATAGCCTTGGCCAATTTGGCCACGTATTATCCCCTGAGCTCTACCGTCTTGACCAACTGCTCTAATTCTAAACTCTGGGTCGCTAACCAAAAAAATCTTAGAACTATAATCATTTATTTCGTCTACCGTACCTATTAGCACCCCACTGCTTACTACAGCTTGGCCGGTTTTTATACCACTCGAGCTACCCCTGTCTATGGTGATAAATCTACGGGAATTGTCAGGGTCTAAGCTGACTACTCTAGCTGGCACCAGAGAAAAGTTAAGCCGACTATTAAAATTAAGCTGAGAACGCAATATCTCATTTTCACGAGACACTTCTTTTAGCGAGCTAAGCTGTTGCCTAAGCTCAAGCTCCTGCACTCTTAGCTGTTTGTTTTCGGTATTTAGCGAGGTAATAGAGCTAAAAAATTTATATTTATCGGCTAAGTTGTTGCGAAGGCCATTTATCGCTACGCCAGCAGGGTTGCTTACTTGATCAGAAATTATTCTAAATGGCCAGATTGCTCCAGCCGCCCTGATGGCAACTATCGCTAGGGCTATAAAGCCAATAATGACAATAGGAATCAATTGTTGTTTTCGCATTAGTTATATTAACCCCTTCGTGAAATTAGTAAGGCACTTTTTCGTACTGAGTAGTGACCAAAACGTCTTTTAGACTGTCTAAGTCCTCTAGCACTTTGCCGGTACCGCGCACTACAGCTGTGAGCGGATCTTGAGAGATATGAACTGGCATTTTGGTTTGAGAGGCCAACAAGACATCTAGGCCCCTAAGCAAAGCACCACCACCTGCTAGATAGACGCCTTTGTCCATAATATCTGCAAGTAGCTCTGGCGGAGTTTCTTCGATAGTTCTTTTTACGGCATCTACAATCGCTCTAACACTTCTGGCTAGGGCCTTTCTAGCTTGATCTGAATTGATTATCATCTCTTTTGGTAGGCCTGTTATCATGTCTCTACCTCTTATTGGCGCCTCTAATATTTTGTCTAGCTTAGCAGCTGAGCCAATGTTGATTTTGATAGTTTCGGCTGTTCTCTCACCAATTTGTAGGCTAAATTCTTCTTTAGCGTAGGCAATAATGTCGTCTGTCAGCTCATCTCCAGCAATTCTAATTGAGCGAGAAGAGACTATTCCACCAAGACTAATAACTGCAACTTCTGATGTACCACCTCCAATATCTACAATCATTGAGCCAGCTGCGTCATGTACTGGCATATCACTACCAAGGGCGGCGGCCATAGGCTCTTCAATAAGAAAGGCCTGTCTTGCACCAGCATTTGTGGCGGCGTCTTCTACGGCTCTTTTTTCAACTTCTGTGACTCCAGAAGGAATGCCAATTACAACTCTTGGCCTTGGGAAAAGCACAAACGACTCTTTATGAACTTTCTCAATAAAGTACTTAAGCATTTGTTCGGTTATCTCGAAATCACTGACAACTCCATCTACTAGAGGTCTAGTGGCGACTATGTTGGCCGGAGTCTTGCCGACCATTCGCTTGGCCTCGTCGCCAATAGCGAGTATTTGATTGTTCTTAGTATTTATTGCAACAACAGACGGCTCATTTATCATGATGCCTTTTCCGCGAACATAGACAAGTGTATTGGCAGTACCAAGGTCAATACCAATATCGTGACTAAAATTGCCTAAAATTGAATTTATCATTACTTCTAGTGTACCAAGTGAAGTGGCCTGGTGCTAGGGGTTTTTTGCTACTACTAGCCCAAGTGTTATATTTTTTAGCTAAACTACTATTTTATGAGCCCAGCGAGAACAGAAAAAGCGATAAAATTATTAATCATATGAAAAATAATTCCGGGAATAATGCTTTTTAAGCGTATATAGAAAAACGATAAAACTAGCCCTAAAACAAAGGTGTAAATAATAACGTTGGGCTGCAAGTGTAGTATTGCAAAGGCCCCACTTGAGATTAGTACGCCGGCTATCCAGCCGTATTTCTTGGTGAAAGCTGGCAGCACTAAACCCCTAAAATACAGCTCCTCAACAATCGGTGCAATAACAACTGTCAGTATAAAACCAAGCGCTAAGCCCGGGCCCTTCTTGCCAAAAATTAGAGCCGAATCTTGGCTCTGGGTGGTATTTATAAAAGGTAGTAGAATTGCAACTATAGTGAGTACAACGGCCATTAGGGCTGCAAACGAAAATATTCCAATTACTACGTACAGTGTAGATCTAAAAATAGGAAACTTTCGAAAGCCAAGATCTGCTACATTTAGTTTGTATTTACGCATAAGCCGAGCCAGCATAATAACCTCAACGGCTAGAAGAACTATCTCAAAACCTAAATAAACCACTAGGTCATTTGTGCGAATTATATTGCGAATACCCTGAGGTAGTATGCCTACCCTACTAAGCAGGACGAGGCCTGAAAAAATTGCCAGCGGTATGACTGTTGTAGCAACAATTATTTCAACAACATCGCGAACTCCCCAGCGAACTTTTGCAATTGTAATATCTTTGCGCACTACAATACCCTGCCTATCTCATCCGGGCGATATCACTGATACTAATAATTATCATAAGTGATATTAGAGCAACAAAGCCCACCAAGTGGTATAGGTTCTCACGTTCTGGAGTGACTTTTAAGCCTAGTTTTTGCAAGATAAGAACAAACTGTCGGCCGCCGTCTAGGGCTGGCAGAGGCAGTGCATTTATTACTGCTAGACTTAGCGAGATAGAGGCAACAAAAAGTAGTACAAAGCGAGGCCCAAAATTCACAATCTGTGAGAAGACTGAAACTATGCCGATAGGGCCAGAAACTTGCTGGCTAACTTCTCGGCGGGCAAAAAGACCAATTATTAGATTGCCAAATGCCGCAAGTGTGGCGAGTACAAATTGTACCATTAAGACCAAGGCCGCAAATGGCGCTGCCCACCAGGCGTAGCTGGTGAGTTGTATTTTTTCGGCACTTACGCCAAGTACGCCAGTCTTCTCGTCACTACCTAGAGTTACTGTTTTGCTTGATTCTTGGCCGTTTCTAGATATCACAATGGTTACTTGTTTGCCTTTGTTTTCAATTGTGTAGGCTCTAAGCTGGGCATTATCTTCTAGTGGCTTGTTGTCTATAGATACAATGTTGTCACCCTGGGCAATACCACCCTTGCTAGCTGAGCCGTCTTTTGTGACCCCAAAAACCGTTAGGCTAGACTCGCCAGACTGACTGGGCTTAACGGGCCCAAAGCTAGGTAGATCTTGACCAAGAGGTGGAATGCCAATAATTAGCAAAAAAGTGAAAATTAAGTATGCAATAAGTAGATTTACAACTACGCCGGCCATGATTATTCTTGTTTTGGGCCAAAAAGTAAGACTAGCAAAGCTACCCTTGCCTTTTTCACTGCCGTCTTCACCTTTGAGGCGTACAAAGCCGCCTATCGGGAAAAGATTGATACTATACAGGGTCTTGCCTTTGCGCCTACTAAAAACACGAGGCGGAAAACCAACCCCAAACTCTTCTACGGTAACGCCTTCGCGCCGGGCGGCAGTAAAGTGGCCAAATTCGTGAGCCACTACAAGAATTGTAAATATTATAAGTACGCCGATTATGACTAGTACTATCACTAGCTACCAAACCTTCGCACGCGAGTATAGTAGTCTTTCAGTACTACATCTAAATCAGCGGGGCCAAACTCTGGCCAGTATTTTTTTACGAAAAATAGCTCTGCATAGGCACTGTCCCAGAGTAAAAAATTGCTAAGGCGCTGTTCGCCGCTGGTTCTAATAATTAGATCTGGGGCCGGAACATCTTTGCTGTAAAGATGACTCTTAATAGTTTCTTCGGTAATTTCTTCTGCTGGTAGGCCACTAGAGACTATGCTTTTGGTGGCTTCAACTATCTCTTGCTGACCGCCATAGTTAAAGCACGCTACTAGTGTACCGGCAGTGTTGCTTGCAGTAAGTTCTTCGGCTTTCTCTATAGCTTGGAGTAGCTTTTTGTCGAGACCTAGTCTTGAACCTATAATTTTAAGTTTTACATTTTTAGAATTGAGCTCTTTGGCGTCTTTTAGTACAACCCTGAGGGCAAGATTCATAAGATAGCCAACTTCTTCTTGGCTTCTCTGCCAGTTTTCGTTTGAGAACAAGTAGCAACTAAAGTATTTTATACCCTTGTCAAAACACGCCTGAGCGATCACTTTTAGATTTTTGTAGCCGGCCTTGTGACCCTCTAGTGAGCTCAAGCCTTCTCTGGCAGCCCAGCGGCGGTTGCCGTCGAGAATAAAAGCAATATGTTGAAGTGGTGGTTTTTCAGGCATAAGAGAATAAAGATAGATTATTAGGTCTGCATTAGTTCGGTTTCTTTTTGTGAAACCATTTCATGCACTTGTTTTTGGTAGCTGTCTATAAGACTGGTAGCTGATTTTTCTAGCGCACTTAGCTGATCTTGCGAGATAGACTTATCTTTTTCAAGAGCCTTAGCATCATTTATGGCTTCATGACGAGCGTTTCTAAGAGAAATAGTAGCGTCTTCGGCTTTTTGGCGACAAAGTTTGGTCATTTGAGTACGAGTCTCTTCGCTCATTGGTGGAACATTGATACGAATCACTCGGCCATCACTACTTGGGTTTAGCCCTAGGTGCTCTTGGCTTGAAATGGCCTTTTCAATAGAGGCTAGATTGCCGGCGTCCCAGGGCTGTATTTGAATAGTCTTGGCATCTGGGGTTGAGATAGTTGCAATTGCCTTAAGAGGGCTGTCTTGGCCGTAGACGTTGACCTTTATTGAGTCCACAAGACCGCCGTTAGCTCTGCCAGAACGAACACCAGTTAGCTCACTAGCCAGATGGTCTAGAGCTGATTTCATTTTGCTTTCGCAGGTTTTTAGTAGCTGTGATTCCATAAATATTTATTATTATACCCCATCTATCTAGCTTGGCGCTAGCTATATTTAATAATCAAAATAAAATACTTTAGGCTAGGCGCCTAGTTCGAGTCGAGAAAAGCGAGCTATTACAATGTTTTCACCTAGCTTACCAATAAGTTCTTTGGTGAGCTGATCTATAGTCTTGCTGTCATCTTTGATGAAAGGCTGGTTTAGCAAGCAGACTTGTTCGTACCATTTGGCCATTTTACCTTCAACCATCTTGGTTGCAAATTCTGCAGGCTTACCGCTAGCAGCAACTTCTTTTTCTACGGTAGATTTTTCTTTTTTTAGCTCGGCCGGGTCAATACTATCTACACTTACGTAGCTAGGGTTTGCAGCAGCAATATGCATTGCAACGTCGCGAGCAAAAGTTTTGAATTCATCTGTACGAGCTACAAAGTCAGTTTCGCAGTTAATTTCAACTAAAACACCAATTTTTTCACTATGAACATAGCTCTGAATCACTCCATTACTAGCTGCTCTATCTGATTTCTTACCAGCTTTAGCGATGCCTTTTAGGCGCATAATCTCAACAGCCTTGTCGATGTCGCCGTTAGCTTCTTCTAGGGCCTTCTTGGCGTCCATCATTCCGGCACCAGTCATATCACGTAGTTTTTTGATATCTTCAATACTAACAGACACTATACCACCTCTTCTTCTGCTGGGCTTTCAGACTCAGCTTTAGCTTTATACTCACTACTACCTTTTTGAACGGCTGCTGCAATAACACCTGTAATAAGGTCAATTGTCTTAATAGAATCGTCATTGGCTACAATCATGTAGTCTGCTTGATCTGGGTTAGCGTTAGTATCTGTAATAGCAATAACAGGAATGTTAAGCTTGCGAGCTTCAAGAATGGCGATGTCTTCTTTGGGCATATCTACTACAAAAATTGCAGATGGAACGCCGTGCATATCACGAATGCCACCAAATACTTTGGTAAGTTTAATCATTTGCTTTTCTAATAGCATTTTTTCTTTTTTGATTATACCGGCAAAGTCATTTTCTTCTTTTTGAGCTTCTAGCTTCTTGAGTCTTTGTATTCGGGTCTTGATGGTATCAAGATTGGTTATCATTCCACCTAGCCAGCGATGAGTCACGTAAGGCATGCCTGTTTCGTGAGCATATTTTTCAATAATAGGCTTGGCTTGGCGCTTAGTACCTACAAACAAAAGCTGACCGCCTAGTTTGGTAGCTTCATAGGCGAATTTTTCAGCAGCTGCTAGCTGTGGAGCTGTCTGGGTAAGGTCAATAATATGAACTCCGCCTCGTACGCCAAAAATATAGGGCTTCATTTTGGGGTTCCAGCGTGCTGTACGATGGCCAAAATGTGCACCTGCTTCAAGTAGTTGCTTTAGTCTGGGGTCTATTGTTTGGGGGCTTTTCTTTACAGCTGTTTTGGGCGCAGCTTCAAGCTTAGGGCTTTTTTCTTCTTTCACTATTGTCTCCTTTTTTCGTAGTAGCAGGTTCCCAAGTGGGAGGAGTGATGTTTCCGCTACAGAATCGTTAAAAATTGTTTACTTCAAGATAATAACAAATTATGCCTCTTTAGTCAATAAAAAACCCCGGCCAAACGGCCGAGGAATGTTCGAGAAGCTGTATAAGCTATACTCGCCGTAACGACAGCTCTGCTACACTTTCAGCATACAATGTAAGCTGTCTCAGTATGAGACGGCAGACATTTTTCAGACTCTTGTACTGATAGGGGCTGTAAATTACCTTAAATATTTTTGCTTGATTTAAGAGGTAATAATTTGTTTCGTCTAAAACAATAATTATCTCTGCTAAATCAAGCTCAATCAGCAACCCAAAGCCATCATCGACTACCTGGGCCGAAACATTGATCACATAATCAGAGTCTTCTTGCATAGGCATAGCCAGACATACCGTGTCACCCTGTAGAAACAGATGGTGATCTGGTAGATTGTCATTGCTTGACAGCTTCTTGTCTAATCGGTTAATGAATTTCATGGGAGTTACCCAGTCTAGGTACCACACGTTTCCTCCAAAATAGATCTCGTGTTTGCAGCTACTAAAAGCATAGCAGTGATGGGTAATGCTGTCTAGCAAATGAGCTGGCAAAGTGCTATCTTAGTGCTGTAGTATATCCAAATCATCTAGCAGATGGGTATCAAATGAACCTTCCAAAAGCCAACCAAGGACACGCACCAGAGTGGGCCCCTAGCTGGATTCACACCTACATTTTAAGCCTAGGTAAATTTCAGTCTAGACAAGTTCATTTGCAAGACGTAGCAGCAAATAAGTCTTTTGACATAGTGCTGTTGTCTGCAAATCTAAATCCGCTTGTAGATAACTTCGTAGGCTTGTTTGACAGAACTGATTCCAGAAAAGCGAAGTTTATGTATATTTCAGAGTCAGTGCCGTCATATCTACAAAGAGCGTGGCTTGAGCACGAGCTATATTGCCAAGACAGCAATCACCGCATGAGTGATCATGGCTGTGCCCAAGCCCTGATTAGCGAAATGAGATATGTTTCCATTAAACATCTAGCAGAGTACCGCAGGCTGCGGCTCAAGTACTTCACAGATCACATAAGCTACCTTGAGCTTACCAATCAGCCCAAAGATAAAATATTTAGAGCCAGTCTTTCTCTAAAATTACTTAAATCTTTAGCCGACCAATAGAGCAAAGCCCATCTTTACTCGCCTGAATGTGGCGAAACAAAGATGGGCTTTTTAAATATAAATCTTCTAATCTCTAGCTAAGCTATATCGTATTTCTTGAGTTTGGCTTGGCCGCCCTTAGTTTGGCCGAGAGTCTGAAGCTTAAGTAGCTCGGCATAGATACCATTACCATCTTTGAGCTCAGCTGGTGAGCCTTGTTCTACCACTCGGCCCTTGCGAAGCCCAACAATAGTGTCAACATTAGCTATCGTACTCAGACGGTGAGCAATAATAAGCGTGGTGCGATGCTCCATTAGCCGTTCTAGTGCCTGCTGAACTTCGTGCTCGGCTTTACTATCAAGGCTACTAGTGGCCTCATCGAGAATTAATATTGCTGGATCCTTAACAATTGCCCGAGCTATGGCGATGCGTTGCTTTTGACCACCGCTTAGCTTTACGCCTCGTTCGCCAATCTCAGTATCAAGGCCCTTGGGTAATTTACTGATAAAGCCATAGGCGTTGGCGGCTTTTGCAGCGGCGGTAACTTCCGATAATTTAGCCTTTGGCTTGGAGTAGGCGATGTTTTCTCGGACAGTCCCAGAAAACAGTAACGGCTCCTGGAATACCACCCCAACACTGGCCCTGAGGCTTTTTTGCGACACATCCCTGACATCTTGACCGTCGATAAGTATTGAGCCACCTTTTACTTCATAAAAGCGCAAAAGCAAGTTTGCGATGGTGCTTTTGCCCTCGCCCGATTCCCCCACTAAGGCTAGCTTACTGCCTGGCTCCAGTGTGAAGCTGACATCCTTTAGTACACTAGCGCCGCCTTCATAACCAAAATCAACTTTTCGATATTCCACTTTGCCTTGTTTGATTTTAAATGTTTTAAAGTCAGGCTTGTCGATAATGTTGGGCTCCGTATCCATGACTTCAAAGTAATCTTTGCTACCTGCTGTGGCCCGTTGCAGGGCATCTATAATAAAGCTACTAGCAAATAACGGGAACTCGGCCTGAATTACAAGGGTAATTAAAAGCACCACCGTACCTAAGCCATAAGCGCCTTGGTAGCCCTGCCATATGATGACTACATAAATGGCGAAAAATACTATATTTAGAATAATCCTGCGCTTAACATCATATTTGTGCCAGTGTGCAGACTGCAGTTTTGTTTGGCCTTCGATAGATTTTCGCTTGAAACCAAAAAATCCTACTTCGCGGTCTTCGCTAACGAAAGATTTTACCACTCGAACCTGTGCGATACTTTCCACAAAGCGGCCGTTGGCACTATCTAAGTCCTTATTGATTCCTTCTTGTGTTTTTTGCCATGCCTTACTTGAAAGATGGGTAATCCAAATATATGTAGGAAATATTATTACGAGTAGCACGGCCACCTGCCAAGAGTAGAATGCAATCACAACAAGAGTTATAGCAGTAGTCAAAAAGAACTGCACGAAATTGTTGCCAAGTGTTTGCATCAGAATACTAATTGTAGAAATTGAGCGATCTAGTCGAGCTGTTATTTTACCGGTCAATTCATTATCAAAATAGCTCAAGGGCAGCTTCATGAGGTGCTCAAAATACCTGCGCGATAATAAGGTATTTAGCTTTACGGCCATGTTATCACCTATAAAGCCATTTATATTTGAGAGGAGTGTGATAGTGATATTAGCTAGTAGCATTAGCCCAAGCAATACCATAAAATACCCAAAGCTTACGTCGCCACCAGAAGATTTTGTCGTTAGGCCATCGATTAAGCCTTTGGTTAAAAATGGAGTCGCCAGGCTCAAAAGCGATAAAATAATAACAAAAAAAGAAATACTCAGATAGTAAGGCCAGAGTTGCATAGAGTATTTAATTATTTTCCAGATAGCTTTGATGACTTCTCCTTATTTGTATATATTACATTGTGCTGCAATTCTATGACTTCCACAAGGGCTTCATCGCTTACATTTTCAAAAAACTTATCTAGTCGCGAGACGAGAGCTTCTTGGCAACTCATAGCTTCTCTTACCCCGTCACCTGTCAGGCCAATATCCACTCTTCTACGGTCTAGCTCACCGGTAGTTCTAAGCACTAGGCCAGATTGTTCAAGGCTATCCACTAGCTGAGTTACCGCACTACTTGTTGTATTTAGCTGGCTAGCTATTTCTTGGGTGCTCATAGCGCTGCTGCCTAGCAAAAGATACATTAGGGCCAGCTGACTGCTAGGTACAGACTTTTGTTTTTTAGGGTACAGTACATCACCTTCAATAAGCCTAGAATATGCATAAAAGCTGTTGGCGTACTCTTTAAGTAGTATTTTGCGGTCTTCTGTCATAGCTAGATATAGGTTAGATACTTATTATATTAGTAGCTTATGCTTTTATGGTCAATAAGTAATTACAAATAATAATGCCTCCTCACCTAAGTGAAGAGGCATATTTAGTAATTACTCGCCCTAAAGGCTGTTTATTACTAAGCTAACTACCACAAACTCAACTGCCAAACAGCCTATACCTATTAGGCTATAGCTGCTTTCGCTGGGTTTGGTTTTCTTGATGCTGGCATAGGCCAAAAAAGCTATTTGCCAGGTAAGAAAGTACGTAATTACGAATGCTAAGGCAACTAAAAAGTACATCTGCTTCCCCCATATCTGGTCTGCACACTACTATAGTAGGCTTTTGGGGCAATGTCAAAAGCCTAGCACTGCTCTCTATCTGAAAATACTACTCTAGAAAGAGCTATCTGTGGGCTCTGCGCCTTCTTGGCCGTCTTGAATATCTGCCGGAACTGGCAAGGCTTGCTGAGTAGTGCCCTCATCGCTTGCTGTGTCTATATCTAAGAGCTCTTCTTGGTTAGACTCTTGGTTTTTTGCTGTTTCTTGCTGAATTTGGCCATAAAAAAACCACATTAGACCTATTAGTACTATTGCAACGCCTACTAAGCCCCAAATAAGGCCTTTTTGATCTAGCGCTGTCCTAGGCGGGTTTTGAGACAAAAGCTCGCTAGCCTGCTCAGCTTCTTCTGTGATTGCTTTGTTTTTGGTCACGTAATGTCCTTTCTGGCTGAAGTAGAAGTATAGGTATACTATATCACTTTACATTTACTCTTGGTAGGAGTATAAATATTAGTACTAATTTCGTACCTAAGAGAGGAAGAGTGTGACTATATCAGAAGTAGCCAAACTCGCCCAGAGCGCGCTAGATATTTACCGCGCTGCAGCCCAAGAGAACGGCAAAGATAGCATTTATGTTGAGTATGCTATTTTGCCACTTATTGAAGCCAAAATGAGCCACTATGATGCCCAGCGAGCTTATAGCTACCTGCGCAGTCATGGTTTTGTTGTTTCTACGCATCAGCCCAGAAGTACCAGGAATTTTCACCTGTATATCTTGCCCACCGGCACAGTAGAAGAAGAGATTGCTAGGCGTAAACAGAACAAATATGAGGCCGACCAGCTTAAGTCTCAATTAGACCAAGAAAAGCTAATTGAGGCCAAAATTGCCTCTCACCTGCAGGCTATCGAAAAGCTGCAAATAGAGCTAATTCAGCTTAAATCTAACTCACTTAGCTAGGTTTATAAGCCCACCCTGAAAAGTGGGCTTTTTTAATATATTCCTTATAGCTAGCAATACTGTCAAGCATAGCAGTAATTACCCTTCTCTATCTGTTGGCATAGCTTTATTTGCCTAAAAAGCCTTGACAAAAGTACTTATGTTTGCTATAATACTGCCGTTCTGTGAGAAGTGGTCATTTTGGCTGCCCACACGAACAGCTATATTACATAAAAGAAAGGATATACGACGCACGTCTACATAAGCCATCTTGATTTAGTCAAGACGACGTATTAAAAACTATGCGCCTTATTTCTCAAGCTGTAATTGCCATGGCAATTGTAGCAAAACAGGTGATCGTACCGGTACAAGTTCCTTTCACCGAAACAGTTAAAGCTGCCGAAGCCCCAGCTGTCGTACCAAGTAACTACACTTTGAAAATAAATACAGCCCTTCCTGGTGCACTTGAGCTAAAAGCCACTAAAGGCAGCTTCGACACAGATGTTGTTGCTCCTCTAAAGGCTGCTCAGGCCGCCCAGGCTGCTGCTGAAGCCAAAAAAGCCCAAGAAGCTGCTCAAAAAGCTACTTCTGTAGCTAGAGTTTCTGCTCCTAAGCTAGTGATTGGTGGCGATGACGCCTTTGCCCAGCTTAGATTCTGTGAAGCTGGTGGTAACTACAACACCAACACAGGTAACGGCTACTATGGTGCCTACCAGTACGACATGAGTACTTGGGGCAACTATGGCGGCTATGCCCGCCCCGACCTTGCTCCTCCTGGAGTTCAGGATGCCAAGGCTCGCGAAACTCAGTCACGACGTGGCTGGTCTCCATGGCCATCATGTGCTCGTAGACTAGGTCTTTTATAAGCCTAAGCTAGCTAGCACAAGCCATAAATCAAAACCCCCACTATTTTTAGTGGGGGTTTTGTGTTATCTAATTATAGTGAGCTGACGCTACCTCCTCTATCGATCATAGCCTGTATGGCAGCTCTGGTGGCAGGGTCACTGTCTAAGTTGTCCTTCGATGCGTACTCAAGAGTAGTCAAGCTAATGGGTAGCTCGGGCAGGGTTGTGAGTTGGTTGTGCGAGCAGTAAAGCTTAGTCAAGCTAGTGGGTAGCTCGGGTAGCGTTGCGAGTTGGTTGAAGACGCAGGAAAGATAGGTCAAGTTGGCGGGTAGCTCGGGTAGTGTTGTGAGCTCGTTGTAGCTGCAATAAAGCACAGTCAAGCTGGCTGGTAGTACAGGCAGGGTTGTGAGTTTGTTTCTGGAGCAAGAAAGAAAAGTCAAGCCATCTGGTAGCAGAGGTATTGTTATGAGTTGGTTGGAGTCGTAATCAAGCTCTGTCAAACTGGCTGGTAGCTCGGGTAGAGCTGCTAGGCGGTTGGCGCTGCAATCAAGGTCAGTAAGGCTGGCCGGTAGCTCAGGTAGGGCTGTGAGTTGGTTGCCACTGCAATAAAGTACAGCCAAGCTATCTGGTAGCTTAGACAGCTTTGTGAGGTAGTTGTTGACGCAATAAAGCTCAGTAACCATTAGCTGGGGTGGTAATGGTAGCTCCCCTTGTAGGTTACTGCGGTTAAGGTTTAATGAAATATAGTGGCCATCTAAGCGGGTTATTTCACACTCTTTGGTTTCTGGGTTGTAGTTGTATACTAGTTCTTCTTCGCTTGGTAGTGCTTGGGCGGCTTTGTCAGAGCTTTGGGCCAGGTAACTTCTAAAATCTTGTAGGGCATGTTTGGCTTCTTCTATCTTGGCTAGCTCAGCTTTCTTGTCATTCTCAAGCTCTATCTCAGCCCTGGCCAGCAAAGCAGCTTCGCCGCTGCCAGTACTAGCTATATGTAATAGTCTGTCTCTTAAGGCATTAGTACCATGCAAGTCTAGAGCTCTAATGTCGTCATTGGGGCTACAGGCCTCACCTTGTGATGAAATTATCATTAGTTGACCCTACCTCCCCTGGCCCTCATGGCTTCCAGTGTAGCCTGGGTGATTGGGTTACTATCTAAGCCAGGGTTGTCGTTGCATTCAAGCACAGTCAAGTTGTCTGGTAGTTCGGGTAGGGCTGTGAGTTGGTTGTCGTTGCATTCAAGCACAGTCAAGTTGTCTGGTAGTTCGGGTAGGGCTGTGAGTTGGTTGCCGCCGCAATA
>Ga0114969_10000904_pt1 | contig 25324 bp, 18 predicted proteins | sample M_130807_MF_Meta_FD_87316 | JGI IMG/M metagenome (GOLD analysis project Ga0114969, IMG submission 87316) | Freshwater microbial communities from Lake Montjoie, Canada to study carbon cycling - M_130807_MF_MetaG | ecosystem: Environmental > Aquatic > Freshwater > Lake | place: Lake Montjoie...
TATTAATTTAGAAACGATTAGTTTTGAAGTGAATTTGGATGGTGCTGTAACAAATAATAGGGACTAATTGTTTTGCTTGTATTAAGGGGAATTTATACTACTAACATTACTATGAAAAAAGTCATTTTTTTTTGCATTGTATTTATATACAATTCAAACGCGCTATTCTCTCAATCCCAAATTTGTCCTACATCACTAAATCCATGGCAATGGAAAACCCATTCGAAGTGGTTTCACGGAGAAGGCAATATCATTACTTTTCCTGGTGGAACTGGCGCACCTGTTGCCTCATCTACACCAACTGCGGGTACCTATGATGCAGGTTCCTATGAATCTACTGCCTCGGTGTGCGATGAAAACGGAACTTTATTGTTTTATACCAATGGTGAAAGGGTTTTTGACAAAACGGGAGCAACACTTTCAAGTGCACTTTTAACAGGAAATGAAAATGGTGGTCAGCGCGGTAGTGCAGTGCAGGGGGTAATGATCGTCAAACATCCTTTGAACATAAACGAATATTATATTTTTACCACAGATGATGCGATTACTGGCGCGACTAAAGGTTTCAATTATTTTATATACAACAAACAGACAAACACTGTTAGTAGTGCTACATCGTTAGGAGGCTACAGAACCACAGAACAAGTTGCTGCAACATGGCACTCCAATGGTATTGATATTTGGGTAACTACTCATAAATCTGGTACTGCAGATTTATATTCCTATTTGCTAAAATGCAGTGGTATCAGCAATCCAGCGGCCCCTGTTATTTCTAGTAATGTTGTATTGAATGCAAAGGCAAATTCTGACAACGAAAGATCTTGTTTGAAATTCTCCTGGGGAGGTACAAAAGCGGCCGCCACAGCGCATTTGGGAAGTGGTACTTGGGATCCAACAAATGCCATTGTGTTATTGAATTTCAACAATACTACTGGAGTATTTACAAAAAGTGCAGCAGCGGGAGTTGGAACGGGTGGTAATGTTTGTATTGATCCTTACACCTGCGAATTCTCAACTGACGACAGTAAATTGTATGTTGATCATGTTACCAGTGCAACTGCTTTTTATTTAAGTATGGCTGGATGGGGCAATGGTACAACAATAGCCAATTCAAAAACGTCTGTCACGGGAGTGGCGGGGCAGGCAGGTCATTTGAAAATAGGAGGGGATGGCAGAATGTACAAATCAGGCGTTAGCGGAACTATTGGCGTTATCAGTGGAACAACATACACGGCCAGCGCGGTAACATCACCGCAACTGGTGACTTACTCTTTGCCAAACATGTTTGTGCCTCCGCAAGATTATTTGAAGGTGCGCGATACCACCGTGAAAAAATGCCACAATTTAAATATGGGCGTTAATTGGAAGTGCAAAGGTACCGATGCAGAAGACCTTACTACCGCTAATTGGAGCACGGTGAATCCTGCACATTCGGCCTACATCACTGATAAAAAAACGGGAGCCATTAGTACTTCTACTCCGGCTGGTACGGTAATGAAAGTGATTTACACTATTTGTACTATTTCAGATACAGCTGATGTAACGATTACCGCTTGCGGTTGCCCTTTGGACGTAAAAAATGAAAGTCTGAAAATTTGCATTGGCAACAAAGTGAAAATGGATACTACTGTTTTGGTAGGCCCAGGTATCTGGACTATTGATTCAGTGCCAACAACGAGCGGAACAACGCCTACTTTGGTGATTGCAGCTGGAGACACCACTTTTACCACTGTGACTGGAAATAAAATAGGTAAGTATAAATTGTTATTGAAAGACGCCGGCGATGCTGCTTGTCGCGATTCAATATACATTACCGTAAATGCACTGCCTGTTCCTGTGATTGCACCTGCAACAAAAACTATTTGTCAAGGAGATAATGCAGTGACCTTTGACGCTGGAACATTTGCATCGTATTTATGGTCAGTAAATGGTAGCGGCATCATTCAAACAACCTCTGGTAAAACAGCTGGCCGTTATAAGGTGCAAGTTACGGATGCCAATGGTTGTTCAGATACCACAAGTGCTGTGCTCACTGTTAAAACAAAGCCTGTTGTATCATTTATAAATGACTCTATTTGTGCGGGCGGCAGTGCGGCTATTTTTGACGCAGGTTTAAGTTATTTGGGAACTAATTTCCAAAGCTATAACTGGGACAATGGTTTTGCGACATCGCAAAAACTGACCACTACAACTGCAGGCAAGCACGAGGTATTTGTTAGTGATGTCAACGGATGTAAGGATACTGCCAGCGCTTTCTTGATTGTCAAAAGTTTGCCAGTTGCTAAAGTGGCCAATCAATCTATTTGCATTGGCAAAAGCGCAACGTTTGATGGTGTTTCGGGAACGGGGCGCACTTTCACATGGACAGGTCCTTCTGCTTTTTCAAGCAGCAGTCAACAAATCACAGTTTCCACCGCGGGCACCTATACTTTGAAAGTAGATAGTAATAAATGTTCTTCAACAGTAGCGCCTATCTTAACAGTAAATGCATTGCCTACGCCAGTTATTGCTCCGGCCACTAAAACAATTTGTCAAGGTGATAATGCCGCTAGTTTTGATGCGGGATCTTATGTTTCTTATGTGTGGAGTGTTAATGGTACAGGTACCTCGCAAACGACTTCGGGTAAAATTGCTGGTAGATACAAAGTCGCTGTAACGGATGCTAATGGTTGTTCTGATACGACGAGTGCAGTACTCGTTGTAAAAACAAAACCAGTGGTGACTTTTGGCAATGATTCAATTTGTCCAGGCGATCCATCGGCAACTTTTGATGCGGGAACAAGTTACCTTTCAACAAATTTTGTAAGTTACAATTGGGACAATGGTGTTGCGGCATCGCAAAAGCTGCAAACCACAACTGCTGGCAAACATGAGGTTTTTGTGAGCGATGTCAATGGTTGCAAAGACACCGCCAGTGCATTTTTAATCATAAAGAGTTTGCCTGTTGCCAAGGTTGCGAATCAAACCATTTGCAAGGGACAAACTGCAACTTTTAATGGAGTGGCGGGAACAGGGAGAACGTTCAGTTGGACTGGTCCATCGGCTTTTGCAAGCACTGCCCAACAAATTACGGTGTCTGCCGCAGGAACCTATACTTTGAAAGTAGACAGCAGTAAATGTTCGGCAACTGCTGCGCCAATCCTTACGGTGAACAATCACTCCAAGCCTGCTGTGAAAGACACTACTGTTTGTTTAACAGACCTACCGGTGGTGTTGGATGCTACAGCTGGATATACTACTTATAACTGGGACAATGGAACTGGTGCCTTGCAAACCTACAGTACGTCGGTTGCGGGCAGTCACAGCATTTATGTGACCGACGCTAACGCTTGTAAAGACACGGCTTCTATTAAGATCACAACCATTGGTCAATTTGTTCCTGCGATATCGGTGACGCTATTGCAACAAACGGTTTGTCAAAATGCTGCGCCTTTTGCAATAACGAAAGGCGTTGGGACTTCTGCCGGCGGAAAGTTTTTTGCTACCTGTGGATCTTGTGTAGATCAAAATACAGGAATGTTCAATCCTGCATTGGGCCGCGTAATTAAGCCTGATACCATTAGCTACGGATTGCAAAGTCACTGTGGCGATACAGCATCGGTTTACATTCAAGTATTGCCTGTTTTTACTTCAGTACTATCGGCAAACAAAAGTTTGTGTCCCAATGAAAAATATACCATTCCGGCAACAGGATGGAGTCCAGCTGATCCGCAAACATTAAGCGTAAATGTGGTGGGTTCATGGAAATTTGTGGGTGCTGGTTCGGGGTTGAATGCTGCAACTGGTGTTTTTGACGCAGCGATTGCGGGTGTTGGTGTTTATAAAATAACTTATGGTTTGGATGCGCCGATTTATCCTTGCTATGTTCCCGATACGATGACGATCACTGTGGTAGCCTTACCAACGGCAAATATAACAGGTGACTCTACAGTTTGCGCCAATGTTGCTGGAGTGCAGTTGGCGGCGACGGGAGGCACTTGGTGGGATGCTCAAGGAAAAATAAACTCGTCTGGATACTTTGCTGCAAATGGTGCAACAGTGTCGACTTATCCTATTGAATATAGACTTGACAATGGCACTTGCAAAGACACCGTATTATATCAGGTGCGTGTAAAAAAAGTGCCGCTGACTGATTTTTCTGGTGATAAATTGCAAGGTTGTGCACCAATGATAACTTTGTTTACAGATCATTCAGAAGAAGTGCCGTCTTCATCGTTATGGACTTTGGCGCCAAACAGTACCGCAGCAACAAAAGGCACAGCGAGTCATAGCTATGGAACGCCTGGGAAATATAGTGTTTCATTGCAAAACACATACAGTAATGGTTGTGTTTCCGCAGAAACAAAAGCCGATTACCTCAATGTTTTGGCTATTCCAACGGTGGATTTCACGTCGACTCCAGCAGTATTGAGTACGATGAATCCATTGGCAAGCTTCAGCAGTTCTACGTCGTCAGACGTGACTTCAATGCTTTGGAATTTTTCTTCGAAAGGAATTTCGATTGATGCGACGATTGCTAATCCAGATGCAATTTTCAGTTCTTTGGTTGACGATACCATTCCAGTGCAGTTGATGGTTAGCAACGGGTTTTGTGCCGACTCCATTAAGCACAATGTTATTTTGCGCACTGGAACAACGATTTTTGTGCCGAACGCATTTTCGCCAAACGGAGATGACATCAACGAAGAGATTTTACCTCGAGGAATCAATATGGGTGATAATGGCTATGAGTTCATGGTCTTCGACAGATGGGGCGAAGTAATTTTTAAAACCAACAACGCTACAGAAGGATGGAAAGGCAAACGAGACAACAATATGCGTGATGCGCAAATTGATGTTTACATTTGGCGAGTAACCTATGTGGATCACTTCACCGGCATCAAGCAAGAGCCACTCGTTGGTCATGTGGCGTTGTTGCGATAAGCGAAAGAAATAGATAAAAAAAGCCAAAAGAGAAGTCTCTTTTGGCTTTTTTTATGCTGCAATTCTCGACAAAACAAGGTCGGCGAAAGTGGCGCTGTTCGCGGTAAAATTATTGTCATCCCACTCAATAAATTGCGTATGGGTAATGTCCATTAAACTCAAGTATTTGTTGAATAGAAGAGCCAACGGGCATTTTCCTATCTCTGTTTCTGCTCGACATTCTACGAGCATTTTGACCAATTGTACTTGTACGCAAGAGTTTTTACATTCAACGGAATTGGCGGTAATTTTTACTGCTTCGTCGTTTAATTTGAACTGAATGATAGTTTTCATGGCTATAGGTTTATATAACAATGATACAGGGGCAAACCGTAACGTATTTACGGTTTGCTTTTTTTCAAAAAAAAATCCTCCACAAGGAAGGATTTTTTTCGTAAGTAAAAATAGGGGATGTCATTTGCTAATGACTTCTGCGAAAATAACCTCGTTTAAGTCGAGCTTGTAAATCGCATATAGTGCACTTTGTAAGCGGTTTTTTAATCGTTGGTAGTCGCTAGAACTGCTGAAATAGTAATTGAAATTATTTTCAGTTTCATTTTCTTCCCACATGATGCCATACACTTCTTTTCCCGATCTCATTTTGAATCGGCAGTGTTGTTTTTCAAATCTTTTAAAGAGAGATCTATCCATAGCGCAAATCAGTACTTTGATTTTTGTACGGGAATGTACCTAAAAAAGTTAGCCTTATTTTTCAACAGTATGTTGAAAAATAAGGCTATTTATTTTGGGGTGAAGTAAGGCTTACAAGAAGTCGTTGGCGAGGTTTGCAAGCTCAGAACGTTCTCCTTTTTCCAAAGCGATGTGCGCACAAAGAGGGTGACCTTTGACTTTGTCTATCAAATACGATAAACCATTGCTTAAATGATCTAAGTATGGTGTGTCAATTTGGTAGACGTCTCCAGTGAAAACAATTTTTGTGTTTTCACCAGCTCTACTGATAATGGTTTTTACTTCGTGGGGAGTTAAGTTTTGTGCTTCGTCAATAATGAAAAAGATATTGGATAAACTTCTGCCGCGAATGTAAGCCAATGGCGTTACCACCATTTTTTCATTGGCCACCATTTCTTCTATGGCTTTGTATTCTTTGTCTTGCTGACTGTACTGGCTTTTGATCAATTTCAAATTGTCCCACAGCGGTTCCATGTAAGGGTTTAATTTCGATTTGATATCGCCCGGAAGGTAGCCAATGTCTTTGTTGCTCAAAGGAACGATGGGACGCGCCAAATATATCTGGTGAAAATCTCTTCTTTGCGCCAATGCACCAGCCAAGGAGAGGAGTGTTTTTCCTGTTCCGGCTGCACCTTGAATAGTGACCAATTTTATTTTTGGATTCATCAAAGCGTGCAAAGCAAAAGCTTGTTCAGAATTGCGCGGACCGATGCCATAGGCAGCTACTTTGTCAACGCGTTCAAAAGTTTTGTCTGTTGAATTGTAATAAGAAAGCACCGATTTTTTTCCGTTTTTCAGGATGTAAAAATGGTTGTTCTTTTTCGACGGTGGAATGACTCCTTCCGCAGAAACCACTTTCTCTTCGTACAATTTGTCGATGATAGCAGTGTCAACGCCTTCGATAAAAGCGCGTCCTGTAGGGGTAGAGCCTTCTTCAAGTACTTCGTCAGTCATCTTTCCTGTTTCATAATCCTCGGCAATCATGTCGAGCGATTTGGCTTTTATGCGCAGGTTGATGTCTTTCGTAACGAAAATTACTTTTCGCTTTGGAAACTTCTCACTTAAATAAAGTGCCGCATTTAATATTTTATGATCGGCCTTGTCTCTGCCAAAGATGTCTTCTGCATTCAAGGTGCTGGGCATCGCCATTACAATGGAGAAAAGTCCTTTACTGCGGTCGCCAATCGGTATCCATTTTTTTAGTGAGTTTGTTCCTGAAGCGGCATCCACAAAACGAGTGAATTCGCGGGCAGCAAAATTTTTGCTGTCGTTTCCTTTTTTGAAGTTGTCGAGTTCCTCCAATACAGTGATCGGAATGGCTACGTCGTTGTCTCCAAAGTTTTTAATAGCATCGTGATCGTAAATGATTACCGATGTGTCTAGGACGAATATTTTTCTGCTTTTTCCCACGAGTATAATTTTTTAGTTAATCTACGTCTTCTACCTCAATTTTTTTATTTTGTTTTGATTTGTTTCCAAGAGATTTCAACAATGCAATAGTGAAAGAAAATTAGTTGGAATTTACGGCTAAGTTTACTCTGTTTTTAGTCAACAAAAAACAAGCCACTTAGCGGTTGAACTCTGTTTTTTTGAGTTTGATGTCTTCGTCGGCTTGCGGACTATAGGGCTGCGCTTTAATGATTTTGTTATTGCGAACATCAATGTCGCTGCTGAAATACCAAACATTATTTTTATAATAATATGCATCGAGACTGAAGTCGGGTGCATAAAACATAAACATGTTTTTGTAAGCAGGATCACTCGGTGCAAGGTGGTCAAACACGATCATTTTCATTTGCTTGTTGTAACTCAAAGTCATGCTGGCTCTAGCTGCATATTCAAAAACAATGCGTTGTTTTTCTTTGCTTTTTTCTCTACGTGGCGCAGTTTTTCCAATAGGGCCTTTGCCTTTGGTGACCGGTACGAAAACATCTTCCTTGTCTTTGAGTATTTTTTGTCCAAAGTGAATTTTTCCATTGCTGTTAAAAGAAATAGGTTCAATCAATTTCTTTTTCGACATCCAATTGTTTCCGTCCCAGCCGAGCAATAGGTAGCACGTGTCTTTTTTGGCATGAAGAGGAACAATTTCATAGTATACGGCGCCATACCAGGTAGAGTCGCCATAACTGGCGTATTCGTCGGTGCCATTGGTTTTGTCGTGTAACTCACGCAACACTACTGCCTTTGTTTTTTTGTTGAAGTATTGGGTAAAGCCATAGTAGTGGTATATGCCCTCGGATGTAGCGAAAGCCCAGGTGAAGATTTTAAATTTTTTGTCGGGAGCAGTTAGAATTGAAATGCTTTTCAGTCGGGCGAAGCGGTAGTTGAACGAAACAGTTGATTGAAGTACACTGCGCAGGGTGTTGCTGAACAATTGATTGATTTGTAGTTTGTCGGCATCATCGCTTTGAGGAGCTTCAAGTTGCTCGAAAATCAATACTAAAGAATCTTCCATGGATTTGAGATCGTGCTCTACTTTGTTCTGCGCAAACAATGACAACGCAAACAAAAACAATCCTATGGTAAAAGTGGATTTCAAATAGTGAATATTAGATGGCTACAAGTATAAAGCAAAAACCCCGTCCGTATTGCGGAGCGGGGTTAGTTTTTATCAACAGCGTAGATTTACAAGTGTAAGAAATCTTTTTTCGCTAAAAGTAATTCTTCAGATTCTCTGTGCGCCGGATCGTCAACGCAGCAATCTACAGGACAAACAGATGCACACTGTGGTTCATCGTGAAAACCTTTACACTCTGTACATTTATCAGATACGATATAATATACATCAGTTGCATTTGGTTCGTTCGTTGCATCGGCATCGTAAGAATTACCTGTTGGGGTAGTTACCTTGCCTTTAATAGAGGTGCCGTCGGATAATCTCCATTCAACACCGCCTTCATATATTGCGTTATTTGGGCATTCTGGTTCGCATGCACCGCAATTAATACATTCTTCTGTGATGATTATAGCCATGAGTCAATTATTATTGTGTTAATTTAGAGGCGAAAATACAAATAGTTTTCAATAAATGAATTTAGAAAATAGAATATCTGCATTTGAACAACTTGGACTTTCCCTCGACAAAATCATTTTGAACTTGCAGGGAGCCGACTTGGCATTGACTGCAGAAGAAGAAAAGTTTTGGGATATGGTGCACCTTGCCAAAAGCTACAATGGCTGGTTTTCGTTGGATAGCGTGCGCAATGCTTGTGAAGGAATTCGCTATTTTTTAGAGCCTGCAAATTTAAACGACTGGATCTTACCTTATAAAGAAGGGATACGCAATTTAAAAAATAAAAAAAATGTGTTGATCGTCATGGCCGGAAATATTCCCATGGTTGGTTTTCACGATGTACTGTGTGTTTTGATTTGTGGACAAAAAGCAAGTCTTAAATTTTCATCCGACGACCATAAATTACTGCCTGCTTTGCTGGATGTGCTTATGGCCATTGAACCTCGTTTTAAAGAGGAAATTGAATTTTTAGAAAGACCCACCAAAGGATTCAATGTGGTCATCGCCACCGGTAGTGACAATACGGCGCGTTATTTTGAGTATTATTTTGGCAAGCATCCCAACATCATTCGCAAAAATCGTATTTCGGTGGCAGTGCTCAGCGGCAAAGAAAGTGCCGACGAATTAAAAGCCTTGGCCAAAGATGTGTTTCAATATTATGGACTCGGTTGCCGCAACGTCTCGAAAATATTTGTGCCAAAAAATTATTCTTTCAATGCTTTGATGGAAGCTTTTAAAAGCTTTTTGCCTTACCTTGAAAACAATAAATACCAAAACAATCTTGAATATCAAAAGGCAGTCATGCTTCTCAATAAAGATCCTTTCATTGACGGTGGTTTCATCTTTTTAAAAGAAGCAGAAACGCCATTTACTGCGGTGTCGGTGTTGAATTACGAACAGTATAGCGACCCCGCTGAATTGAAACCTTTCTTTGAGAAATACAAAGCTAAAATTCAATGCGTTATCGGTGCATATGAAAATGCTTTGCCTTTTGGTACAGCTCAATCGCCGCAACTTTGTGATTACGCCGATGGAATAGATACCATGCAATTTTTAGTAGAATTAAATTAATAAAGAATGATTTCAATAGGAAAATACAACACCATGCGTGTTGTGAAGTTGGTGGACTTTGGTGTTTACCTTGATGGTGGCGACAAAGGGGAAATATTAATGCCCAAGCGCTATGTGCCTAAAGGCTGTAAGCCAGAGGACGAAGTAAATGTGTTTGTTTACCTTGATTCAAACGATAGACTCATCGCTACTACTGAGAAACCACGCGGACAAGTAGGCGAGTTCGCTTGCTTGAAGTGCGTAGAAGTAAATCAGGTGGGTGCCTTCCTTGATTGGGGATTGATGAAAGATATTTTGGTGCCTTTCCGCGAACAAAAACTCGATATGGAAACGGGGCGCTGGTATGTAGTGTTTATTTATTTTGACGAACAAAGCTCAAGGATTGCAGCGACTGCAAAACTTGATAAATACCTTGACAACTACGCTCTTGACGTTGAAGAAGGAGAAGAAGTAGATGTGCTCATCACCAACAAAACAGATCTTGGCTACAAGGCCATTGTGAATTCGAAATTTTGGGGCTTGCTGTACGACAATGAGGTTTTTCGCACCTTGCAAACTGGAGATAAATTCAAAGGTTTCGTTAAAAAAATAAGAAGCGATGAAAAATTGGATATCTCAGTAAATAAGACGGGTTTCGCTAAAATAGAAAGTCTGGAAGATCGTATTTTGACGAAGTTAAAGGAGACAGGCGGACTCATTCGTATCACGGATAAAACATCGCCTGAAACGATTTACCAAATGTTTGGCGAAAGCAAAAAAACATTCAAAAGAGCTGTTGGTGTGCTCTATAAAAAAAGACTGGTCACTTTGGAAGAAGAAGGAATCAGACTGGCGCCAATAAATTAGTTACCTTTGCGCCATGTTAAAAAAAGCACTTGAGAATTTAAAAATAGCGGCCATCAACGACATGCAAAAAGCGGCGTTGAATGCTTTCAAAAAAGAAGGGGACTTGGTTTTGCTTTCTCCAACAGGATCGGGAAAAACTTTAGGTTTTTTACTGCCTGTTCTAGAGCAGTTGAATCCCAATGTCACCGGAGTACAAGCCTTGGTGCTTGCGCCTTCAAGAGAATTGGCGCTGCAAATAGAAAAGGTGTTTCGCGCCATGGGAACGGGGTTTAAGGTGAATTGCTGCTACGGCGGGCACTCCATGAAAACTGAAAAAAACAATTTAGAATTTCCTCCAGCTGTGCTCATTGGTACGCCTGGTCGCATACACGCACATTTTCGCGAACAAAGAGTCGACACCACATCTATCCGCACTTTGGTGCTCGATGAATTTGACAAAGCTTTAGAAATGGGCTTTCAAGACGATATGGAAGCCATTATCCAAATGTTGCCAAAACTTAAAAAACGCGTTTTATTGTCGGCAACCAATGCGCAAGAAATCCCTGCTTTTACGGGAATTACCAATCCAATTACTGTGAATTTTTTGAGCGACATCGCACCAAAGGGTTTGCAGGTAAAGGCGGTGAAGTCTGATGGCAGCGACAAATTAGAAACTTTGTTTTCGCTGGTTTGTATGCTGGGCAACAAAGGAACTTTGGTTTTTTGCAACCACAGAGAAGCCGTAGAACGCATCAGCGATTTGCTGGGCGACTATGGATTGATACACGATATTTTTCACGGAGGAATGGAGCAGGAGGACAGAGAACGTGCTTTAATTAAATTCCGAAATGGAAGTCACCATTTATTGATTACCACTGATTTAGCGGCACGCGGACTCGATATCCCTGAAATAGAAAACATCATTCACTACCAATTGCCGCCACAGGAAAGCGCCTTTATTCATAGGAATGGACGCACAGCGCGCATGCATGCAGAAGGCACGTCGTATTTGGTTTTGTCGCAAGATGAACCACAGCCTGAGTACATCAAAGAAAAATTGAAGTTTGAAGAATTGCCAAAGAAAAATGTGTTGCCTGAAAAATCAAAATGGGCAACGCTATATATCGCTGGCGGAAAGAAAGAAAAAATCAGCAAAGGCGATGTCGTTGGCTTACTGATTCAAAAAGGAAAGTTGGGGAAAGATGAGCTGGGCTTGATTGAGGTGCAAGATCACGCTACTTACGCTGCGGTAGCGCGCGCAAAAATTAATGATGTGGTATTTGCTTTGCGCAACGAAAAAATAAAAAACAAAAAAGTGAAGATGGAAGTTTCCAAGTAAGAAGCTTGAGCTCATGTAAAAGTGTAGATAGATCCTTTAGACTTACTCAGAAGGATCTGTCTATATTCAAGCTGCTGACATTTTTGCTTACAATTAATGAATTGTTATTCCTCGCTCGTGTTTTTCAATTGCATCAACAGCGAATATGCTCCCTTGACCACAATTTTCATTTGTGCCAAATCTCTTCCAGATATACCGGTGATTTCTGTGAAATTATTTTCTGTACTGCCTTTTTGCACTTCTATCATTTCAAAGTTGTTTTTCGAGGTACATGCAAAAACAAAATCTTTACCGTCATGCGAAACTATGGCTTCGTCGCTAATTGAGGCTGCAGCAGCGCTGTTGATTTCCACGTTTGCGTTCATATACATGCCTGGCAGCAAAGTTTTGTCGTAGTCTAAAAAGTGGCAATGCACTTCGGCGCTGCGGTCGGCTGATAAATCCTGACTGATTAAAATGATCACGCAGGGATGCTTTTTATTGGGTTGGTTGTTGTTGTAGGCCATCAGTGTTTGTCCGATGCTGAGTTTGTTTAAGTCCTTTTCAAATACTTTTAAATTCAAGTGAATGTCTTCCGGATTGATGAGTTCAAATAGGATATCGGAAGGATTTACATATTTGCCAATGTTGACGTTGACTTTTGACACAAAGCCGTCTATCGATGAGTACAAGTTGACGCTTCGTGAAAGATTGCTTTCGTCTAAGTTTTCAGGATGAATGTTGATTAAACGCAATTTTTCGGCCAAGGCGCTCACTACTATTTTTTGACTTTTGTAATCCATCTCACTTTGTTGAAAAGCCTTGTCGCTACTGGCTTTACTTAGGTTGAGTTCTTTCTGACGGCGGTATTCGTTTTCAACAAAAGTGAGTTTTGTTTTGCCTGTCAGATATTCCTGTTGCAGCAAAATGTACTGCTGATCTTCCATGGTAGCAATGATGTCACCTTTTTTGACATGCATTCCCGGCAGTAAAGAGGTTGATTTTAAAAAACCTCCCAGTGGCATACTTACCGATACCATGTTTTGTGGCGGCACGTCAATTTTTCCGTTGAGTTTCAATACTGTGGAAAGTGTTCTTTTTTCAATTTTTCCCAGTTCGATATTGGCGTTTTTGACTTGCGCATCCGTTAGTGCTACTTTGTTTTGAATTGGTGTAGATTCCTCTGGGGCTTCCGTAGTTGAGCTGCTGCAAGCGCTGAGCGCAGTGATGATTAGTGCAAAAAAGAGTAATTTTTTCATAGTGTTTTTATTTCGCGGTTGTGAAGTTTAGTTGAATGATGCTTTCATTGTTGTTTTTGAGCGCATCTAAATAAGCCGATTGTATGTTGGTTGACTGGTTGGTGAGTATGACCCATTCTAAATAGTTGATGTCACCACTGTTGAATTGTTTGTTTGCGCTTTCAAAAATCAATGCCGCATTTTTTAGCGCCGTACTTTCATAGTAGGCGATGATGCTTTGATTGTTTTGGCACTGATCGATGAGCGATTTGTACTCTGTTTGCAAACGATGCAACTCCTGTGAATAGCTGTTCTCAGCAATGTTTTGATTGATTTTTGCAGCAGTAATTTTCGCTCTTTGAGCACCAAAAAACAGAGGTATCCCAATGCCAACTTGCAGTGCCTGAAAGCGTGTGGCAGAAGTGTACAATTTGTTGTCTGAACCTGTGCCTCTCATGGTCATGTTGTAGTAGCCAACATTTAAGTCGGGAAGTAGTTTGGATTGTTCTAATTTTTGATTGAGAACGGAAATTCTTTTTTGCTGTTCAAAGAGAAGGAGTGTTGGGTTTTGAAATATCATTGTGCTGTCTCCACTGGTCACGAGGTCCATTTTAGCGCTAGTGGCACTGGGGTAATAAGTGCCTTCGGTGTTGAGTAAAAACTGAAAGTGCAACAAGCTGCTGCGCAAGTCTTGCTGCACTTGCTGAAGTTGAATGGCTATGTTTCCTCTTTGTGTTTCAGCGCTTGTCTTTTCTAAAATTGTGCTTTCACCCACCGCAAAACGAAGGTTTGCCTTTTGCAAAAAGGAGCTGTAAATACTGTCGTTTTTGAGCAGCAGGCGTTCTTTTTCGCGGAGGTATAAATAGGTGTAAAATATTTGTCGCAGCATTTTTTTTGTTTCTCCTTCTTTCATGGAAACGCTGTACAGCGCGCTTTTCCATTCTTCGCTGTACAGTTTTTTTTGATTACTGTACACGCTTGGGAAGCTAAGGGACTGTGAAATGCCAAATCGGTTGTCGTAGAAAAAACTATTAATTTGACCATATTCACCTACGGCGTTTGCTTGCGGAAGAGCAGCTGCCGTTTTGATGAGTTCTTGTTGGTAATCGGCAAGTAATTTTTCGCGTTTGACGCCGAGGTTGTTTTTTAATGAAGAATCAATGGCTGCTTGCAAGGAGATGGGCTGTTGCCCTTGTAAAGCACTTGCGCTGATAATAGCGATGAGGACCAATGGCAACGTTTTTGACATTTTGAGAGGCACTCCTTTTTCAAAAATTAAATACAAAATTGGTAAAACGAAGAGCGTTAAAAAAGTAGCAATCATTAAGCCGCCGATAACTACAGTGGCTAAGGGACGCTGTACTTCGGCACCTGCACCGTTGCTCAGTGCCATAGGTAAAAATCCTAAAGATGCAACAAACGCTGTCATTAAAACGGGACGCAAACGCGCGTTTGTTCCTGTGAGTAAAATGCGATAGATGTTGTTCATGCCGTCTTTTTTTAATCGGTTGAATTCAGCAATCAACACAATGCCGTTCAGCACCGCAACGCCAAATAATGCAATAAAGCCAACTCCTGCACTGATACTGAAAGGCAGGCCGCGCAAGGCCAAAAAGAAAATGCCTCCGATGGCCGACAAGGGGATGGCTGAATAGATTAAAAGTCCTTGTTTCACTGAAGAAAATGCGAAATACAGGAGTATGAAAATTAAGATTAACGATACTGGTACAGCAACCATTAAACGCTGTTTGGCTTCGTTTAGGTTTTCAAAGGTGCCGCCGTATGTGACGTAGTATCCCGAAGGAAAACGGATGTGTGTTTCTATTTTTTTTTGCAATTCATTGACAATGCTTTCAACATCGCGTCCGCGAACATTAAAACCAACAATGATACGGCGTTTGGCGTCTTCGCGCTGGATTTGGTTGGGACCGTTCTTGATGTCTACTGACGCCAACTGATACAATGGAATTTGAGTGCCGTTGCTGGTTGGAATCAGCAGGTTTTGCACATCTTCGAGGTTTTTGCGCTGGTCGGTGTTGAGGCGAACAACAAGGTCAAAGCGACGTTCTCCTTCAAATACAAGTCCAGTGCTTTGTCCTGCAAAGGCGGTGTTCACTACTTTGTTGATGTCGGCAATACTTAGGTTGTATTGTGCAATAGCGGCCCTGTTGTAGTTGATAATAATTTGAGGCATTCCAGTAACGGCTTCTACATATAGATTTTTTGCACCTTCAATAGGTGTGATTAGTGCGCCTAATTTACTGGCGTAGAGGGCAAGTGTGTCTAAGTTTTCGCCAAAAATTTTGCACACTACGTCTTGCCGCGCACCTGTCATTAGTTCATTGAAGCGCATCTGCACCGGAAACTGAAAACTTGTGGTGATGCCTGGTACTTCTGCAACAGCTGCGCTCATTTTTTCGGCCAATTCACTAAAGGAGGAAGCGGAGGTCCATTCCGATTTGTCTTTTAAAATCACCATAATATCACTGGCTTCCATTGGCATGGGATCGGTTGGGATTTCGCCGCTGCCAATCTTGGTAACTACTTTTTCAACCTCAGGAAAACGCATTAAAATGTGTGCTGCCTTCTGTGTGTTTTCAATAGAGGTGTTTAAATTGCTCCCTGTTAAAATTCTTGTTTCCACAGCAAAGTCGCCTTCTTCTAAAGCTGGAATAAATTCGCCTCCCAAGGTGCTTAATGTAATCAATGCTGTAACGAACAATAGTACAACCGCTCCTACGATGAGTTTGCTGCGACGCATGGCTGCGCTCAATGCGCTGCGATAGGCATGTTCAACGCGCTGCATTAGTCTGTCGGAAATATTTGCTTTGTGCTTTGTTTTTTTACTGAGCACCAATGCGCTCATCATTGGAATGTAGGTCAATGACAATACAAATGCGCCCAGGAGAGCGAAAGCCACGGTTTGAGCCATGGGCTTGAACATTTTGCCTTCAATACCTTGTAAGCTGAATATGGGAAGGTAAACGACGAGGATGATGATTTGTCCGAAAACCGCGCTGTTCATCATTTTTCCTGCAGCGTGGTTGACTTCTACATCCATTTGCGCTTGATTGATTTGCGCTGTGTTTCTAAATTTTTTGCCTTGCGACAATTGGTGCATCACCGCTTCTACAATGATAACGGCGCCGTCAACAATCAGTCCGAAGTCTAAAGCGCCCAAACTCATTAAGTTACCGCTTACGCCAAAGGCATTCATTAAAATCACGGCGAACAACATGGCGAGTGGAATAACCGAGGCAACCAGCAATCCTGCTCTAAAATTGCCAAGAAACATAACGAGTACAAAGACCACTATCAATGCGCCTTCTATTAGGTTTTGCTCTACTGTTCCAATCGCATTGTTCACCATTTTTGTGCGGTCTAAAAAGGGTTCAAGCACCACACCTTCAGGTAAGGTTTTTTGAATTTGTTGAATTCTTGCTTTTACATTTTTGATGACTTCGCTGCTGTTGGCTCCTTTAAGCATCATTACTACCGCGCCGGCAACTTCGCCTTTGTCGTTGTAGCACATAGCGCCATATCGCGTGGCGTGTCCAATTTTAATGTCGGCTACATCTTTGATGAAAAGGGGCGTTCCGTTTTCCGTTATTTTAACGGCAATTTTTTCAATGTCGCTGATATTTCCAATTAGGCCTTCACTTCTGATGAACAATACCGTACTTCCTTTTTCTATGTAAGCACCACCAGTATTTTGGTTGTTTTTTTCGAGTGCAGTAAAAACATCGTTGATGGTGATGTTATAGGATTGTAATTTATTTGGATTGATGGCAATTTCATATTGTTTTAGTTTTCCGCCGAAGCTGCTTACTTCGGCAACACCCTTAACACCGAGTAATTGTCGGCGCACGATCCAGTCTTGAATGGCGCGCAATTCGGTTTCATTGTACTTGTTTTCGTAGCCTTTTTTTGCACGAACGACATATTGGTAAATTTCCCCTAAACCAGTGGAAATCGGACCAAGTTCTGGATTTCCAATGCCGCTGGGGATTTGCGTTTGCACTTTTTGCAGGCGTTCGGCAACTTGTTGTCGGGCCCAGTAAATGTCGGTTTCATCGTCGAAAACAATTGTTACGAGTGACAAGCCGAAGCGCGAAAAGCTGCGTATTTCGGTCATTCCTGCAATATTGTTGTTGGCTTGTTCAATGGGAAAGGTGATCAATCTTTCGATGTCGGTTGCGCCAAAAGAGGGTGCAACGGTAATGACCTGCACTTGGTTGTTGGTAATGTCGGGTACCGCGTCAATAGGCAGGCGTGTGACTTCGTATGTTCCGTAGCCAACGAGAGCAATGACAAACAAAGCAATGATGAGTTTGTTTTGTATAGAAAATGCAATGATTTTATTGAGCATGTTTTCCTGTGGTTTGAGTTAAGCACTAAAATAATGAGCCATCAGCGGAGCAGAAGGGGTGTCAAAAAGTAGGAAGCTTAACAGGCTTTTGGCGGTTGCCAAATGGTGGATAGAAAGGCGATAGAGAAAAAATGTTCTGAAGCCAAAGTGTGGGTGTTGCCTTCCACAGTAGCAATTGTTGGTGAACTGGATGGTGCAAATGAATTGTTGTTTAGTGCGATTACAATGGTGTTTACTGAAGCGTTGTGCGATTTGAAAGGCAGTTTGAGATCTCTGTCGTGGTCGCCATCGTGGTCGTCATTTTGTGAATAGTGCATTGCTAAAAATTCCCAAAAAGAAAGATTTTGATCTTTTTCTTTGTGTTCCATAAAGTGTTGGGCGAGCACAGGCACCTTTACCAACTGACTGAATTCAGTGGAAGACAGCAAGTAAAGAAACAAAAAAGATATGGCAACCAATTTTTTCAATGCTTAAAATTAAGAAATAAAGTCATTGAAAGGCTCAATTCTTCATTGAAGTTGAATGCGATTCGCTGTTTATTGTTTCTCTAACGCGCCCATATCGGGTGCGGGACCAGTGCTGCGGTCGAAAGCAACAAGGTCAGTGGATAGGTCACTAAAATGATTGGTGACAACTGTCATATCTCCTTTTTGCAAAGCGGGTGCTTCATTTTCTAGATTGTAATCGTTGTTGCTATTTTTGAAAATGGGGTCGCTGTTCACAATGCAAGAGATGAATTCGGGGCCAGTGGTAGTGGTTTTTTCAGCGTCGACTTTGAGCAAACAATGGTCGAATTTGAAGTTGAATTGACCTTGGTCGTTTTTACTCATCACCACTTCGTTTACTGCATTTCCGTAAACTATGCAGTTGTAGAAGTTCGCCATTGCCAAGTCTCTTGGTATCACAGCCAATGAAGCAGCCTGAAACCAATTATTGACCAGTAATGCAGGTGTTTTTCTGTTGTTGCTTCCCGACATCCAGTAGTTGCCAATGGTACAATGAAAAAATTGGTAACTGCCGCCCATTGTCAGCGCTGCGCAATAGGTGCCACAATTGCTGATGATACAGTTGTAGGCTTCAATGCTGGCGCCCCTTCCGAAAAGCCCCATTTGACTCATGTTTCTGATCCAAGTGTTTTTTAATATTAAGGTTGGATTGATGCCATTCACGGTATCGGCTTGAATTCCTATGCTGCCATTTTTAATCACGGCGAAATTAATTTTGTTGTCTTTGCTAAGCGGCGAAAGGTAAATGCCGTTCCATTGGCCAGGTATTTCCTCGTAAGAAGGATCTAGTCGGTCGCCTTGAAAAATGATGGGTTGATCTTTAGAACCCAAAGCCTTCAAAGTGGCGTTTTGAGCGACGTACAGACTGGCGCCCGAGTGAAAATGAATTTTTGCTCCGGCGGTGATGGTCAATATTTTTCCTGAATCAACAACGCCAATGCCATAAACCACATGTGGTGTATCGTTATTCCAAAAGGCATTCCCAATGGCGAAGGCTGAAAAACCTTTTGGAGCGCGGTGAAAAATAGCACGCTGTCCCCATGCTACCAAAGTTATGCTTTGGTTGTTGCCGTTTGTTTGGCATACAATATCTTCTTCAATAACGTAAGGCGTATTACTGTTTTGTGGGTCTACTGTCACTTCGGCGAAAACAAGAATGCTGTCGTTGGCGGCAATTTCTAAATTGTTGTGGCTGTATCCAGGGCTGCCATCAACATTCAGTTTGAAAGAGGAGGAGGCTCCGTTTTTCAAAGCGATGGACGTAACAATGATTTTTTTGTCGCTTTTGTTGTGAATGCTAAAACGATGTGTGCTTGATCCAATAGTGGCAAAAACAGTGTCAAAAAAAATAGTGTCGGATGAAAATGATAATTTAGCACTGCTATCAGTATTTACAGGGTCTTTTCTGCAAGAAAAAGAAATCCCGATAAGGGCAAATATAAAGAGTGAAAGTTGAATAACTTTTTTCATGCAGCGGTAAATATAAGGTGCTAAACTTTAAACTTCGTACTTTGCACTACGTTTTAATGCTAAAATTATTTCGCTGATGGTGAATATCAAAACGGAGCTGATTGATAAATTTCAGTTCGATATTGTATTGAAGTATCCATTTCACTCGGATATGGAGAAGGAAAAATACAAAGTGAAGTTGTATTATTTCTTGCCACGCAATTTACTCATCGACCTTTATAACTATAGAGAAGAGGATTTTTTGAAGGATGTGCAAAACCTTTTGCATTTTACAGTTCCATTGAAAAGTAAAAAGGAGCTGATTTGGGATGCGTCTTTCTCCATTCAGCACATTACGGAGATTATTCATGAGTCGGTTGACAAGCGGGATGACCAAGAATTGCTTCAAAATTTCGAGTTCACCGTCAAATTGTTTGTGGTTTCATTTAAAGAGTGGGCTGTGGATTATTTGCATCGTGCGCAATCTGGCGAGCGTGTGCCCTACGAGGAGTTTATTGCAGATGCCAAAGAAATTTGGGACGCTTTCCGAAAATTGAAAGACATGCTTTTGTTGCATAATTTTGTGAGACAGCGCATGAATGTGTTTTTGTATGCAGATGAATACATTTGTATATTTTTATTGTCGTTTTCTTACCAAATGATTCGTGTTCGCGATGAGCAGAATCTTAAAGATTTTATCGCTAACGTAGTGGCTTATCAAGAGCATGCGCAATACGAATCGGTGGTAGAGCCCGAAGGAGAGAATGAAAATGTAATGTACCGCAGCAGTACTTTTCGCAAATACTTTTTGAATGGATTGTTTTTGCGACCTAAGGTAAATCACAAAGAAATCAATAGAAGTAGAGAGTATGCCTTTGCTATTGGTGCTGCCGTAGCGATGATTTTCGCTACAGGTGTGGCCTTTTATTTTCAGCAGGTATATGGACAAATATCGTTCATGTTCTTTATGTCACTTGTGGTTGGTTATATCTTGAAAGACAGGATAAAGGAATGGGTTCGAGATTATGCCGCTGAAAAAATGAAGGGTAAGATGTACGATGTTAAGTATGAGTTGTATAGCGATAACAAAAAAAATGTAGGCTACCGCACCCAGCGCCTTTCTTTTTTGAAGGAAGATGTGGTTCCGTTCGATATCATGCAAGTGCGTCAGAGTCATCAAATGCTCGATATTGAAAGTGAGGGCATTGGGCAAAATATCATGCTTTTTGAAAAGCATACCAATTTGTATAGTGTTGAAATTGAGAAGCTTCTCGAGAAAATGGGCATTGATCAAATCACCGATATTTTGCGATTCAACGTGATGAATTTCACGAAAAACATGGAGGAGACCGATCGTGATTTGTATTACATGTACGAAAATAACATCAAGAAAGTCAAGTCAGATAGGGTGTACCACGTCAATCTTGTGTTTCAGTTTGATGGCCCTGATCAATCAATACTGAAAAGGTTTCGCTTGGTGATGAATAAAAGTGGGATAAAAAGGGTAGAAGAAATTTTGTTGGACGAAAAAGTTGTGTGAAACAAAAACAATACTTATTTTTGTACCCTATTAAAGTATAAATTATGAAAAAAGACACCCATCCAGCTGAATATAGAGAAGTTGTATTCAAGGATATGACCAACGGCGACATGTACTTGACTAAGTCTTGCGCAGCTACAACCGAAAATATTGATTACGAAGGAAAAGAATATCCTTTGTACAAATTAGATATCTCTATGTCTTCTCACCCTTTCTTCACAGGTAAAATGAACTTGGTGGATGCTGCAGGTAGAATTGACAAATTCAAAACTAGATACGCAAAACACGCGAAATAGTATTGTAATAAGCAACAATGGAAAGCCCTTCGAAATTCGAAGGGCTTTTTTTTTGTCAATATTTGGCGTACGACCAACTATTGCGATAGTGCGTAAATAATAGAAGCTTTGAACAAAAGGTAATTAAAGGAGAGAAAAAATGCTCCACACAACAAAATAGCAGGAGTGTTTGATTGTCTTTCAAAACGCGAAAAAACTAGAAAGAAAGGGATAAGTTTACAAAGTAATGCGTAGTGTCTTCCGTTTTTCCTGCAAAATCGTTTTTTGAGAATAGTAAGGTTGAACTTTTGAAAGTTATAAGTTGCTATTTCTGATGGGTATTGATGATGAGGGTTTTCAGAGGTGTAGAAAATAAAAAAGCTCCTTAAAAAAGGAGCTTTTTTCAGATGTGGTCCCGGAGAGATTCGAACCCCCAACCTTCTGATCCGTAGTCAAATGCTCTATCCAGTTAAGCTACGGGACCAATTACCGCAACAAAGATAGTATAAAAGTTCAAAAAATAAAGTTGAGTGGTTAACTTTTAAAAGAATTGGAGACAATTAAGTCTTTGCTGCCTTGGCTATAGTCGTAAAATCCTTCTCCTGTTTTGAATCCGAGTTTGCCTTTCTTTACCATTTCGACCAAGAGCGGGCAAGGAGCATATTTTTCATTGTGAAAGCCTTCGTGTAAAACATTAATAATAGATAGGCATATGTCGAGACCAATGTAGTCGGCCAGTTGCAAAGGCCCCATCGGGTGTGCCATTCCTAATTTCATGATGTTGTCGATTTCTGCCACGCCCGCCACGCCTTCATATAGTGAAAAAATGGCTTCATTGAGCATGGGCATAAGTATTCGGTTGGCAATAAAACCAGGAAAGTCATTGACTACCACAGGGATTTTATTGAGTTTTTCAGAAAGTGTGACAATACTATTTGATACTTCTGGCGATGTATTCTTGGCGTTGATCACTTCTACTAATTTCATAAGTGGCACTGGGTTCATAAAGTGCATGCCAATGACTTTGTCTTGTCGATGCGTTGCTTCGGCAATTTTTGTCAACGAAATGGAAGATGTGTTTGAGGCCAATATGGTGTGGGGTAAACACAGTTGATCGAGTTCTTTGAAGATATTGAGTTTGATGTTTGTGTTTTCTGATGCGGCTTCTATCACAAGATCAGCCTGAGCAATGGCCTCTTTCATATTTGTAAAAGTTTGTATGTTGCGCAGTGTTTCTTCTTTTTGCTGCAAGGTGATGCTCTCTTTTTTGACTTGCTTGTCGAGGTTTTTATCAATGTTTGCTATTGCTTTTTGCAATGCGCTCTCTGAAATATCCATCAAAGAAACAAGGTAGCCATGTTGAGCGAAACAATGCGCAATGCCGTTTCCCATAGTGCCGCAGCCAATTACTGTAATGTGTTGCATAGTGCTGATTTTAATAGGGTTCTAATGTAGAAAAAAAACGGACGTGTAACTTTTGTAATGGCACTTTGTTTTAGCAATACAAACCTTAAACGGATTAATTATGCAAGAATTAATTAAGAAGTACCAACGCCAGCAGGTGGAGGAGTTCATGAAGAACAATCCGGATTTAAGAAAGATCAAAGCGTTAGACCTTAAAATTGCTCAAGTAAAGAAAAAGTACGTTGAGGAATTGATGTACAAGTGAGGAATGACGCATTAATACGATTACTTATTCAAACAGACAGCTTTGCTGTCTGTTTTTATTTCACGATTTAATTAACGATGTCTTGTTATAAAATTTTGCTCGCAGTCTTCCGTTTTATTTGATTAGACTCTATTTTTACTATTATGAAGCGCAAATTACTTTTAGTTTTATCTACAGCCTTTTTGTTTTCGTGCACAATGGAAACCAAGGACAAGCATATTTTTCACTATAGCATCACTGGTAATTCGGTAAAAGCAACGAATTTATATGGAAAGATGGGCCCAGGTATAAGTTTTGATTCACCTACGATTGATATTCCTTTTGAAGTAAGTCATGAGGTATATGGCAGTACTTTAGATTATGAATTAAGTATTTCAGATAAAGATACCTCTCACCATTATAGCGTTAAAATTTACATTGACGATCAATTGATCAAAGAATCTACAAGCTATGATTTTCTTCATTCAGAAACGCCAAGCGTAATTGCGAAAGGAACCTTTCAGCAATAATAAACTATGCTCTTTTAACACTTGTTGCCTCAAGCAGCAAGTGTTTTTTTATTCAGCTATTTTGCAACGGCTTCAATGATGTCGTGTTTGGTCACCATTCGGCAATCACCGTTTTGTAGTTTCACTAAAATAGCGCCAGAACTTTTGCTGATGGATTTCAAAACAATTTCCAATTCAGTATTGGCATCTACCACCTGAAAAGGTTCTTTCATAATACTTGAAACAGCATTTGATTTCACTTTTTCGTCTTTGATGATTTCATTAAAAATATCGGAATCGGATATAGATCCAACAAAAGCACCATTGTCATCAACCACCGGTATTTGAGATATGTTGAGATGGGTTATTTTTTTGATCGCATCGGTTACTTTGTCATTTGCGTTAACAGTAATCAAAGCTTTGTCATTGTGGCTTTTAATGAGGTCTCCAGCTGTTACTTTTTGCTTTTCTAAAAAGCCACGTTCGCGCATCCAGTCGTCGTTGAATATTTTACCGATGTATCGGGTTCCGCTATCGTGCATCACAATTACGACTACATCTTCGGGTTTTAAAAGGTGCTTTAACTGTATCAAGCCTTGCACTGCAGAGCCGGCAGAGTTGCCAAGGAAAATGCCTTCTTCTCTCGCTATACGGCGGGTCATGAGCATACCATCCTTATCGGTAACTTTTTCAAAACGGTCTATAATTTTAAAATCAACGTTCGCAGGCAATATGTCTTCACCAAAACCTTCTGTGAGGTACGAGTAAATTTCATTTGGATCGAAAATGCCAGTCTCGTGGTATTTTTTAAATACAGATCCATAAGTGTCAATGCCCCAAACCTTAATGTCGGGGTTTTGTTCTTTTAAATATTTTGCGGTGCCAGATATGGTTCCACCTGTGCCCACACAAACCAAAAGGTGCGTTACCTTTCCTTCTGTTTGTTTCCATATTTCAGGACCTGTTGTAAGGTAATGCGCTTTGGCATTAGAGGGATTGTCGTATTGATTAGGGTAGTAGCTGTTTGGGATTTCTTGACTCAAACGTTTTGCCACAGAGTAATAAGAACGTGGGTCTTCTGGTGTTACATTGGTAGGGGTAACAACAACTTCAGCACCCATGGCTCGGAGCACGTCCATTTTTTCTTTCGACATTTTGTCGGGCATGGTGCAAATGAGTTTGTATCCTCGCACAACCGCTGCAATAGCAAGCCCCATTCCTGTATTTCCACTGGTGCATTCTATGATGGTTCCTCCGGGCTTTAATAATCCAGCTGTTTCAGCATCAACGATCATTTGCAAAGCCATTCGGTCTTTCACTGAATTGCCTGGATTGAATGTTTCAACTTTAGCAAGGATGGTGCCCGGCACGCCAGCTACCACTTTATTGAGCTTCACCATTGGCGTATTGCCGATGGTTTCGAGGATGTTGTTTAACCACATAAGAAATTATTTACAGAGCAAAGATAAACTTTTAGTGAAGGATCGCCAAAAGGCAGCGACTTTCCTTTATTTGAAGTTCTGTTTACTATGATTCACAAAATGGGAAAGTAGGATTGGTGTTGTGCAATTTAGTAGAGTTTTATCATTTTTTGCTGCAATGTAAATGCCTTGGCACATTCTTTTAAAGTAATCAACTTTAAAACAATTGATTTATGGAATACAATAATTTAGTTTCAGAATTGGAAGCAAGTGCGCAAGCATGTAATGTTTGTTTTGCAGCTTGTTTAAATGAGGAAGAAGTGTCGTTAATGGCGCGTTGCATAGAGCTCACGCGCGAATGTGCAGAGGTTTGTCAGATTTCTGCATCTATGGTGGCAAGAGAATCTGAAAATGCGGATAGGTTTTTGAGATTGTGTGCAGAAATCAGCATGGCTTGTGATGAGGAATGCAGTAAACATCAACTGGAATA
>Ga0114969_10000905_pt1 | contig 25312 bp, 15 predicted proteins | sample M_130807_MF_Meta_FD_87316 | JGI IMG/M metagenome (GOLD analysis project Ga0114969, IMG submission 87316) | Freshwater microbial communities from Lake Montjoie, Canada to study carbon cycling - M_130807_MF_MetaG | ecosystem: Environmental > Aquatic > Freshwater > Lake | place: Lake Montjoie...
GAACGCCGCGCCGATGATCACGCCGACGGCGAGATCCATGGCATTGCCCTTGTCGATGAACGCCTTGAATTCACTGAACATGTGAGTCTCCTTGTTGAGGGGGCCAATCTATCCCAGTTTGGAGTTTTGCCTTACGCTGTAACCGGTGTCGCTGTCTGTCTGGCTGATCGTCAGCCTCCTGCTCCTGGCCAACGCGTTCTACGTCGCCGCTGAGTTCGGTGCCGTAGGCGTTCGACGCAGCCGCGTGCGACGACTCAGCGAAGACGGGCATCCGCTGGCCTCGCGGCTCCTGCCCTTCGTCGAAGACGCCGTCCAGCTCGACCGCTACGTCGCCGCCTCACAGATCGGGATCACACTTTCGAGCCTCATTCTCGGCGCCTACGCTCAGGCGACCGCCGCCGTCGCCCTCGCACCCTGGGCGGAGCGCACACTTGAGCTGACGCCCGAACGCGCGCATTCTGCGGCCATCATCGCCGTCCTCATCGGACTCACCGCTATCCAGGTCGTGCTCGGCGAGCTCATCCCGAAATCGCTCGCGCTGCAGTTTCCCACTCAGGTCGCGCTCGCCACCGTCCTGCCGATGCAGTGGTCGTTGCGCGCGTATCGCCCGTTCATCACGATGCTCAACGGCATGGCCTCGCTCCTGCTGCGCCTCTTCGGCGGCGGACCAACCACACACCGCCATTTGCATTCCCCGCAGGAAATCGCCCTGCTGATCACCGAGAGCCGCGACGGAGGTCTGCTCGAAGCCGATGAACAACATCGACTCCAGAAGGCGCTGCAACTCAGCCGACGCACCGCCGGCGACCTGATGGTGCCGCACGCACGACTCTCCATGCTCAACGCCGACACACCCTGGGCTGATGTGGTTCGCGTCGTGGCGGCGAGCCCGTTCAGTCGCCTGCCGGTCTACCAGGGGTCACCCGACAACATCCTCGGCGCGATTCGCGTGAAAGACCTCGTGCAGCGCTTCGTCAGCGACGGCCCGATCTCGCTTGTGCGACTCGCGCGACCTGTGCCGCGGATCCCGATTGACCTGCCCGCGGATCGCATCATCAGCGAATTTCGCAGCAAGCGCGCGCATCTGGCTCTGGTCGTCAACAGCGACGCGCGTGTCGTCGGACTTGTGACGATCCACGACGTGCTGCGCGAACTGCTCGGTCACAGTGCACCTACGGTCGGCGCCACAGCAACGATGCCGAAGGTGGCGCGATGACGCTCGGCATCATCCTGCTGATCATCGGCGTCTTCCTCGTCATCAACGCGCTCTACGTCGGCGCCGAGTTCGCACTGGTCGGCGCACCGAAGGCCGCCATTGAGCATCGCGCTGGTCAGGGTGATCGCATGTCACAGCGGCTCACCCGCCTGATCGACTCGTCGCAGGAACAGGACCGCTACATCGCCACGGCACAAATCGGCATCACAGTAGCCAGCCTGGGCCTCGGCATGTTCGGCGAACACGGTCTGGCCGACTGGCTCGTGCCGCGGCTGAGCTGGATGCACGAATACCGCCTCATCACAGCCCACTCGGTCGCGAGCGTCCTCGCCGTCATTGCCCTCACCTGCGGGCACATCGTCATTGGCGAGATGCTGCCCAAGTCGCTGGCCCTGCAACACACCGAACGTGCCGCGCGCTGGCTGTATTGGCCAATGCGCTTGTCGTGGATGCTGATGTACCCGTTCGTCTTTGTGTTCAACACGATCGCGGACGCCTGCCTGCGCGTGGTCGGTGTGCGTCGCAGTGCGCACTCGGACGAGCAGTTGCACACGTCTGAAGAGTTGCGACTGATTGTCGAAGAGAGCGAAGAGGGCGGTGCGCTGCGCAAAGAGTCGGGGCTGCTGCTTCAGGAGTTGTTCGAGTTTGGCGACCTCACCGCAAATCAGGTCATGGTGCCGCGCGTGCGCGTGGTCGGCATCCCCGTGGGCGCATCGCCGTCCGACGTGCGCGCCATCCTCCTGTCGCGCCTGCACTCGCGCTATCCCATTTACGCCGGTGACCTCGACCACATCGTCGGCATGCTCCACGTGAAGGATCTGCTGCGCCGCATCATCATGAACGAGGCCATCAGCGGCACGGATGTCCGCGCCATTCCCGTTGTGCCTGAGACCGCGCCACTCGACGATGTGTTGGCGGTCATGCAGCGCGCGAATGCGCACCTGGCCGTGGTCATTGACGAACATGGCGGCACCGCCGGCACCATCAGCATCGAAGATCTGTCGGAGGAAGTGGTCGGCGAGATCAGCGAAGATGCGTCCGACATTCCGTCATTCGTGCAGGAGACTCCTGGCGTCTGGCGCGTGGCCGGTACGGCCCGCCTTGACGAAGTCGGCCAACGCTTCGACCTCGACCTCGAGCACGATGACGTAGAGAGCGTGAGCGGTCTGGTGCTGGCGCATCTTGGCCGCCCACCAGAGGTCGGTGATGTGGTCGAATTCGGACAGGTTCGGTTTGAAGTGATCGCGCTGGCTGGTCGAGGCGTGCGCGAAGCACGTGTATCCGTGATATCTCATCCAGCACCATCTCAATAAGGAAGGTCCCGATGAAGAACGTCGTCCTGCTGTCCTGCGTTGTTGTGTGTGCCGCCACATTCGCGGCGTGCGGCCAATCCACGCCGCCGACGCCGAAGGCCGCGCCACTCGGCTCAGGTATCGATGCGAGCAACATGGACAAGGCGGTGCGCATCGAAGACGACGCCTACAAGCACGTGAATGGCGCGTGGTTGGCCAAGACCGAGATTCCTGCGGAAAAGTCGGCGTATGGCGCGTTTACGGAACTCGCTGACGGCGCAGAGAAGAACATCCACGATCTGATCGAGACGGCGGCCAAAGAGCCGACGCATCAGGCCGGCTCGGTGTCACAGCAAGTCGGCGACTTGTTCGCGAGCTTCATGGACGAAGCGAAGGCCGAGTCGCTCGGCATGACGCCGATCAAGGGGCACCTGGATCAGATAGCGACGATCAAAACCGTTGCGGAGTTTGCGCGCGTGTCTGGCGAGCTCTCCGCGATTGGCGTGGGTAGCCCGGCCAACGAATACATCGAACCAGACGCCAAGGATCCATCGGCCAACATCGTGACGTTCGTGCAGGCCGGCACGTCGCTCCCTGAGCGTGAGTACTACCTGAGCAAAGACGCGAAGTATGTGGAGATTCGCGGCAAGTATGTCGAGTACCTGACAAAGGTGCTGGGCCTGATCGGCCAGCCGAAGGCCGCAGCAGACGCCAAGGCCATCCTCGCGTTCGAGACCGAAATCGCGCGGGTACAGTGGACGCCCGCAGAGAGCCGCGATGCAATCAAGACGTACAACAAGGTCGCGGTAGCGAAGTTCAACGCCGAGTATCCGGGGTTCGACTGGGCCACGTGGATGAAAGTGCAGGGGCTCGACAAAACGCCGGATGCGGTCGTGTCACAGCCGTCGTTCTTCAAGGGCTTCAGCGCGTTGGCGGCCAAGACGCCGATCGACACATTGAAAGCCTGGCTCAATGTGCAGGTGGTGATCGGCGAAGGCCGGCTGCTGAGCAAGGCGTTTGTTGACGCCAACTTCGATTTCTTTGCCAAGACGCTCAACGGTCAGCAGGCGCAGCGGCCGCGCTGGAAACGCGGCGTCACGCTGGTCAACGGCGCGCTCGGCGAAGCGGTCGGCAAACTGTACGTCGACAGATACTTCCCACCGGAAGCGAAAGCCCGGATGGAAAAGATGATTGCGAACCTCCTCGAGGCCTACAAGCAGTCGATCACATCGCTCGACTGGATGACACCGGAGACAAAGAAGGAAGCGCTCGCCAAGCTCGCCAAGTTCTCGACCAAGATTGGCTACCCCGACAAGTTCCGCAGCTACGCCGGCCTCGAAATCAAGGCGGGCGATCTGGTCGGCAACGCCGAACGCGCAAATCGATTCGAGAGCGACTACCAGACCGCCAAGCTCGGCAAGCCAGTCGATCGCGGCCTGTGGCTCATGACGCCGCAGGAAGTGAACGCGTACTACAACCCCGTGCAAAACGAGATCGTCTTCCCCGCGGCGATTCTGCAGCCGCCGTTCTTCAACTTTGCGGCCGACGATGCGGTGAACTATGGCGGGATCGGCGCGGTGATCGGTCACGAAATCGGTCACGGCTTTGATGATCAGGGTCGGCACTACGACGGCGACGGCAAGTTGCGCGACTGGTGGACCAAGGCCGACGACACCGAGTTTTCAAAGCGCGCGAAGATGCTCATCGGGCAGTTCAACGCGTTTGAACCACTCCCGGGTCTCCATGTGAACGGCGAGCTGACGCTCGGAGAGAACATCGGCGACCTCGGCGGCCTCTCGATCGCCTACAAGGCGTACAAACTCTCGCTCGCAGGCAAGCCGTCCACGACGATGGATGGGTTGACCGGCGAGCAACGTGTGTTTATCGGATGGACGCAGGCCTGGCGCGAGAAAGACCGCGAAGAGTTCCTTCGGGTCATCGTCACGTCGAACGAACATGCGCCAAGCATGTATCGCGGCACCAACCCACTGACCAACATTGACGCGTTCTATGAGGCGTTCAATGTGAAGCCGGGCGACAAGATGTATCGCAAGCCGGAAGAGCGCGTCAGGATCTGGTAGCAGCGGAACGGACGAGCAACCACATCCACACGAGCGACACCCAGAGGATGTTGGAGACGAACAAGTGCGCCATCTGCAGTGGCAGCGGCGCGAGTGCAAGGATGTTCACGATACCGAGCGCGACCTGGCCCAGGATCAACCACAGGGCCAGTCGCGCCGGCTTACGGATCGACGGCTCATCGAGCGCTTCAGTCTGTGTGATCAGCGTCATCAAGTAGAAGCTCAGCCCCACCGCGAGCAGCGGGTGCCACATCCGCAACCGCACGAGAACGTGCGATCCTCGGTCGAAGTCAGCCGCGAAACCCGCCGCCAATGACGTCTGCGGAAACAGCGTGTCGCCGAGCGCGACGACGGCACCAAGCGCGCTGACGATCAACATTCCGACAAGACCGATGCGGATCCACGACTCTCGCGTGGCGGCGGCGGCCGCCGACCAGGTCACCAGTCGTGGGCGCGATGCAAACACGGCCCACGTGTAGACCCCGACCAGCACGAGCGTATTCGCCAGGTGCACGGCGATGTAGCCGGCGCGCAGTGCGGATGTGTCGTTTTCCACGAGCCGCAACAAGACAATGCCGGCACCGACCGCCGCTTCAATCAGGACGAAGATCATCGACCACACGGCCGCACGGCGTGCGGCGTGGCCCGACGGAAATATGCGGAATGCGGACCACACGAGGAGCGCCGTCATCATCAGAATGATGCCGCTCGTGGATCGATGCACAAACTCAATGACGGTGGCGAGGCGAGGTGCCAGGGGCACGACGTCACCGTTGCAGAGCGGCCAGTGCGCGCCACACCCGGCACCGGAACCGGTGGCGCGGACGACCGCGCCCCAGATGATCACAAAGATGCCGTAGATGAGCACGGCCCAGGCCAGCCGCTCAAACGCGCGTGCAGATCGGAACACGAGTTCAAGCTTACAAGATGGGCTCGAAATCAGGTCTAATGGCTGTGTGACCGAGCTGGCGCAATTGATTCCCATGACTGTTCCCTGCGCGAGCTGTGGTGCGCCGGTGGTCTTGAAGTGCGAGGGCATCGCCGGCGTGGCGGGCTATCCGATCTTCAGCCATTTCGATTGTCCGCATTGTCGCAAGGACAACGTCGCCAAGACGCCCGGGCACATCACCTCGGTCGAACCGACCTAACCGTTCAGAACGGCTCGCTCGAGCGATCGCCCAACACAATCGTCACGACGTGCGTGGCACCATCGTCCACCAGCACCAACGCGGATGGATCTGTGCGTGCGCCGTCCATTGTCGCCGAACCCACACCCCGACATCGGCGTTCAGGATTCAGCACGGTGATCTCGTAGCGCGTGCTGAGGTGGGTCCACACGATTCGATACTCCGGCCACGTTGATGGGATGCAGGGGTCCACGACAAACGTGTCACCGCGGCGACGGAGACCAAGAATGCTCTCGAGGCCTGCGCGATACATCCATCCAGCGGATCCGGTGTACCAGCTCCAACCGCCGCGGCCGTCGTGCGGCGCTCGGGCGTAGACGTCGCCGGCCATGACGTACGGTTCGATCTTGTAGCGCTCGACGTCGGCGGGTGTGCGTGTGTGATTGACGGGATTGAGTGCGTGGAAGAGCTCGACGGCCTCGTCACCGCGACCGAGTTTGGCCACGGCCATGACAAACCACACGGCCGCGTGCGTGTACTGACCGCCGTTCTCCCGTACGCCGGGCGGGTACCCTTTGATGTAGCCCGGCTGCTGCGCCGAGTGATCGAACGGCGGCGACAGGAGCAGGATCATCTGCGAGGCGCGCACGACCAGAGTGGCGCGCACAGAATCCATGGCGCGCTCGGCAAATCGCACTGGGACGGCGCCGGTCAGCACGGCCCAGGATTGCGAAATCGAGTCGATCTGACATTCATCATTTTGCGCGGATCCGAGTGGCGAGCCGTCGTCGTAGTAACCGCGTCGATACCATTCGCCATCCCATGACCGCGCCAGCGCATCGGAGAGGCGGCGTACTTCTCGTCGGTAGCGATCGGCGCGATCAGCATCACCGTGCGCATGGCAGATCGGCGCGAAACTGCGCAGCACGTGATGCAGAAAGAAACCCAGCCACGTGCTCTCGCCCCGACCGGCGGCGCCGACGAGGTTCATGCCATCGTTCCAATCGCCGCCGCCAAAGAGCGGCAGACCGTGCGCGCCGCTGGTGATGCCCTTCTCGATGGCACGCACGCAGTGCTCGAGGAGCGTGCCCGATTGAGTTGAGGTGGTCGGGTGGCCGTACGCTTCGTACGCGTCCGGGGCGAGTGCCGGCGCTTCGAGAAAGGCGATCCGCTCGTCGAAGATCGCTTCGTCGCCCGTCGTCTGCACGTATTCGGCCACGGCGTAGGGCAGCCAGAGCAAATCATCTGAACAGCGAGAACGCAGACCGCGGCCGCTCGGTTCATGCCACCAGTGCTGCACATCGCCTTCGACGAACTGTCGGGCGGCCGCGCGCAACAGGTGTTCGCGTGCGAGGTCTGGTCGCGAGTAGAGCAAGGAAAGCACGTCCTGCAGTTGGTCGCGGAAGCCAAATGCGCCGCCAGGCTGGAAGAATCCCGTGCGAGCCCAGACGCGGCAGCTGATGTTCTGATAGAGCAGCCAGCGGTTCATCAGGACGTCGAACGAGTCGTCAGGGGTGTGCACCTCGACCGCGCCGAGCGTCGCGTCCCAGAGCGCTTCCACATCGCGCAGTGAAGCTCTCGCCTGATCGACATTGCCGTGGCGATCAATCAGTCGCCGTACATCATCCGCGCTCGCGCCCTCACCGAGCAAAAAGACGACCGTCTCACTCGCGCCCGGCGCAATCGTCAACACGACGCGTGTGGCGGAACACGGATCGAGACCGGCGCCGAATTGATTCGACAAACTGACGCGGCCCAGCGCGGCCGGCGATGACACGGTGCCGTTTCGGCCGACGAACAAACGTCGATCGCCGGTGGCCGACTCCGCGGGCACGCTCGTGTGCGTGAACGCTGCATAGCCGGCGAAGTCGTCGCTGTACGCGGTCTCGGCGAGAATCGCACCGGTTTCAACGCAGCGCCAGGTCTTCACGTGACGCGGTTGACCATCGCGGGGCGGCCCCAGCGACCAGTCGTTGTACGCGAACACGCTGAGCATCCGTGGCGACGCGCTGTGGTTCGTGAGCGTCAGCATTGAGTACTTCACGGGATCGTGTGCATCGACAAAAATGCTGAGCTCGTGGCGAATATGTCGCGTCGTTCTCGAGAACCGCGTGACGCCCGCCGAGTGTGTGATCACGATCGGTCCGCTCGCCGCATCGCGGCGCATGGGACCGGGTGTAGGACACCACGCGTCGGCCGTTTGTTCGTCGCGAATGAAGATGGCTTCTGCGGTGTGATCGGTGACCGGGTCGTTCGCAAACGGCGTCAGTCGATTCTCGCGACTGTTGTGCGCCCAGGTGTGGGCCGCACCTGACGACGTGACCACCGTCCCGAAGTGCGGTGTCGCGATCACGTTGACCCAGGGCAACGGCGTCTCATCGCCGCCGTTCAGTACGATGGCGTACGACTTGCCGCCATCCGTGAAGCCGCCCCGGCCGTTTTCCAGCGTCATCACCGGCACATCGCCGCGCCCCTCGATGTCGAAGGGATCGATCGGTTGTGGCTCATCGTTGTGGGACGTCACTCTGGGCGACTCGGCCACCGAGATCGGATGCGGCCGGTCCAGCTGCGCGCGAAGCGCACCGCGATCCCCGGCAAGGACGGCACTCGCAACCGCCTGCAGGGCGATGCGCTCCGCAGGCGTCACACGATCCGCTCGCAACAGATAGGCGCCGCCGGGACGATGCTTCGCGCTGCGCCAAGGGCCGTTGTCGAGCAGTTCCGTGAGCTGCGCATGCACCTCATCGAGATAACCGACGGGCTGTTCGTTCAAGATGACGACATCGGCAACGAGGCCCTTGAGGCGCCAATACTCCTGGGCCTGCAAGACCTGCCGAACGAGTGACAGGTCGTCGTCTTCCACCACGCGCACCAGCAGGATCGGCAGGTCGCCGGAGATCCCGTGGGGCCAGAGGCCCGGCTGACCGAGGGTGTTCGCCGCCAGCACGCTCGGTTCAGCGCGCAGGGAACTGTCGGCGTAGAGCACGCGCGATGCGAGCCGCTCGAACAGCAGCGCTTCGGCACTGGTGATCTCCAGATGGCGCAAGCCACTCTGCGCATGTGCGAATGCGAGCGAGAACGCGCGCGACGCCGCGCTGGGATCGTGATATTTGCGGGCGAGCGCTTCGGCCGTGTCGCGATCGTGCGCGATGCCGGTCGCAAACGACAGTCTGGCTGAGGCGCCCGGCACGAGACGGATGCGCTGACGCAGGCTGACGATTGGATCGAGCACATGGCCCGTGGTGCCGGACAGGGCACGTCCATCGAGCGCCTGGGGCCAGCGCGTGTCGCGGCCACGGCCCAGGAACTTCGCGCGATCGGTTTCCCATTCGACCGGGCTTTGCGGGCGGCCTTCGAGACTGAGCACGTGCACGGCCCACGTGGGCTGTTCATTCGCGTGGCGCAAACGGCGTTGACACACGAGCGCGCGGCTGTCGGGCAAATACTCGGTATGCAGAAACAACTTGCCGAACGCCGGATGCGCCAGATCGGCGGCCTCCGCGCCCAATACGATTTCCGCATAGCTCGTCACGTCGATTTCGCGGATGCGCGACCCCTGATTGGTCACGCGCACACGGCGCACCTCGACGTCGTCTTCGGTCGAGACCACGATCTCGAGCTGCGTGGAGATGTCGTCGTCGCGACGACGGAATGTGGCTTTCTCCGCGCTGAATGCAACGACATAGTCGTCGGGTTCCGCCGCAGTGGGGTGGTAGGTGGCCGACCACACGTTGCCACTGCGTACGTCGCGCAGATAGACAAACGAACTGCCGGGATCACATGTGGCGTCGTGGCGGGACCGCGTGACGGCCAGGCCGCGGCAGAAGCTGCTGCCGCCACCGGCATTCGTGACCACCGAGACGAAGTTGCCGTTCGAGAGGAACTGCGCGTGCGGCACTTCGGTGTGCGGCGAGCGGAAGCGACGCGCGGGCAGCGCGGGCAACGGGGCGATCACGCGCATCTCATCGAGTGGACGCGGTTCAATGGTGGCTGTATGGCGTGGCACCCGCTCCTGCAGCAGCAGTTCGGTGGCCTGCACGCGTGTGTCGGCATGAAAGCGATCCACCATGCAGTTGCCGTTGAGGGCATTCGACAGCGCCACGAGCGTCATCCCCGCGTGGTGTGCGAAGTAGGTCTGGATGACGACACCCGTCAACTCCTGGCTGGGCGCGATGCCGTCGTTCGTGTCGGCTTCGCGCTTTGTGTAGTCAATCGATTCAAAGAGACCGTACTCGCCGGCGAGGCCGGTGGCGGACAGCCGGCGAATATTCGCGGCGCTCTCTGCCGGTGCGATCGACGTAGCGAGCGCGGTGGCGTACGGCGCCACCACCAGGTCGTCGCCCAAACCGCGCTTCAGACCCAAGCCTGGCACCCCAAAAGCTTTGTACTGATAGGTCTCGTGACGATCGACGACGTTGTAGGCGGATTCAGAGATGCCCCACGGCACATCGCGCGACTCTGCGTAGTCGATCTGCCGGCGCACCACCATCCGCGAGGACGCGTCGAGCAATGTGTCGGGAAAACTGCGCATCAGCAGATTCGGCATCAGGTACTCGAACATCGTGGCGCTCCACGACAACAGCACTGGTGCGCCATGGATCGTGGTGACTGAGCGTCCCAGATGAAACCAGTGCGTTTGTGGCACGTCGCCCTTGGCAATGGCGATGAAACTCGCCAGCCGCGCTTCGGATGCCAACAGGTCGTAGCACGACACGTCCGGTCGACCGGGATTCTCCGCGTCCGCGAGGCGATAGCCGATGGTGAAGAGCTGGCGCTGGCTGTCGAAGAGGAATCGGAAGTCCATCGCGTCCAGCAACGCGGCCGCGCGCGCCGATAACAACGCCGCTCGGGGCACATCGACGCCCATTCTGACCAGGGCCGACGCGAGTGTGATGAGCGCACCGGCGAAGTTACCGCTGTCGACCGTCGAGACGTATTGCGGAAACATGGGTGTCAGCGATCGCGTGTCGTACCAATTCAACAGGTGGCCGTTGTGGCACTCGAGCTTCTCGACGGTGGACAGCGTGGCATCGGTGCGATCCAGCAATTCATCGGTCGTGATGAAACCAAAGTCGTGCGCCGCCAGGGTGGCGAGCAACGACATGCCGATGTTGGTCGGTGACGTGCGGTGCGCGATGGTGACGTGCGGCACCAGCTGGATGTTGTCCGGCGGCAGATGATGGTCGTCCGGACCGACAAGTGCAGAGAAGTAGTGCCATGTCTTCAGCGCGACGTCGCGCAGCAGTTCGCGATCGGCGGCGTCGAGCACGGTCGTGCGGACGGTGACGGGGCGACTCAGGACGAATGCGATGAACGGTGCGGCGGCCCAGGCGAGCAGCACGGGCCAGGCCGCACGAAGGGCGTGTGGATGTACGCACCACAGCAAGGCGACGGACACGATCGCGATCGCGGGACTTGCCGCCATCGGTTTGAGGAAGCCGAGGAGGCGAGGTGTGCCCATTCGGCGGGCGCTGGCGGCGGCAGTTTCCCATTCGAGGAGGCTGCGATGGGTGAAGAAGACGCGGGTGACGGTCACCGCAATCGCGTGCAGCATGTCGGCGGCCTGCGCGGCGAGAAATGTGAGCTGGAGTGAGGCGCGCGCAACAGCGGTATTGAATTCCTCAGCGACACTGGGAGCAAACGCGCGCCAGGTCTCGCGCGGTGCGGGTCCACGCAGGCTCTCGAGCAACCAGGGCAAAAGCGGTTGCGCGATCGGTGCCAGTGCCATGGCCGTCCACACCGCCGGGTGACCCGGCAGCACCAGCCAGCTGAACAGAAGCGCAGCCATCGTGACGGGCGCCATCACGCTGCGCCGGAGATTGTCGAAGATCTTCCATCGGGCGATGAGCGGCAGCGTGTTGCGCTCGACGCCGGTTCGCGTGGGCACCCAGGGGAACAGCCACCAGACGATCTGCCAGTCGCCCCGCACCCAGCGGTGCTGTCGACGCGCGTGCGTGAGAACGCTGGCGGGATAGTCGTCGACCACCTCGACGTCCGTCACGAGGGCGGTTCGCGCGTAGAGACCTTCGAAGAGGTCATGCGAGAGCAGCGCATTTTCGGGCACGCGATCATCGAGTGCCGAGACAAATGCGTCGACGTCGTAGAGGCCCTTCCCGGTGTAGATGCCTTCGCTGAAGAGATCCTGATACAGATCAGAGACGGCGGTGGTGTACGGATCGACGCCGGTGTGGCCGGCGTAGGTGCGCGCGAAGAGCGAACCGGCGGCACTCGCCATCGTCACGCTGACGCGAGGCTGCAGGACGGCGTAGCCTTCCGTGACACGACCGGCAACAGGATCGAAGTAGGGGCGATTGAGCGGATGCGCGATGATGCCGATCAGTTCTTTTGCGGCATCGCGCGGCAACTTGGTGTCGGTATCCAGCGTGATGCAGTACTTCACCTGCGGCAGCAGATGCAGCGCGCCGATCTGCGTGGTGAAGCTGGTGCCCGTCGCGCCACGCAGCAGGCGATTGAACTCTTCAATCTTGCCGCGTTTGCGCTCCCAGCCGATCCACGCCTGTTCGTGGTCGTTCCAGCGGCGTTCACGGTGGAACAGGAAGAAGCGATCGGCATGGCCGGCGCCGAATCGCTGATTGAGTTCGGTGATGCCGTCGCGCGCGGCGGCGAGAATCTCGCCGTCTCGCGGCAACTCTTGTGCGGCCGCGTCAGTGAAATCACTGAGCAGCGCGAAGTGGATCCGTGGATCGAGATTGCCGAGCGCCAGCACTTCAATGTGCTCGAGCAGATGCGACACGCCTTCCACGCTCGTCAGGAATGTTGGCACCACGACCATCGTCCGTGCGTCGTCGGGCACGCCGGCTTTGAAGCTGAGACGCGAAAGGCGGCGAGGCGGAAGTCTTGACGCCGCAAACCGCTGCGTCAATGCGATCGCGATGTCGACAGCGGGGACCAGGAGCAGCAGAAGGATCGCCACGGTCGCCGGTACCGACACGCCGGCGCGCCGGGCATAGGCAAGGGTCAACGAGAGCAGGAGCGTCGTCAGCAGGGCCAGGGTGCCGAGGTAGATCGGCGTCGGGTGCGCGAAGACGAAGCGGTGTATACGGCTGCGCAGTTTCGGTTGGTACGCCACGTCGGCCTCGAGACCTGGGCGACCTCGATCGAGCAGGTGGTAGCCGACGTGTGTGGCGCGATCGAAGACTGGCGGAACTGAGCCGGCGGACACTTGCGCCGCCTGTCGTGCGCTTTCTACGGCGCGGAGCGCGACGCGCACCTGAGCCTCGCCGGTGGGGACCGCCAACTCTTCAACGGCCTGGCGCTGACGATCGCGGCTGAGAAAGTCCATGCGCCCGTAGGCGCCGGCCGGGTCGCGCTGAAGCACCTGCTCCACGAGGCTGACCGATTCGAAGTAGTCCTGCCAGTTCAGGGATGAGCACAGTCGCAGGCTGTTCACGGCATTTGACACCGACGCCTGGGTGGCGGCCTGCCGCTGATGCTCACTGCGAATCGCGTCTTCGGCCGTCGTGTGCTCTGCGGTCAGGTGCGCGTCGATCGCGGCACGCACTGACGAGAGGCGGGGCCCAAACTCGCGGAGGCGATGCAGTAACTGCACCACATAGGCCTGCCCGAGCACCTGAGGCAGCTGAAGCGCCATCTCGCTCTCGGTCAGCGCCATTTGGGAGACGTGCTCGTCGGCCGCGATGCGTTGCTGTCGTGCGGAGGTGATCACGTCAGCCAGCCGCCGCAGGTTTTCGATCAACGCGAGCTTGAGCATGCTCGGCCACGCCCACAGTTCACCGATCGTGAGCGGCGCAACGCGCTGGTAGCTGTTCACGAAGACCGTTAGTTGCTGGCGTGTGAGACGGCTGTCGCTGTGTCGCAGCAGTTCAACGGCCATCGCGTAGATGCGTGCCTGGCCGGGATAGTCGCGTGAGGCGAGTCTGGGCAGTTGGCGATAGTAGTTACGCGGCAGATTCTCACGGACGTCTCGGATTTCCGACGCCATGAGGTGGAAGTTGTCGAGGAGCCACTCGGCCGCTGGGGTGATGAAGAGGCCCGAGCGCACGTCATGGGCGAGCGCGCGGTAGCTTTCACGGAGGACGCGCGCGTTGTCTTCGAATCGCGGAAAGATGTTGCGAGCGCGCCGGCGCGGATCGACCGTGAAGCTCGCCGCGAGCGCGAGCGCCCGCTCTTCGAGCCGCTCGATGCTCAGCAGTTCATCGCGAAATGGCTTGTCGGGTGGAGCCGCGCCCGATGACCAGAGCCGGCGAAACAGAGATAGCACTGACGGCAGCTTGTGCGATCAGGGAGTCGCCTCGCTGTACGTTTGTGCACAGACAGATCCCGGGAGATCTACGCAGGAACGTAGACCAACCTGATCACATCGTCGGCCATTCGATCATTCGACACGAGGCGAAGCGGTGGTCGGGGCCCGGCGAAGTATCGCTTGCCGTGACCAATCACGACGGGGTGGAGGTAGATTCGATACTCATCGACCAGGCCCAGCTCGGTGAGGCTGTGCGCAAGAGTCGGCCCAGCAACTTCAATCTCGCCATCGCGCCCGGCCTTGATCGCGCGGATCGCGGTCTCGAGATCACCATCAACAAGCGTCGCGTTGGGGCCGACTGACTTCAGCGTGTGTGAGACGACCCATTTCGGTTGCTTCCGCCATGCGTCCGCGAAGGCGTGTTCCTCGGCACCCCAACCGGGATCTGTGTCATCCCAGTAGCGCATGACTTCATACATCTGTCGACCGTAGACACTGCCCGCCTGCCCTTTGGCTTCCTCGACGAAGTGTCGGAAGAGCGCAGGGCTCGGCGCAAGCGCCGTGTGATCCACGATGCCGTCGAGGGACTGGTTCATGCCGAACACGAGCTTGGCCATGGCAGGTTACTTTAGCCAATTGCTGGAGTCTTGCGATCACCGAGAACGGCGGCTAGTATCGGCCCCTCCAGCGCGACCGGGCAACCTGAAACCGGGAATTACAAACTCGAAGGCAACTGCGGGAACCTTCGCCTGTATTTATGAGCGAAGGTTGGCGGAGAGAGAGGGATTCGAACCCCCGGAAGCCTTTCGACTTCAACGGTTTTCAAGACCGCCGCCTTAAACCACTCGGCCATCTCTCCGCAAAAACAGATCCGACGGGCTGAAGCCCGTCGGCTACGTCTTACTAATTCGTTCCATCCCGCCCATGAACGGGCGCAGCGCCTCAGGAATTACGACGGATCCATCGGCCTGCTGGTAGTTCTCGAGAATCGCGATCAACGTGCGGCCGACGGCGAGGCCTGAACCGTTCAGCGTGTGCACGTGCTGCGGCTTCCCTGCTCCATCCACGCGATACTTGATGTTCGCGCGCCGCGCCTGGAACGCCTCGGTGTTGCTGCACGATGAAATCTCGCGAAACGCATTCTGACTCGGTAGCCACACTTCGATGTCGAACGTCTTCGCCGAACCAAACCCCATGTCGCCAGTGCACAGCAACATGCGGCGATATGGCAGGCCGAGTTTCTCGAGGATCGTCTCGGCATTGCGCGTCAGCGCTTCGAGTTCGTCGTGCGACTGCTCGGGCGTCGTGAACTTCACGAGTTCGACCTTGTCGAACTGATGCTGACGAATCAGACCGCGAACGTCGGCGCCGTACGAACCGGCTTCGCTGCGGAAGCACGGCGTGTAGGCCGTGTACTTGATCGGCAACGTGCGGCCGTCGAGGATCTCTTCGCGGTGAAGATTCGTGAGGGGCACTTCAGCCGTCGGGATCAGGAACAGATCCCACTCCCCTGCAATCTTGAAGAGGTCCTGTTCGAACTTCGGCAGGTTGCCCGTGCCGGTGAGCGCTGCGCGATTCACCAGGAACGGCGGCACGACTTCTGTGTAGCCGTGATCGCGGGTGTGCAGGTCGAGCATGAAATTGATCAGCGCACGCTCGAGCTTCGCCCCGGCGCCCATCAATACAGAGAACCGCGCGCCGGCCATGCGCGTCGCGCGCTCGAAATCCAGAATGCCCAGGGCCTCGCCCAGTTCCCAATGAGGCTTCGGCGTGAAATCGAATGTGCGCGCCGTGCCCCACGCTCGGACTTCGACGTTGTCGTCCGCGCTCTTCCCCACCGGCACGCTCGCGTGCGGCAGGTTGGGAATTCTCAGGAGCGTCTCGCTCAGCCGTGCTTCGATGTCGGCAACGGCGACCTCGAGTTCCTTGATCTGACCACCGCGCGCCTTGTTGGCTGCGATGAGCTCGGATACATCCGTGCCCTGCTTCTTGCCGACAGCAACAGCGGCGCTGGCTTCGTTCTGCTCGCGCTTGGCGGTTTCGACAATCTGAATCTGCTCGCGACGCTGCTGGTCGAGCTGCTTGAATGGCGCGAGCACCGACGACTGGTCAACACCGCGGCTGTCGAGCCGAGTGGCCACTTCATCAAAGTGATCGCGAACGTAGGCAGGGTCCAGCATGGCGAAATCCTACTTCGACTCCGACGTGGAGGCAGGTTTGGACTCGGATTTCGACTCGGTCTTGGTCTCAGCCTTGGCCTCAGACTTTGACTCGCTCTTGGATTCAGATTTCGACTCTGATGATGTCGAGGCCGCCGGCGTGTCCGCCTTCTTCTTCTCCGTCTCGGACGGGGAATTCTTCTTCGCGTAGTCGGTGATGTAAAACCCCGACCCCTTGAACTGGATGGCCGGCGACGAGATCAGCTTCGTCACCGGGCCCTTGCCGCACGCCGGGCAGACGTCCAGGGGCGGATCGGAGAATTGGCGGATCTTTTCGAAGCGGTGTCCGCAGGAATCGCACTGATATTCGTAAAGTGGCATTGTTGGGGCTCAGGAACAGCTCTTCATTATAGATAATCCTTCACACATGCCCGGCACGCTCTTCGTTGTCGCCACCCCGATCGGGAATCTGGAGGACCTGACGTTCCGGGCCAAGCGGATTCTGGGCGAAGTGGATCTGATCGCAGCCGAGGACACCCGGCGGACCAGCAAGCTGCTGGCGCACTACGAGATCCGGAAGCCGATGGTGAGCCTGCGGGAGCACAACGAAACCCGTGAGGGTCCCCGGTTGGTGGCCCGAATGCGGGCCGGGGAATCGATTGCGCTCGTATCTGATGCCGGAACGCCAGGCATTGCCGACCCTGGAGCCCGCCTGGTTCAGGCAGCAAGAGCTGGGGGTATTACCGTAGTCCCGATCCCTGGTGCCAGCGCGGTGACCGCTCTGATGAGCGTTTCTGGAGCCGAAGCGCCTGAATTCAGCTTCTTCGGCTTTCCTCCTCCAAAAGGAACTGACCGAGAGGTGTGGTTTGCGCGTCTCGCCAAGACAGATCACCCGGTCGTGTTCTTCGAGGCACCACACAGGATCGAGCGAACACTGGAAGAGTGTTCCAAATATTTGGTCGATCAGCAGATTATTGTAGCTAGAGAGCTAACCAAGATAAACGAAACATTGGTTACATCGCCAAATATTGGATCTATTGGTGCTATAAAGGCGATTGGAGAGTTCGTTGTGGTTGTGATTCCGATAGTTGATGCCGGATTCAGGCAAGCTCAGACGGCTGACATGCAGCAAGCCGCTCTGAAACTTTTCTCGATCATCTCCGCCGCCCCAGGAATTTCCGAGGATTTAGCCATAGAATTGACCGCACTAAAGCTGGATCTGACACCGACCGATGCTAGGAAGGCTGTAAAGAAGGCCAAAATATTGGTCAAACAGCAAAATAGGTAGATTCGAGAGAATCCATGGCCAAGAAGCCCGAAAAGAAAGCCACGAAGAAGCCGGCAAAGCCAGTCGCGAAGATTCCAGCCAAACCTGCGGTGAAGACCAAAGTGCCGGCAGCGAAAGCGGCGACGTCAAAAGCCAAACCCGCCAAGGTCACCGAGAGGCCTGCCAAACCGGCTCCGTTCATCCCGAGGCAAGTCGTCCCTCAGGCGCCTCACCCCGCACCGATCTCCGCGGTCAAGGCGCCCTCAGTTGAATCCGTGAAGGCCTTCGAGCAGGCCATGAACGCCTTGCAGCGGCACGACTACAAGACGGCGTCCACGACGTTTGAGATGATCTTGAGCCAGTTTCCCAACGAGGGATTTCTGGTGGATCGCGCGCGTGTGTATCTGGAACTGGCGGCTCGCGAGCTCCGTCGGCGGCCAGCCGACAGCGGAAACATCGAGGAACGGCTCACAGCCGCGACCTTGGCACTCAATAACCACAACGACGTCGAAGCGGCCCGACTGGCGACCGACGTACTCAATGAAGATCGCGCACAGGATCTGGCTGAATATCTCCTCGCCGTCGTGGCATCGCGCGGTGGTGACGTGGAGACCGCGCTGGCCCACCTGCGCAACGCGATCCGTTTGAATCCCGAGTGCCGCCTGCAGGCGAGACAGGATGAAGAGTTCGACCCGCTGATGGACAGCGACGACTTTCATGCGCTGATCGAACCGCCGACCGCGTCAGCCGCGCCGTCAGCCGCAGCCCAACCCGTCAAGAAACCGGTTCGCAAGACAGGACGCTAGTCATGCACGACCTGCACGTCGTCATTCTCGCTGCGGGCAAGAGCACGCGGATGAAATCTGCGCGCCCGAAAGTGCTGCACGACCTCGCCGGTCGAATGCTGATCGAGCACGTGCTGCACACGGCGCGCGCCCTCGCCGCAACGTCCACCACACTCGTCGTGGGCCACGCCGCCGAAGACGTGAAATCCGCGCTCGCCGGGTGGACGGACCTGCAATTTGCGGAGCAGTCGCCACAACTCGGCACCGGCCATGCGCTGCTACAAACAGAACCACTGCTCTCGTCGAAGAAGGGCACTGTGTTGCTGCTGTACGGCGATGTGCCGCTTTTGTCGACGGGCACACTGCAACGCCTGCTCGAGGTGCATCACACCTCACATGCGGCGGCGACCGTGCTGACGACCGAACTTCCCGACCCGTACGGCTACGGCCGAATTGTCAGGGACCCGGCCGGACACCTCGAACGCATTGTGGAAGAGCGGGATGCGTCGGCCGCACAGCGGGAGATTCGCGAGATCAACAGCGGCATCTACGTGCTGAGCCTGAGTCACCTCTTCGACACACTGCATCGACTCGCCACCGACAACGCGCAGGGCGAGTACTACCTGACTGATCTGGTCGCGCTCTACCGTCAGGAACATCGCAAGGTGGAAGCGCTCTCGGTCGATACGCCAGATGAACTACGCGGCATCAACAGCCGAGTTGAATTGGCGGACATGGCGCGCATCGTTCGTGAGCGACGGAACAAGACCGTGATGCTGAGCGGCGTCACCTTGCAAGACTCAGCGACGACCTACATCGATGAGGACGTCACGATCGGCATGGACTCGACGATCGGTCCGAATGTACAGCTCCAGGGCACGACGACCATCGGCGCACGCTGCACAATTCTGGGCGGCTGCCGGCTCACGAACGTGTCGGTGGGTGACGATGTGACGATCCTGGATCAGTGCGTGCTGACAGACGCCTCAGTCGGTGATGGCGCACGACTTGGCCCGTTTGCGCACATCCGGCCACTGTCTGTGGTTGGACGATCAGCGCACGTCGGCAATTTTGTGGAACTGAAGAAGACCACCCTTGGCACGGGTTCCAAGGCGAATCACCTGGCATACCTGGGCGACGCGGTCATTGGCGACGGCGTCAACGTTGGTGCCGGTACCATCACTTGTAACTATGACGGCACACACAAGAACCGCACGGTGATTGAAGACGGCGCATTTATCGGCAGCAACTCGGCGCTCGTTGCACCAGTGACGATTGGTGCTGGTGCCTACGTCGGCGCGGGTTCCACCATCACACGGGATGTACCGGCCGGCGCGTTGGGTGTCGCGCGTGGACATCAACACAACAAAGAAGATTGGGCGTCGACGCGAAAAGCCACAACCACTGGCGTCAAAGCTCCTGAGGCCAAATAGCGCATGTGCGGCATCATCGGCTACGTTGGACCACGACCCGTTCTACCCATCCTGATTGAAGGACTCCGCCGCCTCGAGTACCGCGGTTACGACTCCGCCGGCGTTGCGCTCGTCGCAGACGGCACACTGGATCTGAGACGCAGCGCGGGTAAGCTCTCCCAACTCGAAGATCGTCTCGCCCTGCAGCCGCTCAAGAGCGTGGCCGGGCAGTATGGCGTCGGTCACACGCGCTGGGCGACACACGGACGACCGACCGAAGAAAATGCGCATCCGCATCAGGACTGTCACGGCCGGATCGTGGTCGTCCACAACGGGATCATTGAGAATTATCTCGAACTCAAGCGCGAGTTGATCGGGTCCGGTCACCGGTTCGTCACCGAAACAGACACCGAGGTTGTGGCGCATCTGATCGAGAAGGAGAGTCGCGGCGATGGTCTCGTTGCCGCCACGCGACGGGCGCTGCAACAACTGCGCGGGCTCTTCGCGCTCGTCCTGTTGTCGGTGGATGATCCCGAGACGATTGTCGCCGTGCGCAACGGCCCGCCTGTCGTGGTCGGGCTTGGCGCCGATGAGTTCTTCGTCGCGTCCGACATTCCGGCAATCCTCGCGCACACCCGTGACGTGGTGTTTCTGGAAGATCAGGAAATGGCCATTGTCCAGCGGAGCGGCGTGACCTTTACGGATTTCGCCGGCGTGCCGCACACGCGCACCAGCCAGCGCATCACGTGGGATCCGGTGATGGCCGAGAAGGCCGGCTACAAGCACTTCATGTTGAAAGAGATCTACGAGCAGCCGTGGGCCGTGCGTGAAACGGTCCTTGGCCGCGCGTCGGTCGAATCGGGCAAAGTCTTCCTCTCAGAAATGGCGCTGGATGATCAGGCGCTCCGCGACATCGATCGCATCATCATCCTGGCGTGCGGCACGTCCTGGCACTCGGCGTTGGTCGGCAAGTTCCTGATCGAAGAACTCGCGCGCGTGCCGGTGGAGGTCGATTACGGCTCCGAGTATCGCTACCGCGATCCGATCGCGGATGAGCGAACGCTGGCGGTCGTAATCACGCAGTCTGGCGAAACCGCAGATACACTGGCCGCCTTGCGCGAAGCCAAGCGCAAAGGCGCGCGCAGCATCGCCATTTGCAACGTCGTCGGCAGCATGGCCACGCGCGAGTCGGAAGGCACGGTCTACACGCACGCGGGACCTGAGATCGGTGTGGCCTCCACCAAGGCGTTCACGTCGCAACTGGTGGCGCTGCACTTGCTCGCTGTGCATCTGGCGCAAGCTCGGCAGTCGCTGGATCCGGCCCGCGCGAACACGCTCCTGAAGGCGCTGGATCAATTGCCGCTGCTGATTGAGCAGACGCTCAAAACCGATCCGGCGATTCAGTTGATCGCCAAGCGGTTCTATCAGTGCAGCGATTTCCTGTATCTCGGGCGGGGAATCAACTATCCAATTGCGCTTGAAGGTGCCCTGAAGCTCAAAGAAATTTCGTACATCCACGCCGAGGGGTATCCCGCCGGCGAAATGAAACACGGTCCGATCGCACTGATCGATGAGAATTTGCCCGTGGTCGCACTCGCGCCCAACGACCTCGTGTTCGAGAAGATGATCGGCAACATCCAGGAAGCGAAAGCCCGTGGGGGATCGCTGATCGTGATCACCAGCGAGTCGAAGGCCGGATCATTCAGCGAGATTCTTCACGACACCGACACGCTGGTGGCAGTACCAGACACCGATCCACTGCTCATGCCGGTGCTCCTCGTCGTGCCGCTGCAATTGCTCGCGTATCACATCGCCGTTCGACGCGGCTGCGACGTGGATCAGCCGAGAAACCTCGCGAAAAGCGTCACGGTCGAGTAGGGCCGCCTAGGGCCGCAGTCGTGCCACGACAGCGTCAGTAAACTCTGTGGTCGATGACACGCGCACACCTGACGACGCAATGTCAGCGGTGCGAAAGCCATCCGCCAACGTCTCGGCCACGGCACGCTCAATCACATCGGCCGCTGCGGGTTGCTGGAGCCCCGACCGCAACATCATCGCGGCCGACAAGATCGCGCCAGACGGGTTCGCTTGATTCTTGCCGGCGATCGACGGCGCAGAACCATGGACCGGTTCAAACACACCTGGCCCTGCACCGAGGCTCGCCGATGGCAGCAGACCGAGCGAGCCGCAGATGGCTCCGGCTTCGTCGGACAGGATGTCGCCGAACAGATTTTCGGTCAGCAGCACATCGAACGACGACGGCGCGCACGCCAGCTTCATGGCACAGGCATCCACGTACTCATGCGAGAGATGCACGTCGGGAAAGTCGCGTGACACGTCGGCCACGACTGCGCGCCAGAGCTGCGACGTCTCAAGCACATTCGCCTTGTCGACCGACACCACGCGTCGACGGCGACCGCGCGCGAGTTGGAACGCCACTCGTGCCACACGGTCGATCTCGGCACGCGAGTAGCGCATCGTGTTGACGGACTGGTCGGTATCGCGATTCCACTCACGAGGCTCGCCGTAGTACAAACCGCCCAGCAGTTCTCGCACGACGATCATGTCTGTGCCGGCCAGCACAGAGGGTTTCAGTGGTCCCGAATCTTCGAGCCCGGACCACGCCTTCGCAGGTCGGAGATTCGCAAAGACACCCAGGTCCCGGCGCAACGCCAGGAGACCGGACTCCGGCCGCGATCCGGGCGGCAGGTGATCGAATGCTGGATCGCCGACGGCGCCAAGCAAGACGGCGTCGGCGACGGTTGCCGCGGCGACCGTGTCAGGGGGAAGGGGAGAGAGGCCTGCCGACAGCGCAGCGCCACCGATCAAATGGTGACTGAAGCGCAGCTCGATCTTCGCAATGTCAGCGACACGATCGAGCACGCGCCGCGCTTCGCGAATGACTTCCGGACCAATGCCGTCGCCTGGAAGTACGGCGATGCTATACGCCAAATCCGTATCCTGCCGAATCTGTGCCGGCCAGCTCCGCAGCTAGACGCCGCGGAGTACCGCACACGTCGGCAATGATACCGTCCAGATCACTGTCGGCGATGTGCTTCTGTGTGTCGGCGAGTGACGTCATCTGCCGATACACACCGTCCAGATCCTGACGAGACAAGTCATAGCCAAGTTGCTCGCAGCGTGTGAGCAGCGCATGGCGCCCTGAGTGCTTGCCAAGCACGAGCGTGGTCTGCATCACGCCGACGTCTTCAGGCCGCATGATCTCGTAGGTGCGGCGGTCTTTTAACATGCCGTCCTGGTGGATGCCGGCCTCGTGCGCGAACGCATTGCGGCCGACAATCGCTTTGTTGGACTGCACGGCTTCGCCGGTCAGTTGTGAGAGCAGCTGGCTCGACGCGTAGAGCTCGCGTGTGTTGATGTGTGTACCGAACGGGAGGCGATCGGCACGTACGCGCGTCGCCATGATCACTTCCTCAAGCGACGCGTTGCCGGCACGTTCGCCAATCCCGTTGATGGTGCACTCGACCTGCCGGGCACCGGCTCCAAGAGCCGCCAGCGAATTTGCCACGGCCAGTCCGAGATCGTCGTGGCAATGCGTGCTGAAGATCGCGCGGTCGGCATTCGGTACGCGCCCGATGATCGACGTGAAGAACTCGGCGACTTCATCAGGGGTAGAGTAGCCGACGGTGTCGGGCAGATTGATCGTCGTGGCGCCAGCCTGGATCACCGACTCGATGACCCGGCACAGGAAGTCGCGATCACTACGGGTCGCGTCTTCGGCTGAAAACTGCACATCGTCTGTGAAACCGCGGGCACGGCGAACCGACGCAATCGCCGCATCGAGCGCCGACTCGCGCGTCATGCGGAGCTTTCTCTCGAGATGGAGATCCGATGTGGCGATGAAGGTGTGAATGCGTGAACGGCGGGCCGGCTCGAGGGCCCAGGCCGCGCGATCAATGTCCTTCGGAGCGCATCGGGCGAGGGCGGCGACTATCGGACGCACGAGCGACTGCGCCACACGCCGAACGGCCTCAGCATCATCGTCCGACGCGATGGGAAACCCGGCTTCCACGATATCGACACCGAGCGCTTCAAGCTGCCGCGCCATCCGGACCTTCTCGTCGAGGCGCAGGGAAAAGCCCGGTGCCTGTTCGCCGTCGCGCAGGGTGGTGTCGAACACGACCAAACCGCAAGTCGCCATGCTGCCAGTGTCGCGGGATCGCTCATGATCTGTCAAAGTTATAATTCTTAGTTTTGGTTTAGGTTATCTTATACATCACCATGACTGTTGAGGACCTTCGAGTGCTCGTCGCTGTCGCGGCCGAGCGTAGTTTCTCCCGGGCCGCCAAGAAGCTGCGCCGCACACAGCCGGCGGTGAGCCAGGCCATTCGCCGATTGGAAGACACGACGGGCGAACGCCTGATCGACCGCTCGTCGCGCGACGGCACACTGACCGACGCGGGTGACCTGCTGCTGTCGTATGCGCAGCGCATCATCCGCCTGCTGGATGAAGCCACTGTGGGTGTCGGCGAGTTGCGCGATATTCAGAAAGGCCGCGTCGTGATTGGCGCCAACGAAGCGGGCGTGCATGCGCTGCTGCCGTTGCTCGAGACATTCCGCCGGCATCATCCGGGCGTGCTGGTTGATGTGCGTCGTGTGCACTCGCGGCAGATTGCGCAGGAAGTGCTGCTCCGCTCAGCCGACTTCGGCGTATTGACGTTTCTTCCGCCTGAGAAGGAATTGCAGTCGATTCCGCTGTGGACCGACGAACTCGTGCTTCTTGTCCGGCCGAACGATCCGTTGGCGCAGCGCAAACAGATCACAATGGAAGAGATGGGCCGACAGACGATCATCGCCCACAACGATCCGTCGCCAACGCGCGACCGTGTGCTGCGGCTCTACGAGCAGCGCCATGCCGCGCTGAACATCCGCCTGTCGCTGCCGAGCCTCGACAGCATCAAACGCGCGGTGGAGATGGGTCTTGGTGTCGCGCTCCTGCCGCGCCGGTGTGCGTTGTCTGAGATTGCGCGGGGTCAGCTCGCGGCTGTCCTGGTGCCGGAGCTGCGATCGCCGCGGCAAGTGCGCCTGATCTATCGCAAAGACGTCGAGTTGTCACACGCCGCGCGGGCGTTCCTTGAAACCGTTCGAAAGTCGTTGCCTGACGCAGCCGTCAAGCCGCGATCGGTCAAAGCGGGCTAGTAGGGCAGCCGGGTGGCCGTCGCCTCCACCTCATCGTATCGATCGAGGAGGAGCGCGGCACCGTCCCAGTGGCCCGAGGTGAGCGCCCCTTTTGTGTGCGGCGGAATCGTCGTGGACCACGTGTGGGTGCCGATTGTGATCGCGTCGTGCACGATGTCCACGCTGATGGCAGCCGTCGGGGTGGCATCGATGAGGTGCATCATTTCCTGCATCCCCTGCTCGGTCGCACTCACGCACGGCAAGCCCAGCATCAGCGAGTTTGACGCGAAGATTTCGGCGAACGACTCGGCAATGACTGCGCGAATACCCCAGCGCCATAACGCCTGCGGCGCGTGCTCGCGCGACGACCCGCATCCGAAGTTCTTGTTCACAAGCAGGACGGACGCGCCGGAAAACTCCGGGCGGTCGAAGGGGTGCCGTTCACCAGCCGCTTCCAGCGCCTGACGATCGTCGGCAAACACGTTCTGCTCGAGACCATCAAACGTCACGGCCTTCAGAAACCGGGCGGGAATGATGCGATCGGTGTCGATGTCCGGTCCACGGAGCACAACTCCTCGACCCGAGACGTGAAGGATTCGGGAATCGCTCA
>Ga0114969_10000906_pt1 | contig 25264 bp, 22 predicted proteins | sample M_130807_MF_Meta_FD_87316 | JGI IMG/M metagenome (GOLD analysis project Ga0114969, IMG submission 87316) | Freshwater microbial communities from Lake Montjoie, Canada to study carbon cycling - M_130807_MF_MetaG | ecosystem: Environmental > Aquatic > Freshwater > Lake | place: Lake Montjoie...
TCGGCGGTTTTGATGTCGGTGAATAAAACTGGAAATTTTTTATCAATCCACGGTTGATAAATTTCTTGTAAAATTTTTTGCGATTTGTCGTTTTCGACGCCAATAACGATGCGATCGGGCTCCATAAAATCTTCAAGAGCAAAGCCTTCGCGCATGAATTCTGGATTGGAAGCGACATCAATTTTTATGCCACAATTTTCTTCAATAATTTTTTTAATTTCATGGTTTGTGCCAATGGGGACTGTGGATTTGGTGATAAAAATCTTATATTCATCGACATATTTTGATGCTTCTTTTGACGCCGAATAAATGTAAGATAAATCTGCCTTGCCTGAGGTTTCATCTTGCGGAGTGCCAACTGCTAAAATAATGGCTTGACTTGATTTTACGCCTTTCGCGAGGTCAGAAGAAAATTCAATTTTTTTATTATCGAGTGCGGAAAGCAACATTTCAAGCAAACCCTTTTCGTAGATCGTCGGGATTTTATTTTGTAAAGATTTGATTTTATTTTCATCTTTATCGATGCAAATTACGTTATGTCCAGCATTTGCAAAACATAGTGCCGAGGTTAATCCTACATAGCCCGTGCCGATTATTGTAAGTTTCATTTTATAATATAAATTTAAGTTATTTTAGTGGTGCTTATTTTTTAAAGTTTTGATAATAAAATCGGTGAGTTTTATTGCAACTTGAAATTTGTCAAAATAATTTTGTTATTAAAATAGGGCTATAAATTAATTTCCATATTTTAATTTATTGCAATTGATTCTGAAAATAATTTATAGTTTTAATTAACCCTTCTTCAAGCTCAATTTGTGGGCTCCAAGCATATTTTTGTTGTGCCAAAGAAATATCAGGACGGCGTTGTTTCGGATCATCTTGTGGCAAGTTTTTATAAATTATTTTACTCGAACTTTTAGTTAATTTTATTACCAAATTGGCAAGCTCGGCGACCGAGAATTCCGTTGGGTTGCCACAATTCATCGGTCCATAAAAATTATCGTCACTTTCAGCAAATTTTACTAAAATTTTAAGTAAATCATCGATATAACAAAAACTACGAGTTTGCGAGCCGTCGCCATAAATCGTAATGTCCTCTCGACGCAACGCTTGATTGATAAAATTACTCACGACTCTGCCATCATTGACATCCATAAACGGACCGTAAGTGTTGAAAATGCGCACAATTTTGGCATTCAAATTTTGTGTTTTGCAATAGCCGTAAAGCAAGGTTTCTGAGGCGCGCTTGCCCTCGTCATAACAAGAGCGAATGCCAACGGGATTAACATTGCCCCAATAATTTTCGACTTGCGGATGCACTAAAGCATCGCCATAAACTTCACTGGTTGAAGCGTGAAGAAGTGTCGCCTCATGTTTCAAAGCAATTTTTACCAAATTTTCGACACCCCAAACCGAAGTTTTAAAAGTGTAAATCGGATCTTTTTGATAGCGCGGAGGCGAGGCTGGACAGGCTAGGTTGTAAATCACATCGATTTTATCGAATGCTAAATTTTCAAGAGAATTAATTATATCGTGATGATAAAATATAAAATTTTCGCTCGAAATATTCTTTTTTTTAATAAAGTTTTTTATTGAAATTAAATTCTGTGGATCACTCGAATTATGATTATCGATTGCATAAATTTTATGGCCAATTTCCAATAATTTTAAGCATAAATTGGTGCCGATAAAACCCGTTGCACCCGCAATTAAGAATGTTTTGTGGGGTAGATTGGTTTGGTTCATTTGTTGAAAATATTTATAATAAAATAATGAAATTTTAATTAATTTTTTGAATTATAATTTATTAAAATTATTTCACAATTACGGTTTAATCTAAATATTTTTTAAGTCTATTGATGATTGGTTTTTCTATTAATAAATTCGCTCCAAAACATATTGCGACGAATATTATCGAGGATGCAATATAAGAATTTGTTAATGTGTATAAATCTAAATAAATAATTGAATGCAATAGATAAGAAGGATATGAAATATCGCCCAAAAATATTATGAATTTATTTGATTTGATTCTAAATTTTGTTTGATGGATAATATATAAAATCATGAAAATTGTTGATGCAAAGATTGATCCAAGCAAAAAATTAAAATCAAAAATTTTAAACAGCGAAGAGATTGAAATAGAAAAAATAAATGCCAAAAAAGTAACAAAATTATTTTTAAAATTAACAAAATTTTCTTTTTCAATCAAATACAAAAGCGATCCAAGTAAAATAAAATTTATAAGTATAAATCGATAATCAAAATATTTTCCATTATACAAATAATTTATAATGGTAAAATTTGATAATAGTGCCAAGAAAAAAATAATAGTTTTAAAATTAAATGTATTTTTGAAATAAAGTATAGCTATTAAAATATAAAAAATGAACTCCAATCTCAAGCTCCAGTCTACTCCTCTGGCAATGTATGGGGTTTTAATAAAATCTGCAATTGGTAGCATTAATCCTAAAATTAATGATGCAATATTTTCTATTTTTATTTCACCTTTGTTATATTTTATTAAACAAAAAATTGCAGTGAATATAAGCAACGGAAATAGGCGAAGACATCTTTTTATTAGAAATTTTTTAATATTTTTAGATCTTGAAATTGCTTGGGGCATTATATATCCGGATATAAAAAAAAATATAATCACGCCCGACCCTCCACCAATAAAAATTGGAAAATTTTTTATAACTTCTGGTTTGGCAAGATGAGCAAAAGCCACTATAAAAGCGGCGCAAAATCTTAGAATATCAAGAAAAGCAAATCTTTCATTGTTGAAGTGCTCATTATTGTTGATTGAGGCTTTAGGGTTGGTAATTATAAAATCTTTATGTACTAACAATTTCTTTTTGCCCACCTTTTCTAATTCAAGAATTTTCTTTATGTTAATTTTTTTAAATTCGATTTTATTTTTTTAATTACAAAATTTTCTAAAAAAATTAAATCTAATTCTCAAAAATATTAACCGTCTCAATTATTTTATCAATATGGTTTTTTTCTAAATGAGGGTAGAGGGGAAGACTTAAAATTTCTTCATGAATTTTTTCGGTAATTGGAAAACTCAAATGATTTAATTCTTTGTAAGCCTTTTGTTTATGAGGTGGAATTGGATAATGAATAACAGTTTGGATTTTTTCTTTTAATAAAAAATCTTGTAATTTTTGACGATTTTTGGTTCTAATTGTGAATAAATGCCAAACATGAGAATCATTGAAGGACGGTAATTCGGGGCAGGTTATCGATTTATTTTCAATATTTTCCACATAATATTTAGCAATTTCTTGACGCAGATTATTTTCTTGATTTAAATGTTTTAATTTCACTCTCAAAATACTGGCTTGAAGCTCGTCCAAGCGAGAATTGATGCCCTTATATAAATTGTGATATTTTTCATGCGAACCATAATTTCTTAAAGCCTTGAGAACTTGATATAATTCACTATCATTTGTAGTTATGGCTCCGCCATCACCTAAGGCTCCAAGATTTTTTCCGGGATAAAAACTAAATGCGCCGGCATCGCCTAAATTACCGACTTTTTTTTGTAATAATTCTTCGCGTGCTCCATGAGCTTGAGCACAATCCTCGATTATTTTTAAATTATATTTTTTTGCAATTTCGTTGATTTTATTCATCTCAACACATCTTCCGTAAAGATGAACCGCCATTATCGCCTTGGTTTTTTTGGTGATTTTTTCGGCGATTAAATCAGGATTTATATTGTAAGTTTCAATTGACGGCTCGACCAAAATTGGTGTCAAATTATTGGCGCTAATCGCGAGGATTGAAGCTATGTAAGTGTTAGCAGGAACGATGATTTCATCACCATCATTAAAAATTCCTAATTCCTTATAGGCTCTAATGATTAATATGAGGGCATCTAAGCCATTAGCAACACCTAAACAATATTTAGTTTCACAAAAATTGCTGAATTCTTGTTCAAAATTTACTTTTTCTCCACCTAAAATAAAATGACCCGAATCCATGACGCGATTGATCGCCTCAAGCATTTCATTTTTTGATTTTAAATTAATTTTTTTTAAATCAAGGAAGGGGATCATGGTTTAATTTTTATTTAGAAATTTTATATTGATAGTTTTATTTTGACCCATATAAAAATTTATTGAAATATGATTTATTTCTAAGATAATCATCTTTATAAAGTCTGAAAGTATAAGAATGCCCTATGTCCCCAATCATTTTGTTTCCCCATTTATTTTGAAAAACAATAACTGTTTTATTTTCTTTATTAATCTCCATTGGAGTGAAGTTAATATTTAGTACATTAAAAAAAAATTCTTTAACTAAATAATCGCTTTCAATGCTTTCTAAGGGAGATGAGCCGTCTTTCATTAACCAGCTTCCAGTGCCTAAATTGCCAGCTTCCGAATATTCTGGGTATTTTGGATAATCTGGATATGGATAAATTCGAATTGTGCCGAGCGGTTCTTCTTTTTTATTTTCAATAATAAAATACCATTCATTTTCAAGAGATTTATATTTATTTATATAATCAATTTGCCTTTGTAAATCTGAAGATGTTTGATTTATATATTTAGATAATTTTTCATTGGTTCTAAGTTTTAAAATAAAAGCACAATCTTTTATTTCAACTTCTCTTAAATTAACATATTTACCAACAATTTTTTTAAAATCGTGTGTGTTTTTAGTCATATTTGTATAGTGAAAATTTTATTGTGATTATACATTAAATTCTTTATTATTTTATTAATATCATAAAAGTATAGTTTTATGATTTATATCTCAATGAAAAAATAAAAAAATTAAACTTAAAATGAGTAATCTAGATAAGTACACAAAAGTCTTTACAGAGGTATTTGAAATCTCAAAAGAACAAACAAGTAATTTAAAATACCAATCTATTCCAACTTGGGATTCAATAGGTCATATGGGATTAATTGCAGGATTAGAGTCTGAGTTTAAAATTACCCTTGAGCCTGATGATATTGTAGATTTGAGTTCATTTGAAAAAGGTAAGGAAATTTTACAGAAATATAAAATAGAAATATAAAAAAATGACTATTGAGTTAATCCTAAAAAACCTAGATGCAATTGAAATTCAAAAATATCAACAAAATCGCTACCCATGTTTTTTTGTTGATTTTATTGAGGAGGTTATCGTAGGAAAAAGTGCAAAAGGCTTTAAAAATTTTACATTCAACGAATGGTATTTTCCCGCTCATTTTGCAGACGAGCCAAATGTCCCTGGCTTTATTCAAATTGAAACCTTAACGCAAGTTTTTCTTATGACATTTCTTACTTTTCCTGAAAATAAAGGGAAAAAAACAGGCTTTGTTTCAGTCAATAATGCTAAATTTAAAAAGAAAATTATTCCGGGAAATCGCCTTGATATTGAAGCCACATTAGATTCATACAATAGAGGCCTTGCAAAAGGACGGGTCTCTGGGTTCCTTAACGGAGAGCTTGCTTGTCAAATCGAACTAATTGTTGCAGTGCCCGATATAATGACTCAGTTTACTCCAAAAATATAAAATTATAATGTTATGCAAAGAATATCTGACTACATTATGAATGAAGTTCATAATGTGGGTTGTGAACATATTTTTTTAGTTACAGGTCGTGGATCTCTATATCTTTCTGATGCTTTAGCTAGAAATAAAAAAATTGAAGCTGTGTGCGTTCATCACGAACAAAGCGCTTCATACGCTGCAATGGCTTATGCTCAGGCCACGGGGAAAATGGGAGCATGTCTTGTTTCAACTGGATGCGCCAGCACAAATGCTATTACGGGAGTCTTGTGCGCATGGCAAGATGACATCCCTTTAATTGTTATTTCGGGTCAAAATAAGCTCCAAGAAACAACTAATTATACAGGATTACCAATTAGAACTTACGGTCAACAAGAAGCTAATGTAATAGAGCTAGTTAAGTCTATTACCAAATATGCCGTAATGTTGAAAGATCCGCAAGAAGTTGTTTACGAAATTGGAAAGGCATTGTACCTAGCAAAAACAGGTCGTAAAGGACCAGTTTGGATTGATGTCCCGCTTGATATTCAAAATATGTATATCGATCCAGAAAATGCAAAAATTTTTGAACCAGATAAAGAAAAAATTGAAATCAGCGATAGCGATATCAAATTTGTTATTGATAGCATTGATTTAGCGAAGCGACCAGTAGTTTTAATAGGATCCGGAATAAGATCCAGTGGAGCTATTTTGGAACTTGAAAAATTTATTGAAAAAAACAATATCCCAGTAGTTTATTCTGCATCATCTACCGATATTCTTCCTTCGGATTTTAAATTGGCAATTGGTTGCGTGGCTGCGATGGCCGGAAATCGTGCAGCAAATTTTACCATACAAAATTCTGATTTAGTTCTGGTTTTGGGTAACAGAATGTCGACAATGGTCACTGGAGATATTTGTAAGTTTGCTAGGGAAGCAAAAATTATTGCAGTTGATATCGATCCTTTCGAACATCAAAAGTTTAAAAACAAGATTGATAAAATTATTGTTTGCGATGTAAAGGATTTTTTAATAGAAATTCTTAAAAAAGATATTAACAAAACAAATCTAGATTGGATCGAAAAATGTTTAGATTGGAAAAAACGATATTTAAAAGTAGAAAATCAATATAAGGGTTCAAAACTAGTTGATTTATATGAACTTGCGGAAGAATTAACTAAAGCTATGGACGATGATGCTGTTTTTGTAACTGATGCTGGATTGCAAGAACTTATTTTGCCAACAACGATTGAATTTAAAAAAAATCAAAGATGTTTACATCCTGCTTCTCAAGGGGCAATGGGATATGCTTTACCCGCTTCAATTGGTGCACATTATGCTACAAAAAAGCAAATTGTTGCGGTCATTGGAGATGGTACTATGATGATGAATATTCAAGAACTTCAAACGATCTTTCACAATGATCTTCCGATAAAAATATTAATAATAAACAATGATTGTTATGCCATTATAAGGCGTCGACAAAAAGATTTATTTAGAACTAGAATTATTGGAACAGATAAATCAAATGGGGTGTCTTGTCCAGATTTTGAAAAAGTTTCAAAAAGCTTTGGAATTCGTTATGAAAGAATTTCCTCTTCCGAGGAACTTAGGCAAAATATTAAAAAAATACTTCAAATAAAAGGTAGTGTAATTTGTGAAATTTTTGCAAAAGAAGATCAAGATTATATTCATAGCTCATATCGAACAAATGAAAATGGAAAGTTTGTTCAGCCTCCAATTGAAGATCAATCGCCTTTTTTAAAAAAAGAAATAATAAAGTCAGAAATGATAATTAAAACAATTGATTTATAATTAAATTTAAACAAAAAATGTCAGATATATTATTAAAAGATAAAAATATTGTTGGAAATTTTAAAAAGCCATACATCATTGCTGAAGTTAACTCAAGTCACAATGGGAGCATAGAAATCGCTATGGAGATGATTAAAAAAGTTAAGGATGCAGGATGCGATTGTGTAAAGTTTCAATCATGGTCCGCAGAAACATTATATTCAAAGACTTATTATGATAAAAATCCGATTTCAAAGCGAATTGTTGATAAATTTGCCATTTCTGAACATCATATGATTGAGCTCGCTAAATATTCTAAAGAAATAGGAATTTCTTTTGCCTCAACCCCTTATTCAAAAGCTGAAGTTGATATTTTGGTTGATAAAATTCAGGTGCCTTTTGTAAAAATAGCATCAATGGAAATTAATAATTATGGGTATTTATCTTATATTGCTAAAAAAGGAATTCCGGTAATTTTATCTACAGGAATGTCAGATATGGATGAAATTAAAAAAGCTGTTAAAGTTATTGAAGATACTGGCAACAATCAAATTGTTATATTGCATTGCGTTTCAATTTATCCCGCACCTCCCGGAATAATAAATCTAAACAATATTATAACTCTTCAAAAAGAATTTCCTAATTATGTAATTGGATATTCGGATCATACTCTTGGCACGGAAGTCGCCTCTGCGTCCATTGCACTTGGTTCCGCTGTAATTGAAAAACATTTCACGCTTGATAAATCAAAAATGGGATTGGACAATAATATGGCAATCGAGCCAGATGAAATGAAGAATCTTGTTAATCAATGCCATAATGTTTATAATGCAATGGGCAGTAAAGAGCGCATCGTTTCTGATTTAGAAAAAGCACAGCGCGTCAACATGAGAAGAAGTATTATTGCAATAAGGGATATGAAATGCGGAGAAATTATTAAAGAGTCAGATCTTGATTTCAAAAGACCTGGAAACGGATTAACTCCTGAATTTTTGCCTAAAATTATCGGAAAAGAACTTACTAATGATATTGAGGCGGATTGTTTAATATTTGAAAAAGATATCAAATAAAAAATATGTGGGATTTTAAAAAATATAAAAACAACATTGCAATTATTACCGAAGATAAAAAAGAAGTAACATATTTAGAATTGGAAGATTATTGCCAAAATTTGGCAGATAATGTTCGCGGAAGAAGTCTCGTTTTTAATCTTTGTCAAAATAATATCGGATCACTCCTTGGTTATGTTGGCTTTTTGCAAAATAAAATTGTTCCCGTTATGTTGCAAGATAACATTGACGAAGATCTTTTTAAAAATTTATTTGAGCTTTACAAGCCGAACTTTATTTATCTTCCTAAAAATTCTGCCGTTAAAGATTTTAATTTTTTAAAACTCGGAAAAGAGATTTATTCAAATTTTGATTATGTCTTAATCAAAACAGAATTTGAAAATTTTTTTACTTTAAATCAAGAACTAGCTCTTCTTTTAACTACTTCTGGCTCTACTGGAAGCAGAAAACTTGTTAGACAAAGCTATAAAAATATTTACGAAAATTCCAGATCTATTATTGAATATTTAAATCTTAACGAAAATCAGTGTGCGATTACAACATTGCCAATGAATTATACTTATGGAATCTCGGTTATTAATACCCAGCTTTTAGCTGGTGGAAGCTTATTTCTGACAAATAAAACAATAATGCAAAAAGAATTTTGGACACAAATTAAAGAAAATAAAATTACATCAATTTCTGGTGTTCCTTATGTTTACGAAATGCTCAACAAATTGAAGTTTATGGAAATGGATCTTCCTGATTTAAAATTATTGACTCAAGCTGGAGGAAAACTATCTGAAGATCTTCATTTAAAATACGCCAAATGGAGCGCGGAAAATAACAAAAACTTTTTTGTGATGTACGGGCAAACCGAAGCTACAGCAAGAATGTCATATTTACCCAGTGAAAAAAGTTTAGATAAAATAGGATCAATAGGTATTGCAATTCCTAGAGGTCATTTTTCTATATTTGATAATAATGACAATGAAATTAAAGCTCCAAATATCGAGGGAGAACTTGTATTCAAGGGTGATAATGTAGCAATGGGTTATGCTGAAAAAGGTGAAGATTTATCAAAAGAAAATGAATGGAATGGTGTTTTAAAAACGGGGGATATGGCAAAATTTGATGAAGATAATTTTTATTATATTATTGGTCGAAAAAAACGTTTTCTTAAGATATTTGGGAGTCGGGTTAATTTGGATGAAGTGGAACATTTAATTAAAACTAAGTATCAAGATCTTGATGTGGCTTGTGCTGGAATTGATGATAAACTTTATACCTTTATTAATAATTCTGAGCATTTACAAGATATTTCTGTATTTGTTCGAGAAATTATCGGCATTCATTCAAGCGCTCATAAAGTAAAGTATATTGACGAGATTCCTAAAAATGAATCTGGGAAAAAAAACTATAAAGAACTTGAAAAATATTATGATTAATCTTGACCAAGTTTTTAATATTCCCCCTTTCGCTCTTGATCACAAAGCCAAGACCGAACTGTATTTAAAATACATGAAAGAGCTTTGCATCCAACATTATGAAAATTGCAAAGAATACAAAAAAATCATCGATACATTTCAGACTGATATTAAAAATATTCAAAAAGTTTCCGATTTCCCCTTTCTTCCTGTTCGTTTATTTAAAGAATTTGAGCTTAAGAGCATTGAGCAACAAGATGTCTTTAAAGTCATGACATCCTCCGGGACTTCTGGACAGGCTGTATCTAAGATTATTTTGGATAGAGAAAATGCTTCCAACCAACAGAAAGCCATAGTAAAAATTATTACCAGTTTTATTGAAAAATCGCGGATGCCGATGATAATAATTGATAGCCCATCTGTAATTAAAGATCGCAATATTTTTTCTGCTAGAGGTGCAGGAATTTTAGGGTTTTCAATTTTTGGCTCAGATAGAATCTATGCTCTAAATGACGATATGAGTATTAATATCAAACTCATTGAAGAATTTTTAGAAAAACATAAAGATCAAAATATTTTTCTTTTTGGTTTTACCTTTATAGTTTGGGAATATTTTTATAAAATTCTAAAAAGAACTAGAACAAAAATAGATTTATCAAAGGCGGTTCTATTTCATGGCGGAGGTTGGAAAAAACTTGCGAACGAAGCTGTTTCTTCAATTGAATTTAATAAATCTTTAGAAAATATTTGTAATTTAAAGAATATTCATGATTATTATGGTATGGTCGAGCAAACAGGCTGTATTTATGTAGAATGCGAATATGGACATCTACATTGCTCTGTTTTTTCCGACATTATTATCCGCCGTCCAGAAGATTTTTCTGAAGCCAACAAGAAAGAAAAAGGCATAATTCAGGTTATTTCTCTTCTTCCGACTTCTTATCCAGGGCATTCTATATTAACTGAGGATGAGGGGATGATTTTAGGAGAGGATGATTGTTTGTGTAAAAGAAAAGGAAAATATTTTAAAATTTTTGGACGCATTAAAAATGCAGAATTGAGAGGTTGTAGTGATACATTTGAAAGACATTAAATATTTATTTGGTTCTAAGGACATAGATTCCTCGCCAATTCAAACTTATGATGATGAAGTTTGTTGTTTTATTTCAGATTTATCAGAAATACTACTTAAATCTCCAGAAACAAAACAATATTCCGATATATATACTTTTGCTTTTTGGTGTCGAAATTCTAACATACAAAAACTTAAAAAAGAGTTTGGAGATCTTCAATATCAAATGGGGCGCGGTTTATGTTTTCATATTGCTCCGTCAAATATTGCAATTAATTTTGCATTTTCTTATTTATTTTCACTTCTCGCGGGCAATGCAAATATTGTAAGATTGCCAAGTAAAGATTATCCGCAAATTAATTATCTTTGTAATACTATAAGCAAGTTATTGGCTGATTACAGAAAAATTCTTTCGCGAACTTCTTTCATACAATATTCAAGAGATAGGTTAGCTTCAGCAGAATTATCAAAAATAGCTGATGCGCGGATGATTTGGGGAGGCGATGAAACAATAAAAATTTTTAAAAATATGTCCACACAGCCCAGATGCATTGATATTGCATTCCCCGATCGTTATTCAATTTGTATTATCGATGGGAAAAAAATTGCTTCGTCTACTAAGAATAATTTGGAACGATTGGCTAATGATTTTTATTACGATACTTATTTGATGGATCAAAATGCTTGCTCATCACCCCAGCTAATTTATTGGCTAAATGCGAATGACGAAGTAAAAGATAAATTTTGGAATCATGTTTATTTAATTGTAAAAGAAAAATATGATTTACAAGATTCCGTTGCTATTTCTAAGCACGCACAAGTTTTTATTAATGCCATTCAGCTCGATAACATTAGTATAATTAATAAAGATAATTTGCTTTATCGAATTAAATTAAAATCACTTCCTGAAAATCCAGAGAGATTTAGGGGAAAAGGAGGATATTTCTTTGAGTTTGATCTCAATAATTTTGAAGAACTATATACAAAAGTTAATGCCAAATATCAAACCGTTACTTATTTTGGCATTGATTTAGATAAGTTTAAAAAAGGCATTATTAAAAATAATCTTAAAGGAATTGATCGCGTTGTTCCGATTGGCAAGGCGATGGATATTGGTGTTTTTTGGGATGGTCATGATTTAGTTAGAGAATTATCCAGAAAAATTATATGATTTTTTAAGGTTTATTTAGAAAGAAATTCATAAGGTTTTATGAGTGCTACCCTCTTTTTTTATGCCCCATTTAAGAATTTCTGATAATCCCTGATGTAGTCTTCTTCATCGTAGTTTTCGCTAGCTAAAACCAGCAGAACACAATCTGCAGAAAAGTTGGACATTTCGTGCCAAATCATTTTTTTTAAATAAATACCCTCATTTCTATTCTCAAGCTTTATAACAGTTTTTTCTGAGCCATCATCGAGTAAAACATCGCATGAGCCGTTAATGCAAATCAGCACTTGTTCTAAGTTTTTATGAGCATGAAAACCCCTTTTAACACCTTCTTTGGTATCAAAAATGTAATAGACTCTTTTGATTTCAAAGGGAATGTTTTTATTTTCTTCCAAGGCTATTAAAGAGCCATTTTCATCACCTTTTGTTATAAAAGTTAATTTTTTGTAATCCATTGGTTTTTTAATTATAAAATTTATTTAGAGTAGATTGTTGGGTAAAGTGAGATAAATATCAATATTATTAATGGAGAATTTGTTAAAAGTTTATAATCAGCAAAGGAGGTTTTTCTTGATTCAAGAATTTTCTTTACGTTAAATTTTTTTAAATTCGATTTTATTTTGTTTTTTAATTACAAAATTATGCAAAAAATTAAATCTAATTCTCAAAAATATTAACCGCCTCAACAATTTTATCAATATGGTTTTTTCCTAAATAAGGTTAGAGCGGAAGACTTAGAATTTCTTCATGAATTTTTTCGGTAATTGGAAAACTTAAATTATTCAATTCCGCGTAAGCCTTTTGTTTATGAGGTGGAATTGGGTAATGAATAACGGTTTGGATTTTTTCTTTGATTAAATAATCATGTAATGCTTGACGATTTTTTTATAATTTTAAAAATATGATTTTGATAATATACTAACAATTTTTTCTATAATTTTAATATCAGTATTTGCTAAAAATTTAATTTTTAGCAAATTCAATAACTTTTTGAGCGATCAATTCGCGATCTTCCTTTGAAACCCACCAACCTACGGGAATACAGAGATGAGTGCGATTAAATTCTTCTACGCCTTTTAAATTTTTGTTTTCAAAATCTTTAAACATGGAATGAGTATCATTTCTCGCGTGAACTTTTGAAGAATTAATGCCAAATTCTTTTAATTTTGTCATTAATTCATCACGATTTTCAATGTGGATTGTATAAAGCCAATAAGCTGATTTGCCATTTTCTTTAGCAAATTTAATCCCCGCTTGATCAAAAATCTTGTTGTAAAAAATTGCGTTATCTCTGTGTCCATCAATTATTTCATTGACATGTTTAAGATTTTCATTGCCAACAACTGCGGAAATATTATTCATGTGAAATTTATAACCAGCCTCTGGAACATCGATCTCGCATCTTAAATCAATTGCTTCTTTAGTTTTTGGCTCCCTATCTATTCCAAACCAACGAAGTAATTTAATTCTTTCAAAATCTTCATTTGAATTGCAAGTTATAAGACCGCCATCAACTGAAGTTATGTGTTTTATTGCTTGAAATGAAAAGCATGAAAAGTCGGATTGAGTTGCTCCAATTTTATTACCATTATATTCTGCTCCAATAGCATGAGCACAATCTTCGATTGTCTTGATGCCATATTCCTTAGCGATGTTATTAATTTCGTTTATAAGGCAAGGATTTCCACCCCAATGAATCATGATGATGCCTTTAGTTTTTTTAGTAATTTTCTTGCGAATCGAATCTGGATCTATGTTGCCAGTTAAAGGATCGCAATCTGCCCATACAATTTTGGCGCCGTTATTGATAATTGGCGTGTTGGTTGCGGTACATGTCATTGGCGATGATATTATTTCTAAATCGCTATCAATTTTATATGATTTGTTTTTAGGGTATAAAGATAAATGATAAGCTAAATGAAGGGCTGAGGTTCCGCTATTAACGGTTGCAATATTTGTGTTATTTAAATATGAACCAAGGTTTTTTTCAAAAGTTTTTACCAATTCTCCCTCGCCGATAAAGCCACTGTGGAGGACTTCAAGGAGGGGTTTGTCGATATTTGGTGAAATAAATACTTTAAAAAGTGGGATTTGTTTCATAAATAATTATTTAAAAATATAATAATTTTGTTTGAATTTTGTAAAAATAAAAATAAGATAAAGTCTAAAGAATAATTTGTTATTTCGTTTTAGATATTTACTTTAAACTATCAATTATTTTTGTGAAGTAATTTTTTTATTTTAGTTAATTTTAACTTAAATTATAAAATTTGTGTTCATTGGTAAAATCTTTTAGTATTTAAATTTAAAAATTATAAAAAATGATTAATGAAATAACCTATTCAGATGGAAATGTTGAAAACAGAATTGAATTTTTGTTGCAAAACACGACTGATCTAAGTTCATCTAAAAATATAGCTGAATCAGAATATCAATCTTGGCCCATAAAATATCATTTATCTTCGGTTAGATCTAACTGCATAAGACATCTTAACTTTAAGGGTTTAGATGTGCTAGAGCTTGGAGCTGGAATGGGTGCCATGTCAAGATTTGTTGCTGAAAATTGTAATCATTTAACAGCTGTAGAAGGAACCCAATTAAGATTCAGCTGTTTAAAAAGTAGATTAAGAGATCTTCATAATTGGGATGGAGTTGTAAGTAATTATCAAGATTTTTCTTCTGATAAAAAATATGATGTAGTCTGTTTTTTTGGAGTTTTAGAATATGCAGGAAAATATATTGATAACTCAGATCCTTTTGTTTGGGCAATTAAACATGCAAAATCTTTCCTAAAAGAAGATGGAATATTGTTGATTGCAATAGAAAATAAAAATGGTTTAAAATATTTTTCTGGTGCTGGAGAGGATCACTTGGGTCATCCATTTCATGGTATTTGCGGTTATTCAGAGGTAAACAGTGTAAAAACTTTTTCTAAAAATGAAATGGTAGAAATTCTTGGTGTTTCGGGTTTTGAAAAAGTTGACATACACCATCTTTCTCCGGATTACAAGTTAACCCGAGCAGTATTAACTAATGATTTTCTGTTGCGAGAGCCAATAGTTTCGGCAAACGTTTTAGCTAATTATTCATTTGAAGATTACTCCAAACAAAGAAATGTTTTGTTCCCAGAAAGATTAGCAATGGTAAGTTTAGCTAAATCAGGATTGATTACAGATTTTTCTAATTCTTATTTATTTATAGCTAGCATAAAAAAAGAATCATCAACTCTAATTGGAATTTTAGATAAAATATATAAAGATAAAAAACTTGGATTCTTATATACCGAAGGCAGAATAAATGAAGTTAAAACAGAATTTATTCAAGAAAAAGAAGCAATTATTACAAAAAAAGAATATTTGTATCCATCAAATTTAATTAAATTTGATGACAAAATTATTAATGTTTTTGAAAAGGGCTTTTTGCATGAGGGAAAAGAGCTTTCTTATTTATTTTTAAATTACTTATATTACGATAATAAACATGAATTCATGACACTCTTAAAATCATTCATTTTGGAATGTTTTAATTTGTACAAAACTTTGGACAACAATCTTTTAGACCCAAAATCTTTTGATGCCATTATTAGAAATGCTATATTAAATGAAAGCGGAAATTTTATAATTTTCGATAATGAATACTTGCCGTCTTTTAAAATTTCAAAAAGCTATTTTATATTAAGAAATGTATTAAACATAATGAATTTTAAAGATTATTTTGTTAATTTTGGCTTTAAAAGTTTTTATGAATTTTACAATCATTTATGCAAAGAATTTGAATTAATTCCAAATTTTGAAATTGATTTCGAAACCGAGATAAATATACAGAATTCTATTTGCAAAACTAAGATAATTTCCGATATTCTTCGATCATCATTTTTTGAACCAATTAAACCCTCCATTGATATTTCCGATTTTAGCGAAAAATCTCTAAAATTATTTGGAAAAAAAATTTTTTCTAAAAGAAAAAAAAATAATAAAAGAATAATAAAATTACTAGGATTAAAATTTACATATAACTCTAGAAGAACAAAAAATGATACAAAATAAAAGACTCTACATGGATGAGGAATCCAAAGCTTTATTTGAAGATAAATGGTTCTCAGATTACGAGAGAAAAGAAATATTAGAAACCAAAATAGTTGAAAATGGAATAATTATACCAATTATGGGCGCTCATAATTCATTTAATCTTCCAGATGCTGAGACTGGAGTCTTGAATTCTGATAAAGAATATATAGTTGGTTCTGGAATGAGAGAATTTGCTTTTGATAATTTAGTAATTCCTGACAATATAGAATATGACGATAGAGAGGTTATGTGGGGTGGTATGTTAATATTTCATTATGGCCACTTTATACTTCAAAGCACAACAAGACTTTACTATTATATAAAAAATCGCGATAAGATAAAATACGTAATATTTGTTTCAAAAAACAATTCTTTACCTAGCTATATAAGTGAATTTTTTTCTTTAATAAATTTGCCCCCTGAAAAAATAATTTTAATCGATGAGTTTAGGCAATTCAAGAGAATTATATGTCCGCAAATATCAAGCGTATATTATGGAGACTACGTAAACGATTTCTTGATACCTTTTCAAGAATGCTCAAAAAAAATAGAACCAACTCGCTATGAAAAAGTTTATTTAACCAGAAAATATTGGCATGGAACAAATAAATGCTTCGGAGAGGAGTGTATAGAAAAGTTATTTAATCGCAATGGATTCAAATCGGTTTCTCTAGAAAAATTATCACTAATGGAGCAAATTTCGATTTTTAAGGGTGCAAAAATTATGGCAGGAATCAATGGAACGTCTTTCCATAATACTTTATTTTCTGCTCCAGGTCAAAAATTGATTATGCTTAATCGAAATGAAGAGTATGATTCTCAATACATAATAAATCAGGTTGCAAATGCAAATTGGTATGTTGTTAAAGTTCACTTAAATCCCCTCCCAGTCTCTCATCCAAATGGACCTTTTATTGTTGGGGTTACTAAATATTTAATGGAATTTTTAAAAGATCATGGATTAAAGGACTTCGGTATAAAATTTAATCCTAATAAGTATTTGGATTCTTTTTTAAATAGATATTGTGAAAATTATTCAAATCCCTCTTATTACAATGAATTGGTAGCTAGAAACAAAGATAAAATAAATTGTGATGATCTAATTAGTATTTATTTAAAAATAAAATATTCAAAAATTATTTTACTGAAAAATTTTTTACTATATAAGATAACCATTGGTAAAACTAGAGTCTATTTTAAAAAACTGTATAAATTTACACAGTTTTGCAGAACAAATAAAATCAAAAATTTTTATTAGAAATGTCAATATTAAAAAAATTATTAAAAAATGTTTTCAATATAAATAGCCCATTAAAATCTCAGGATTTTTTTAATGAAGAGGGTTATAATATATTTATTTATCAAAAATATTATAAAATTCTTGAACAGATTCACAATTTTTATAAACCAAAATTTTATCTAGAAATTGGGGTCCGAGACGGAGATTCATTGCGTTTATGTAAAAATGATTGCTTAGCTGTGGGAGTTGATTCAGGTTCTTTGCCTTCGAACATAAATAATCCTAATATAAAAATTTTTCAACAAACTAGTGATAATTTTTTTAAATCTCATGATGTTTCTAATGAGTTTGGAAAAGTTGATATAGGTTTTATTGATGGTATGCATCTTTTTGAATTTTTTTTAAGAGATTTTATTAATATTGAAAAACATTCTAATAAAGATTCCATTATAATTATACATGATACTAATCCAATAGATGAAATTACTACTAGCAGGGAAAGAAAAACAAACTTTTGGACTGGAGATGTTTATAAAATTCCAATGATATTAAAAGAATATCGCCCAGATTTAAAAATTATAAATCTTGATGTGGCACTTACGGGACTTTGCTTTATAACCAATCTTGATAACAAATCAACAATATTGAATTCAAATTATGATAAAATTTTTAAAAGCTTTGTAAATCTTAACTACTCTGATATTGCAAATGATAAAGTTAAAAAACTTCATATGAAGAAAATCAGTAAAGATTTTGATGTGACTAAGTTATTTTCAAATTAAAATTTTTAACCTAAGCTAAAAAAATCAACAATTGGTATTTTTGATTTTGCTTTTAATTGTGTTGCAAAATATAATATAATGCCGCAATCAAGATATCAAAAAACTTTACAAAAATTAGTTCGCATTTTTTTTCAACTTTTTTAATTTTGACAAAATTAATACTAATTTTTTTGAGATTTTGTTGTAAAAATATAAGTTGAAATATTTTAGTTAATAATCAATAAAAAATTAATATTTGGTATATTTATTAAGTTTGTAATTATTGGAAATTATATCAAACATTGAAAGACAAGACTCTATCTTTGGTTTTTTATTTTCATAAAAATAAAAAAATTGAGTTTTTGCAAAAAAATTTAAATGTTTTTAATGGCTCATGCTGGATAAGGTGAAGGTTTATATAATATTTTTAGAAATAACTTGAAAATAAAAGTTAATTTGAGTATTTTTTGAAGTTTAAAACTAAAAAAATTATATCATGAAAATTGCCATAAGCATTATTTTATTTGATTCACCCTTAGATATTTTAAAAAAAAATATCTACATGCTTTCGAAGCAAGATTTCCTAAATGATGAATCCAACTCAATAGAAATATTTTTTTGCGATAATAAGAATGGAAATCAGATAAAATTGGTCTCAGAAATTTGCAACATCTATTCAAATTTAAAATTTCAATTTATTGATAGCGAAAATGTTGGATTCGGTTCTGCTCACAATAAGGTTTTTAATTCATTTATCGATAAATCTTATGATTATTTTTTAGTTATGAATCCCGATGGAATATCTCATCCGAGAATGCTAAAAAATCTGACCGACTTTGCTATTAAAAACAATAATAATGGTATTTTTGAAGCTATACAATTTCCCGAGGAGCATCCTAAGTTTTATGATAAGGACACCAAGAAAACACAATGGTGCTCTGGCTGTTGTTGCATGTTTCCAGTGAAAATTTTCGAAGAACTTGGCGGGTTTGATGGTAACTTTTTTATGTATATGGAGGATGTTGATTTGTCTTGGAGGGCTAGATATAAAGGTTATAGTTGCTACACAGTTAATGATGCTTTATTTTTTCATTCTGTTGATGGTAGAATGGGAAATAATCAAGAAATCTTAATGAATAAATCAGCTTATATACTGGCTACAAAATATAATGATTTAAACTTTAAAAATAAAATTTTAAAAGCTCTCTCCCGCCTTCTCGAAAAGTCCGAATTAGAGGTTTTTATAAACAATTGTATTAAAACGAATTATTCTCAAAATTATAATAATTATCAAGCCATAACCGACTTTAAAAATAATTTTTACTTTAGCGAGGGAAGATGGTAGAAAAAAGTTTTGAAAACAATAAAGTTTCAATAATTTTTAGAACTTTAGGAGATAATAAAAAAAATATCGAAAGAGCTATTTTTAGTGTTTTTTGCTCCACTTATAAAGAAAAGGAACTTGTAATTGTTTATCAAGGAAATAAAGAAAATGAATTTGAATCATATGTTGATTATTTGAAATCAATATATGGAAGCGAAATAGATTTTAAATTGTGCATAAACAGCAATTACCTTGAAGATCAAAGAGCTAAAAATATAAATATTGGAATTAATAATGCCTTAGGTCGCTTTATTTGCTTTCTCGATGATGATGACGCGGTTTTATCGGCCCATTATGAAGATTTAGTAAGTTTAATCAAGTCAGAAAAATATGTTTGGGGATATTCTATTTGCTTAAAAAATATTTGCGATGGAGATTATGTTATAAAAAAAGAAAATACTTTTTTTTGTGATTACTCATACAAAGAATTATTAAGTGATAATTTTATTCCAATTCATAGCTTCATAGTTGATAGAAATGCAATTCTAATTAATCCAGAAATTATAAAAACCGAAGAATCGCTGACTAGGCTAGAAGACTATTTTATCATCCTTAATTTAGCATCAAAATATAATCCAATAGTAAATAAAAAAAATGGGGTGTTATATAATTTTCAATTCACCAAAGAAGATGATAATAAAATTTGTGAAGAGCATGTCAGGGCAAGAAAATTTATTGAAACTTTGAAAGTCGATTTGAATAATAAAAATGTAATAGATTATCAAAAAAAAGTGATCAAAGCATATAAAATTTTATATAGATTAATGATTATATTGATTTACTTTTTTTTACCTTTTTTTGGAAAAAAAATTTTTACAAAAAAGAGGGTATTAAAGTTTATTAATGATTTATCGCTTAATATAAAAAACAAAATATAAAAATTAAGATACAATTAAAAAAATTTCAATTAAAGCATTGGCGATTTGTCCATTTTTGCCGATGATGAGAATGTTGGTCATTTAATTTTTAAAAAAAATCGATTATTGTTTTAACTGAAAATATTATTAAAATTGCGAATAATATTTTTATTCTTTTGACATTGAGCCTTGAATTTAATGCGTTTATGCCACTTGGATATTTATCAACCATGCTCGAATATTCGCGATAATTTATCCCCAATTCTGCGCTCAAAATATCAAAAAAATTTTTATCTTCAAAAGATTTTTGGTGAATAAATTCAATTAAAAAATTTTTAATATTTTTTTGACTCGCCTTTGAATCGCCAATAAAGTATCTTTTATAACAAAAATCTATCAAATAATAATTGCCGGCTAAATTTTTATTTGCGATAGAAATTTTTTCATATTCAGGGAAGATTTTTATAAATTCATCGTAATTTTTTATGTTTTGATAAGATTTATAAATCTCTTTGAACTCTAAATTATTTCTAATAACAGTTTTATGATTTTTACTACTTAAATTTCCGCCATTTTTAAGAATTCTAAAATTGGTCAAATTTTCGTTTAGCATCATGATTTCAAAGCCCGCAAGGCATATTCTAATCCACATATCGATGTCTAGAAGGATAATAAAAGCTGGATTAAAAAGACCAGTTTTTTCTAAAATATTTTTACGAATTAGAACGCTCGGATAGCACAGCGGATTGTTGTAAAAAAAGAAATAATTTAGAAAACCAAACCTGTCAAACTCAAGATATTTTAACGATTCTTGAATGTTGTTTTTGATGATTTTATTATCTTCGTCGATAATGTTGGCGATAGTAAAACAAGCGCCATAATTTTCATTATTTTCAAGAAAATCGAGTTGTTTTTGTAATTTTTCGGGAAGCCAAGAGTCGTCGGAATTGATGATGGCGATATATTCACCAATTGATTTTTTAATCAATGAATTAGTATTAAAAACCATGCCAAAATTTTTTTCATTGTGAAAAACTTTTATTCTTGGATCTTTGAAGCTGTTGACTATATCGTAGGTTTTGTCGGTGGAATTATCGTCGATTATTAAAAATTCAAAATCTTTAAAGCTTTGATTCAGAACAGAATTAATGGCTTCGCCAACGAATTTGTCATGATTATAACATGACATTATAATTGAAATTTTGGGCATTAGAGTTTGAAAATTAATATGAAATTCTTAATGATAATAACGATAATAAAAATTTCTTTAAATTTCAAATGAAATATAAATTTAAAGTTATAAATTACTAAAAAATTTAATTAAAAAATACCAAAATATGCAAAAAACTTTAGGACAGAAAATCGTTGAGAAAAAGCTTGGCAGAAAACTTATAATGACTCTTTTGGTTAATGAAGATGATATTGTTGACGAAACTATTAAATTTCACTTGAATTCAGGAGTTGATTTTATTATCGCCACCAACAATAATTCGACCGATAGTACTCGCGATATTTTGTTAAAATATCAAGAGCGCGGAGTTCTCGAATTAATCGATGAAATGGGTGAAAATTTTGATCAAGTGAAGTGGGTTAATCGCATGATTCACTTGGCAATCGATAAATATAAGGCGGATTGGATTATTAATGTTGACGCTGATGAATTTTGGTATTCACGCTATGGCAATTTAAAATTGGCGATGCCTGAGCCGAAAGATTTCAATGCAGTTTATGTAAATTGCTTGCACATTGCTCATTCAAAAGAAAATAATGATGATAAGTTTAAGGTTCCTTTGAATGTTAAGGGAAATTATATGCATAATTGGAAATGTTTTCATACCGCCAAGGGCTATGAATTAATAGCTGGCGGTAATCATGATGTTAAAATGAAGTTTGGTTATAAAAAATATTTTGCAACTTTAGATGTTTTTGTTTTTCATTTTTGGATAAGATCTTATGAGCAATATGAAAGAAAAGTTATAAAAACTTTTGAGGCAATTGAAAAAGGCGTAAGAGATGGCATTTACAGCGTGGGTTTTGCAAGTCATATTCGAGAGCATTATAAATTATATCAAGAGGGAAAGCTCAAGGAAATTTATCGCTCGATGATTGAGGGCTCTAATAGTGATATTATAGATAATCGCTTGTATGATTTTATTAAAAATGGTTATAAAAATGTTGATTATATTTTGGCAAGCAAACATTATATTTTTAATAACAAAACTCGCTATAATTGTAAAAATAAATATGAAAAAATAGTTATTTCTTGTCAAAGAAGGATTGAAGAAATTAAGAAATTATTAAGAATAAAAAATTAATTAATTATTTTCAAAAGCTTTTTATTATTCAACCTTGAAGTCAAGCCTCTCATCGCTTTATTTTTATATTCGGCGCTCGGAATTTATTAATTTTTTTTAAGCTTAATTTCCGCAGAAGTTTTTTGTAAATCAGCGACAATTTTACAGGCAAATTCATGACATCTTGTCTTTTTTCGATGGTTTGAATAAATTTTGCCGATTTAGAATGTTATGAAAACTGCAAAATTTTATAATTATAAAATTTCTACAACATATTTGTATATTTTTTCCATTTCTTCATCTCAGGATGTTAGTTTTGATTTCCCCAAACCTTCTAAAACTAAATTTTGTCTCAATTCGAACGAATTATATAGCCTATCAAAACCTTCTAATACACTTGAAGTAACTGGATCAACTATGATCGAGTTATTTTTATTGCAATACCATTCTGTTTGAGGTCCCTTGTTTGTTATAAGTGGACAACCAGACGCCATTAGTTCTATGGGAGGGCAAGATAAATTTGTTGCGGAAAATGATACTTCTGCATCGCAAGTTCTGTATAAATTTCCCGTTTCCACAAGTGATAAATTTCGTCATGTTTCAAAAAATGGTTTGCAAATCTATACAAAGTATAATGACCAACACCCCAAAGGTTATCCCAGTCAGGAACAAACCATATGAAGGTTTTTTTTGTATTAGGTGGAGAGATTGGTAAAACTTTGTTAAAATTTATGTAGTCAATAATGTTAATTTTTTTGATTTTCTATAAAGCTTTGGTCTAAAGTTTTTTTATGTAATAAGGTTCGCAATAGCTTTGATAGTTTTTTATTTAAATTCTTTTAAGTACTCATGCAAATCTTCTTCGTAGTGCCTTATTCCATCCTTTTCATCTAAATAAAGACTTTCAATTCCTTCTGAAACTGGTCTTGGCGCCGGCAATGGGAATTGACAAGATTTTGTTTCAAATAAGCTTACATTGGAGTTCAACTCTTTTATGATTATTTTTGCTATATCATATCGAGTTAAAAGGCCTTGACTCGCATAGTGATAGGTTCCAATTAAATTAGCTTCCATTGATTTAATAATGAATTTTGCCAGAGAGGATGCCATTGTAATCGTTCCATGTTTATCTCCAACTGCTTTTATTGATGTGCCGCCATCCTTGATTTGTTGGATAATTTTACCAACGAATTTTTTGTCTCTTTCGGCGCCACCGCCAATCATCCATCCAGCTCTGATAATTAAGGAGTTGTTAACGTTGTTTTGAGTCACAAATGTTTCTGCTTTATGTTTAGATTTTCCGTAATAGTTAATGGGATCGGGAAGGTCTAATTCGTTATATTTTAAACTTGATTTACCGCCAAATACATTTGATGAAGATATAAATACAAGATAAGAGGAAAGTTCATTTGCAATTTCAGAAATTTTCTCAACAGATAGTGAATTTGTTATTAATGCATGTTTTGGATTTGTTTCGCATAGGTCAACATTTGTTTCTGCGGCGAGATGAAAGATTACATCAGGTTTTATTTCTCTTATATAATTTTTTATTTTAGTTGTATCGGATATATTGAATTCATGTCTATCTGGGTTAACTATTTTGAAATCTCTTCTATCTTCTAAAAATTTTAGCAGATATTTTCCGAGCATACCGTTGGAGCCAGTAAGTAAGATTTTTTTCATTAGCTTGAATAAAAAACGAATTCACATAAAAATTTAGAAAGGTTGTGTTTTTATTTGTTACTTAAAATTTAAACACATAATCGTTCAATAATGATCCAAATAAACCTAAAATACAAGAAAAAATTGCGCTAAAATGATTGAATTAAATACATACAAAAAATTTTTTATTATTTAACCTTGAATTCAAGCCTCTTATCGCTTTAGTTTTATATTCGGAGCTCGGAATTTTATTGATTTTTTTGAGCTTAATTGTCGATGAAGTTTTTTGTAAATCAGCGACAATTCTACAAGCAAATTCATGCCACGACATCAACTCCCCATTATTCAAATGATAAATCTGATTAATTAAATTCTTATCAAATTTAATTGAATTATCACCAAAATTTTCTAAAGTAATTTTCTTAATAAAGCGAATTGTATTTGAAGCAACGAATTCTGCTGAAGTTGGACTACCGATTTGATCATCAACTACATTAATTTCTTCTTTTTCTAAGGCTAATTTCTTGATGGTGTTAAAAAAATTTTTGCTAGTTGGACGATTATCGTAAATCCAAGAAATTCTAAAAATTAAATAATCGCAACCCGAATTTTGTAATGCTTGCTCTCCTAATAATTTAGTTTTGCCATAATAATTTAAGGGGTGAAGATTTTCTTGATTATCTTCATCAAAAGGCTTGTCGCCACTGCCATCAAAGACATAATCAGTTGAATAATGAATTAGTAAAATATTTTTTTCTTTGCAAAAATCTGCTAAAATTTTCACCGCTTGATGATTAATTTGATCGCATAATTCTTGCTCTTCTTCAGCTTTATCAACATTGGTATAGCCCGCACAATTTATAATTAAATCAATTCTCTTAGAAATGTTTTTAAGATTTTCTTGAAGTGTTATAGAATTAGAGAAATCAAGCTCTGAGCTGTCTTTGATTAAAATATTAAACCCAGTTTTTTCCAATTTAAAACTTTCAATTAA
>Ga0114969_10000907_pt1 | contig 25263 bp, 22 predicted proteins | sample M_130807_MF_Meta_FD_87316 | JGI IMG/M metagenome (GOLD analysis project Ga0114969, IMG submission 87316) | Freshwater microbial communities from Lake Montjoie, Canada to study carbon cycling - M_130807_MF_MetaG | ecosystem: Environmental > Aquatic > Freshwater > Lake | place: Lake Montjoie...
ATGGCCGCCCGCACCGTCTCTCCGGTGGTAACCACATCATCGATGAGCACGAGGTGGGCTAACGCACGAGCCCCCGGCGAGGGGGCAAGTGCCAGGGCGCCGGCCATATTCTCTCGCCGAGCGGCCGCACCCAATCCCCCTTGATCTCGCACCAAAGAGTTCATATGAATCATCCGTTGCAGAGCGCGCGGGGGTAAGCCAGCGGCCCGCGCACCGGCAAGCGCCAATTCGCCGATGGCGTCCTCTCCCCGACTACGAAGCGCCTGGATGCGTGAGGGGATGGGCACCACCACAAGATCTTCATACTGCTGGGCAAAGTGCGCGATGCCATTAGCGATAGCAAAGCTCAGCGGTTTGCGAAGAGAAGTAATGCCCTCCTCTTTATAGGCCACGATTGCCCGGCGCACACTTCCGGCGTAATAGGCAGTCACCCAGAGAGGGACACCACTGATGTGTGCCACACAGCGCGGCACTTCATGCAAAGGTGCAACGCACTGCTCACAAAGTGAAAAGCGAGAGGGTCGGCGACAGTGGAGACAAGTGAGTGGAAGAAGAAATTCAAACACCGCTCAATTGACTCGCACTGATCACCGACCCGCTAGCGTCGATTTTCAGCTGTGGATTAGCTCCCGTGATCCCAAGAGTTGAGGTACTTCTCTTGAGCTGGTGTCAGCTCATCAATATGTACGCCCATGCTTGCAAGCTTCAGGCGGGCAACTTCCTTATCAATTTCGGTGGGTACATCGAATACGCCAGCCCCAAGACCGTCTGCGTGTTCGACAAGCCACTCAGCCGCAAGTGCTTGATCAGCAAAGGACATATCCATCACTGCGGCAGGGTGACCCTCTGCGGCACCGAGGTTAGCAAGGCGACCTTCAGCAATGAGAAGAAGGCGACGGCCATCGCGCATCACGTACTCATCGGTTTGGTGACGAATCTTGCTGTTCTTGGTAGTGGCATTATCTTCCAACCACTTCACATCGATTTCAATGTCGAAGTGACCAGAGTTAGCCATAATCGCGCCATCTTTCATGGCCAAGAAGTGCTCGTGACTCAACACATCACGGTTTCCGGTCACGGTGATAAAGACGTCACCAACCTTTGCAGCATCTTCCATCGGCATCACTCGGTAACCCTGCATTGTTGCGTCCAATGCCTTTGTAGGATCAATCTCGGTCACCACTACATCGGCGCCCATACCCTTTGAACGTTCGGCGACACCCTTACCGCAGTATCCATAACCAGCAACGACAACTACCTTGCCAGCGAGCAACGTATTGGTCGCGCGGAAGATTGCATCGAGGGTCGATTGGCCGGTTCCGTAACGGTTATCGAACATGTGCTTGGTGTCAGTGTCATTGATAGCGATCATCGGGAAGGTGAGCGCACCATCCTTCGCCATTTGATGAAGTCGAATAACACCAGTGGTGGTCTCTTCGCATCCGCCACGAACACCGGGGAGGAGTTCTTTGCGTGTGGTGTGCAATGTGTTGACCAAATCGCAACCATCATCAAAGACCTGGCTTGGCGCAATATCGAGTGCCGCGTTGATGTGTTCGTAATACCCATCGCGATCAATCCCGTGCTTGGCAAAGACGCTGATGCCATATTCGTGAACAAGCGCGGCGGCGGTATCGTCCTGGGTGGAAAGTGGATTAGATGCACAGAGTGCGATTTCAGCTCCGCCGGCTTTCAACGCGATCATAAGATTCGCAGTTTCAGTGGTGACGTGCATGCAAGCGGCAATCTTGATGCCCGCAAAAGGCTTATCAATTTCAAAGCGCTCGCGAATGGAACGGAGCACGGGCATAGAGCGCTCGGCCCATTCGATGCGCATCCGGCCGGCCGCGGCTAGCGAGGCATCAGCAATATCGTGTTTTGGGGTACTCAACTCATCGCTCCTGAAAGTTCGAAAATCTCGGAATGTGCCTCTATCAGACCTCATCTTCACCCATATCTGGTGGATTCTCGACATTTATGACAATTCTTTGTCATAATGAGGAGATGTATAGCGCTGAAGAGCTCGCCGCCCGCGTCGGGATCACCCCCCGGATGGTGCGATACCGAGCCCGCCTGGGGCTACTGCGCACCGCCCATAGACGTCATCGCCCTTTCACCCACCATGACGAAGTAGCCCTCATCCTCATTAGACAAGTGGAGAGTGAGTACAACGCTTCTCCGGATGAGATTGCCTTTGCACTTCGTGCGCTGACCACAAGGCGTTTAGCGGAACAGATTCGACATATCGGCGAGATGTACGGACGAGTTGATGCATTGGCCGCCCTAAATTTCGAACAAGAGAAGGCGCTCCAACTTCTGCGCACCCAACGTGTGTCTACGAGCGGCGACGAGCGCTCTCTACGAGCATGATCGGTATTCCACCGCGAATTTCATAGGCAAGCGGACACTTGTTACAAAGCAATTCGTCTCTCACCAAGGTGAGTGTTCCATGGCAATCAGGACAGACCAGCACATCGAGTAAGCGTTGATCAAGACTCATGGCCGAATCACTCCCAATACCTCATCTCGCAATTTCTCCATAGTCACTATATCTTTTGCCTCGACGTTAAGACGAAGAAGCGGCTCAGTATTCGATGCTCGCACGTTAAACCACCATTGTTTCGCCGAAATAGTGATGCCATCTAGGTGATCAACTTCAATTCCGTCGCGGGAAGCGTAAATCAACTCGATTTCTTTCATTTTGGAAAGACTGTCCGCCACAGTGGAATTAATCTCGCCACTGGCTACATACCGATCGTATGGGCGAAGTACCGCAGAAAGTTTCGTTCCCTCAGGGGCATTACCTAGAGCACTCATTGCATGCAAAGCCGCCAACATCCCGGAGTCTGCGTTCCAGAAATCCGCAAAATAGAAGTGGCCTGAATGCTCGCCGCCAAAGAGCGCAGACTCCTCCGCCATTTGCGCCTTTATGTATGAATGACCCACTCGACTTCGTACGGCCCGGCCACCCAACTCTTCGACAACTTCTTTGACCGAACGCGAAGTGATCAAATTATGGATGATGGTAGATCCGGGTTTCCTAGCAAGCTCACGCGCAGCGATCAAAGCAGTCAGCGTCGAAGGTGAGACAATTTCGCCACGCTCATCAACAATGAAACATCGATCTGCGTCGCCATCAAATGCTAAACCAATATCGGCACCAGCTTTGATCACAGCGCTTTGGAGATCTCGCATGTTTGCCGGTTCGATCGGATTTGCTTCGTGGTTTGGAAATGCACCATCAAGTTCGAAGAAGAGTGGTGTAAGTGCGATAGGAAGTGAGGCGAAGACGGTGGGGACCGTATGTCCGCCCATACCGTTACCCGCGTCCACCACGATCTTGAGCGGGCGCATCTGCGAAAGATCAACCAGCGAAAGCAAATGACGGGCATATTCCGTGAGTAAGTCTTGGTGGCGAACGCTTCCGCGGTGGCTGGCGAGCGGCGGCGCAGATCCTAAGATCTGCTCACGAATCTGCGTAAGCCCGCTCTCCTTACCTACTGGCGCTGCCCCAGCTCGACAGAGTTTGATTCCGTTATAAGCGGCCGGATTATGGCTTGCTGTGAACATAGCGCCAGGAACGTCCAGGAAACCAGAAGCGAAGTAAAGCTGATCTGTAGAAGCTAAACCGATGCGCACCACGTCGATTCCTTGATCCATCACTCCGTCGGCAAAAGCTGATGCAAGCGATGGCGAAGAGGGTCGCATATCTTCCCCGATAACTACCGATTTGGCGTCGGAAACGAAGAGTGCGAAAGCCGTTCCTACTGCGTAAGCAAGATCCTCGGTAAGTTGGGATCCCACCAATCCACGAACGTCATAGGCCTTGATTACTTGATCGAGCGCAGCCGGCTCAAATTCCCATGAGTACATAGGAAAAGAGTACTGGGATCTCTTCTTCGTAAGGAGCGGTGGCTATCGATCGGTGGGAAGGACCCGCAAATGGCCGCGGCGTCCCACCTCGGGCATCAGCGTTTCCGTGACCACTTCTTGGTGTAACGGCCGAGCTGCTTCACGTACCGCATTGGCAATGGCTAAGAGGTCGTCATCGCTTGGCTCCGGCGTCGCGTGGTTATCTTCCAGGCGCACGACTTCCCATCCAAGCGGGGCGGTGAGGCGATCACTATGCAGAGCGCAGAGATCGTAAGCATGTGGCTCGGCGTACGTAGCTAAAGGTCCAAGAACGGCCATGGAATCGGCATAGATATATGTCAAAGTGGCCACGGCGCTACCGTCGCACCCGGTCTTTGAACATTTTCTTCCAGCCATAACGAGCAAGTTATCGCGACTCTCACCCAGAAGTGGGCAATGACGCGCCACCTCGGGTGACAGAAAGATCGCTTATCGGCATTGAACCACTTCCCACCCGCACGCGATTGCGAATAGGCAAGAGTGCAATACCCGACGAATCAGTAAGCAGGATTGAACCATGCACGGTGCCGTCGCTACTGACTTGGATCAAGGCCCACTTCTTCGATTCGTTCACCCAAGTTGTTAATTTCTCTGTTGTAACGGGGAGCGAGGTCACGCCTCGAGACCCCGCTTTTACCAACACCACAGAAGAGCCCCGTGAAGCTATGAGCGCGAGGATGCCCTTTGGTGGCACTAGAAACGCACTCTCTTTTTCCATTCCGCCAACAGAAGGAGACCACGCGTAATCCACGTCATCATTATTGACACTTGCAACAACGGGTGCATCAGAGGAAATGCGTAGTGCAGAGAGATCCAGTGGAACACTCGCCGTGAAGGTGAACTCCTTCACTCGACCAGCTTCGAGCAAAATGCCATCCAAACCCACAGGAATATAGGATCCATCACTAGCTAGCAGGGTTGCAGTAAAAGTGGCGCCACTTTCGCCTGGCGCCAGGACTCTGAGAGTGCGAATCGACCCGCTTGTTTGAGGGACAACTGGCGCTTTCTTCACCTTCTTCTTCGTCAATTTGGTTGCTGGCTTTTTTGCTGCACTCTTTTTGACTCCGATAACTATTGGGATTATTTGTTCCAGGGAAGGCGCCGCGCTTGCAGAGATGTAATCGGCGCCCCCCGATTTAAATCCTGTCTTGCGCTTTGACTGCAGAGAGACAGAGACTCGGCCTACTTGAGGTTCAATGTAAAGCACCATCGATTTTACTCCTGGTGCAAGAGTGTCTAGCCGTACGTTTCTTGAAGTTCGTGCGCCGACCGTAATAGCAGTTTCTAGCGGGCGATTCTGATTGCTCCACATCTTCACCAACAACGTTGCCGCGCTCGCACCATCATTTGCCAGCACAAGCTGATCTTGACTTGCGATATCACTTGAACCACCCACAAACCAAGCAGGTTCAGCAATTCCTGGACAAGCAAGGAGCGAAAGCCCTTCACCTCGATCAACTAAAACAGGAGCCCCGGAACTCTCAGAGATCTCCAACCATTCCTTTGGAAGCGGGGTGAGGATCGTAAAATCCTGCTTCACTCCGACCATCTTTGAATTCTTACCGCGAAAGAGTTGCACCTTACTTGAGGCACCCGCAACAACAATTTGAGTGCTGTTTTTACTCGCCGGACAAATCTCTGGAGAGTAGCGCAAGCTCTGCAACTCGCTCTCGACTGCTGCATGCGGCAGCAGGGAAACAATCACAGTTGTCATAGCAAGTAATGCGACGAAGAGATACTTTCTCATGAAACCTCTTCATCAGGTCGATCAACCCAACGTCGCCCACCCGGAAGGCACATGATGAGCAGCGCGATAAGAGTAAGGAATTGCAACCCGAGAGCAAGTCTGCGCAATGAACTGTCGTGAATGAGTCGAAGTTCTCCAGCCTGGCTGATGCGATAAGTGGGGTTCCAACTACCAGACTCGACCGGCTTAAGAATCTCTTCATCGAGCAGCACACTCCACTTAGCATCCACCTTCTCGCTAAGTGAAAGTTTTCCCGGGCCTGGAATTGCAACTTGGGCTGAGACCCGGCTGGAGGGCAGCACAATGGGACTCTCCGCTCCATCGCTTATGAAGACTAGCCTCCCCGACGGATTTGTTATTTTCCACAGCGCACCTTGTTCTGTCGCCGAAACACGTCTGAGACCGCCAACGCCATCTAAAACTCTTGAGAGTGCGGCAGGTGCAGGCGATGTCACGAATACATACTTGATAGCGAACTGTCCGAGGACTCCACTCGTGGTATTTGATCCACCCGTCATGAGTTCAGCGAGGGTTTTTTCGAGCAATTCGGGCATGAGGCCACTCACCTCGGGATCACCAAGAACAGAAGTTCCTTCGCGCACCACCGAATACTTAGTCCCTGAACTAGTAGCTCTCAATACCAAGACGCGTGACCGATCCGTCGATTGCAATGACGCAGCCACAAAAGCGGGAAGGATCTGCTCGCTATTCGAAATAAGAGGCGAAGGTGTAAGGAGCTGCCAGCCAATTCCGGTTGCAATACTTATCAAGAGTGCGACTGTGGTAACGAGGGATTCAACATGTTGCCTTGAGAGAGGCGAATTTCTTAAACGATCACTTAATCCATCAGAAACAAGCGCCAGTGCATAGATTGCAAGTGCTGTGGCCAAAAGCACGCCCGGACCGCTCCATATACGGCTAGGAACTGGCGAACCATATGGAGTCACCATAAGTGCTGAGAGCAAGATTGAAATAGTGAGCACGGCAATGCTGAGGGTGGCAAAAATACGAATGCGCACGCGTCCACTTCTTATGACCACCAGTAAAACACCTAGCAGAAGTGGTGCACCCATCCAGAACGGCGGCGAATAAAAACCACCAGGATTAAAGAGCGCAAGATTCCATGCGTTGCCACTTTCAGGACCGAGTCCAAAGGAGCGGAGCCAAAGAGTGGGATGGAGTATCGCACTCAGCGACCATGGGAGGAGAGCGAGGACAGGGGTCAGCACGAAGAGAGCAACCAAAATTCCTACACGATTCCGGCCCTGTGCGCGCGCTTTAAAGATAAGAGCACCCACCACTAGAAGAAAGGAAAAAATGAGCTGCGGAAGCAGTGCGATCATCACTATCGCGACAAATAATGATCGCCATAGTTTTGCCTGCGAAAAACTTTCACGTTGAAGTACCGAACTGGCTCCACTCCACCATATATTCAGAGCCCAAGGCAAGATCATCGCGGCAAGGATCAAAGTGAGTTCCCCATCTGACATAGCGATAAGCAGAACTGGTGAGAAGGAGTAGATGACAGATCCTGCGATCCGGATCCCCCGATCGTGCACATGTCTACCCAAGGCACGATGCATCGAGATGCCAGTGATCGGCATAGCTAAGAAGAAGATAAGTGAGACGAGTACTTGTAGGTTTCCGAAAGTGATTATCGAGAAGAACCCAAGAATTAACATCCAAGGTGGGGCTGGTGTGGAAGTGCCAATCCCAATGGGATGCCAGGAATCAAAGTAAGTACTGATCAGGTCTGCGCCACTAGCGGGTGCTGGTAGGAGCGCGCCGCCTGAAAGATTGCCCCACTTGCCTCTGAACGCAACAAGGTTGATCAGTGCGAGAATTAAGAAGAGTGAAACTGCCGGAATTTTAAGTGCCCGCAATAAAAACGAATTGCTCTTTACTATCGCTTCATCATCTTCGGCAACGGCGTAACGTGCGTCGGAAAAGGATGTAGACGGGTTTGACATAGGTGCTATGCCCTTAAAGACCAATTCCCGTAAAGATTCAAATGCCAATCGAATCTGTGATCCATTAGGGGCCAAATACGAAGAAACGGCGCTGGCCGGAAGCAATCTGGACTGAGCACGAACTCTACGAGCGGTGCGAATAAGGTCGGGGCGAGCAAGGATGAGTGCAAGTGCCGCTATCTCATCACCGGCATAACCTGGAAGTTTGGCGAAGAGATAACCGATCGTACGCACTACCGTCGAAACTACGAGTCGAGCCAGTACCTGCGGCAGGCGCCAGCGTGATGAATTGGCCAATAGGACATAATTTGCGTTTCGACGATCGAGCAAGTGCGGGCGGTGCAAGGTGGCACCTTCGACATCGATTTCTCGTCGCTCCGTGGCCGCCGCTTCGGCGTGTAGTACGACGGCATCGGGGACGGCAATAACTCGGTGTCCCGCAACATTTACCCGCCACCCAAAGTCAATGTCATCGCGAAAGAGGGTGAGGTGTGGGTCAAAGCCAGAGAGCTCTTGCCAGACATCAAGTCGAATGAGTGCACCGGCAGAGCTCACCGCTAATACATCTCGCACACCATCGTGTTGGCCCTGGTCACGCTCTCGGCGCTCTAAACCAGTCCAGCGTGCACCATTACCAGCGATGGAAACACCGACTTCAAGTAAGTGATTCCGATCGTGCCATCCTCGAATCTTGGGACCCGCCATCGCCACGCTCGGCGCATCGGCCAATGCGGAAACCAATTTCTCAAGCGCGTCTGGAAGGGGCGCACAATCATCGTGCAATAACCAAATCCACGTTTTACTGGGATCTGTATCGATCTCTTCTGTAATCCAATCCACACCCAAATTGACGGCTTCACCAAAGCCCGAATTTCGATCTGTACTTCGAAGAGGAATCGATGCTTCTTGAAGTAGACCAATACTTCGATCGAGAGAACCTGTATCGATTGCCCGGATTGATTGGGGCGAGTACGTCAGATCTGAAAGCGACGTGATTAATTCAGGGAGCCAACGCGCGCCGTCATGTGTGACAACTAGTGCATGTACTGCCTGGTTAAATGGCGCGGCGCTTAAGCCTGCGTCGCTCGCGCTCAGAGAGGCCGCCCCAGATTCCAAATCGCTCATCGTGAGCAAGAGCGTAATCTAGACATTCGGAGCGAACATCACATGAGAGGCATACTCGCTTCGCTTCACGCGTAGAACCGCCTTTTTCCGGGAAGAATGCCTCAGGATCGGTCTGGGCGCAGAGTGCACGCTCCTGCCAGGTCATCTCTTGATTTTCCGTGGTGGATAAAGGAAAACTCTCGCTCACAGTGAGCTCCTCTCAAACAAGCCAAGTCGCATGTATGAGAGTAAATTACACGCTTGTAATGCGAGTAGGCAAGCCCTACCGCGGTTCAGAGTGGGTTAAATCAGACATTTCTTCAGGCGTTGAGGGGGTAGCCCATGATTGACTTGCCCTATGACAATCTCTGAGCCTGCTACCGGGACTCCCGCCTCCGCTGGGCTCAAGATTGTGGCTTTAGCCGGTGGCATCGGTGGGGCCCGATTTCTGCGAGGGCTCAAAGCCGCCGCCCCCGACGCCGAAATTACTGTTATTGGAAATACCGGCGACGATATAGAACTCTTTGGTTTGCAGATTTCCCCTGACCTCGACACCGTGATGTACACATTGGGAAATGGGATACACGAAGAGCAGGGCTGGGGTAGGCGCAATGAAACCTTTGTCGTGAAAGAAGAACTTGCTATCTATGGGGTAGAGCCACAATGGTTTGGTTTAGGTGATCGTGACATCGCAACCCATGTTGTGCGCACCCAGATGCGTAACGCCGGTTATCCACTCTCACAAGTCACCGCTGCACTCTGCGATCGATGGAAGCCGGGCGTACAACTACTTCCAATGACAGATGACCGGGTTGAGACACACGTAGAAATCGAAGATGAAGATGGTCGTCGATTCATCCACTTTCAAGAATGGTGGATTAAGTATCGTGCGAGAACACCCGCGCTTCGGATCATCCCCATCAATGCGGAGAGCGCCACACCAGCTCCCGGCGTCATCGATGCCATCAAGAACGCCGATGTCATCCTCTTTCCGCCAAGCAACCCCGTCGTATCAATTGGAACGATTCTTTCAATTCCGGGAATCCGGCGGGCACTTATGGCATCGAAGGCACCATTAGTCGGCGTCTCGCCAATTATTGGTGGTTCACCTGTGCGTGGCATGGCAGATGCGTGCTTAGCGGCCATCGAAGTGAAGAGTTCGGCCTTTGGTATCGCTGAACATTATGGTGCTCGTGCCAACGGAGGCCTTTTACATGGCTGGTTAGTAGCCGAAGTCGACAACGACTGTGTCCTCGATGGATTAAAAGTAATTGCGCGCCCACTCCTTATGAAGGATCTAGAAACCTCTCGTGACATTGCAGGTGCTGCTTTAGAATTAGCGCTGTCATTCTCGTGATTACCATCCGCGGCGTAGCAGGTCTTCCACAAATTAACGCAGGAGATGATTTAGCCACTCTCGTCGCTGCTCATACTTCGATTGTTGACGGAGATATCGTCGTCATCACTAGCAAAATAGTGAGCAAGGCTGAAGATCGTCTCGTTCCTGCTCTTGATCGCGTTGACGCCATCGCCGCCGAGGCTCAGCGCGTGGTCGCCCAACGTGGACGCACATCCATTGTGGAAACACGTCACGGATTTATCATGGCAGCGGCTGGTGTCGACATGTCTGATGTTCCTCACGGTTTCGCCGCGCTTCTCCCACTAGATCCAGACGCGAGTGCGCGCAAGATTCGTGGGGATATTCAAAAAGCTCTAGGAATCACCATTGGTGTCATCATTACCGACACGTTCGGGCGCGCGTGGCGCGATGGACTGGTTGATATGGCCATCGGAGCCGCAGGTATCCAAGTTCTCAACGACTTTAGAGGGAGAGTAGATGGCGCCGGCAACTTGCTCGAAGCCACCGTCATGGCGACCGTAGACGAAATCGCCTCTGCCTCTGAACTCGTACGCCAAAAGCTCACCCAAAGCCCAGTGGCCATCATCTCTGGCATCAATCATTTTGTTACTTCAGAAGATGGGCCAGGAGTAAGCGCGCTCATCCGCAAAAGTAAAGATGATTGGTTCCGGCTTGGGCACCGCGAAGCAATCACCACCAGACGCACTATCCGTGAATTCACTGATGAGTCCATTCCGCTGGAAGTTTTTGAAATTGCAGTAGGTGCAGCACTCACTGCCCCAGCGCCGCACCACACCCACCCACTTCGCTTCATTCGACTCAATGCACAAAGAGTTGAAGTACTCGATCACATGACGGCGGCATGGCGCAGCGACTTGGAAAAGTCGGGTGCAGATGCTGAAAGCATCGAAAAGCGCTTACTCCGCGGGCGCATTCTTTATGACGCACCCGAGGTCATTCTGGCATTTGTTTCACTCGATGGAGCACACACGTACGGAGACCAGCGAGATGACTCTGAGCGGGATATGTTCATGATTGCTGGTGGAGCAGGGGTGGCGAACTTCCTGCTCGCATTGCATGGAGAAGGCGTAGGTTCGGCCTGGATTTCATCGACCATCTTCTGCTCACAGATCGTCCGCGAAACTCTTGGACTTAAAGAAGAGTGGCAGCCTCTGGGCGCGATTGCGGTCGGCTACTCAGCACATTCGCCACACCCAAGAAGCGCACTTTCGCTCGAAGACTATTTCTCTACACACTAAGTCGTGCACCTTCAGGAACCGCACTTCCTTCATTGATCTCTACACCATCGCCCACTGCCACGTTTACCAGCTTGATACCTGGACCTATTTTTACACCTCGTCCGACAAAAGAATTCTCTACATGCGCATTACTTCCTACCCGCGAGTCAGCAAGAATCACGCTTTGATGAACATATGCTCCCGCATCTACTATGACGCCCTTGTCTAAGAAAGTTCCCCCCGTAATGCGGGCGCTCTCTGCAATTTCTGCGGCATTTGCTAAGTACTCCATATTCAAACTTCCTAGGGCCGGTGAGTAAGCCCGCCCAGTAATTAAATCTGCCGATGCCTTGGTGAATGCCTCGGGCGTTCCTAAATCGATCCAGTAATCGTGAGAAACAAACCCTTGTACATGTTGCTTAACTAGCTCGGGAAATATTTCGCGCTCAACGCTAATCACAGTGTTTAACGAAATTGCATCAATAATAGATCGATTAAAAATGTAGCATCCAGCATTAATCAGATTAGTTACTGGATTGTCCATCTTTTCCAAGAATGCGCTCACTCGACCAGAATCGTCAACGGGCACACAGCCATACGCTCGAGCATCTTCCACTGGCGTCAAGTGCAGGGTGGCCACCGCGCCCGAACTTTGGTGAACTCGATACTGTTCTTCAAGTGAGTGATTCGAGATGACATCGCCATTGAAGATCAATACGGGGCCATCGCCCTTAAGAAATTGCCCGGCATTAGCGATGGCGCCGCCGGTGCCGAGTGGTTCGCGCTCTACCGCATAAACCAATTCGAGCATAAGATCTTCTCCGGCTCCATACTGTGCCTCAAAAATGTCGGCCAGATACGACGTTGCGAGCACGACTCGGGTAACCCCAGCGGCCTTGGCTTTAAGTAATTGGTGAGTAGTACACGCAACACCGGCGAGTGGCAATAAGGGCTTAGGAGTGGAGTCAGTGAGCGGGCGCAGCCTGGTGCCTTGGCCACCGACTAGCAGAATTGCTTCGCTCACTCATTCATAATATCGCGCGTAAGATCGGGGGATGTCCTTATCTGCGCTCTATCCCACGCTTCTTGGGGAGAAGAATGGAGCGCGGCCACTCATCACGTACTACGACACCACCGGCCGGATCGAACTCTCTTACACATCAACGCGAAATTGGGTTTCCAAGAGCGCTAACTTCCTCACCGATGTGAGTAACGAACCCCGCAGCATCTCCTTCGATCTATCAAACCATTGGCTTTCCGTCGTCTGGCTCCTCACCGCATCGGCGCTCAACTTAGAGATTGTGCAACTCTCGACAGAAATCCACGTTTCCGATGCAGGGGCCCCCACAACTAGCGCCCTCAATATTCGTTCACCGCGAGATCTCTGGGGTCGCGCAGCCGGCGGCACCTCAGAGGAGATCGACTTCGCACGTGAAGTGCTTACCTTTCCAGACTTCTTTCAGAGTGAGAATCACACGAAGGCGGTAGCGACGGGAAAACAAGTGCGAAAGCTCTTCAATTCAACGGGTGCAGATTTTGATCTATATGCAGAAGTGATCCTCGATGGTGGATCACTGGTGTTGGTCAATGGTCCTACCGATATTGACTCGATTACTCGAGCAGAGAGAGTTGATTAAGCAGTTGCGGTGAGCCGAGCCACCGCGGCATCGATACGTTCGTCGGTTGCCGTCAGTGCAGCACGCACAAAGTTCTTTCCACGTACGCCATAGAAATCTCCAGGCGCCACCAAGATTCCATGCCCGGCAAGCCAATCAGCACTCTTCCAACACTCTTCATCGCGCGTAGCCCAGAGATATAGACCGGCGACCGAATCATGAATCGTAAAACCAGCGGCCGTGAGTCCACGATGAAGTTCTGTGCGACGCCTCAAATAGACAGCTCGTTGCTTCGTCACGTGGTCTGTATCAGCCAATGCAGCGATCATCGCTACCTGCACTGGGCCGGGCATCATCATTCCGACGTGTTTACGAATTTCTAGTAATTCCGAGATCACCAAGGGATTGCCGACAGCAAAACCTGCTCGGTAACCGGCTAAGTTTGAGCGCTTGGAAAGTGAGTGCAGCGCAATAACTTTCGCGTCGGCAGCTTCTGGGAAGGAGAGCACCGAGCGTGGGGTCGCTTCCCAACCAAGTTGGAGATAACACTCATCAGAGACCAAATATGCATCATTATATTTTGCCCATTGAATCGCATCACGAACTGCTTGATCACTCATAAGTGCGCCAGTGGGATTTGAAGGCGAGTTGATCCAAGCAAAATCCGCAGCGGGCCACGACTTTGGATCTTCGCCCATTGGAATGGCTTCAGCTCCCGCAAGAACCGCACCCACGTGATATGAGGGATAAGCAATATCGGGATAGAGCACGCGCTTAGCTCGCAATAAAAACGGAAGGAGGGTGACCATCTCTTTCGAGCCAATACTAGGGAGCACACCCACACTCTCACTGGTACCTAGATGCTTGATAGACCAATCTCGCATCGCTTTTTGAAGTGCTGGAATGCCTGCCGTGGGCGGATAACCAGGGGAATCACTTGCGGCAGCGAGCGCACTTTGAATCACTTCAGGAACTGAGTCAACAGGCGTGCCAATCGAAAGATCAACTATTCCGTCGGGATGTGCACGCGCCTTATCTCCAAGTGGCGCAAGTCGATCCCAGGGAAATTCAGGAAGATCAAATGTGGCGTTATCGCTCACTTTTTAAATCAGTGACCTTCGTGTTCTTGTGGTGGCAACGCAGAAACGATCGCGTGATCCTTCTCGTACATGCCTACTTTTGCTGCTCCACCAGGTGAGCCAATTCCATCAAAGAACTCGACGTTCGCTGCGGTGTACTCTTTCCACTGCGCTGGGACATCATCTTCGTAGTAAATAGCTTCCACTGGGCATACAGGCTCGCACGCACCACAATCAACGCATTCATCGGCTTGGATGTAGAGCATCCGCTCACCCTCGTAAATGCAATCAACGGGACATTCTTGAATGCATGCCTTGTCTTTAAGGTCGACACAAGGTTGGGCGATCACGTAGGTCATAGTCTCTCCATTTCGTTCGTGCCAAGCCTAGTATGTGAAGGAGCATATCGGGAGCGGAGTGGGTGAGTGCCTTGCCAGAACGAGCGGCGAACGACCTCTTGAGCTACGTGGGCGAACGCCTCTCCGTTCGGGTCCAAAGCGAGGAAGGTCACACTGAAGATGTGGTGGGCATCCTCTTGCCCACTGGGCAACTGGAGACCAAGAGCGGCCTGAAATCAATTGACACATCCAAAGTTGTTGCGTGGCGAGTAGTACTTGCCCCTCGGGGAAGTGGAACGCCCGCGTCACAACGCGTCCTCGATATCGAATTAGCGAGTAGTGAACTGTGGAGCGGCCCTGAACAATTGCGGACGGCTCGCTGGCTCTTGCGGGCAGCGGATGGTTACACCCGCCGTGCCAATTCTATGGTGCCGTGTGCACCACCTTGGGAGAGCACAGTCTGGAATAAGAGTTCACTCGACGACGACATTGCCGAAGCGGATCGGTTTTACCAATCTCGATCCTTACCCACCGTCATCTCGCTGCCCGTACCTCTCTTTGATCACGTGGCATCTTCCTTGTATAAGCGAGGCTGGAAATCCAATCTCGACATCTCCGTCATGGTGCGTATATCGCGCGACAAAGTCATCACAGAAAACACCTTTAGCGAAATCCAAAGTGCGACAACTCCATCAGCTGAGTGGATCACTGCGCATGGTCGAGAATTGGGTAGCCAAGGAGAGCAGGTTCTCCTCAGTGGTAAGCCACTCTTTCTGAGTTATTCCAAATTAGAAGAAGTAGTGGGTAGCGCCCGCGTGGGATTTGCGCAGGGTTGGAGCGCACTCGGGGCGGTGCGAGTAAATCCCGACTTTAGACGGCAGGGAATCGCCCGGGCTCTTGTTGAATGTGCGATTAACAGTGCTAATGAGCGCGAATATCCCTTTATGTTCCTGCAAGTAGATTGCCATAATCAGCCAGCTATTGCGCTCTATAAAAGCTTGGGCTTCACCGAACACCATCGAAATATCTATCTGTCGCGCGAGTAGGAACCTTTAGATACATTAATAACGTGCGCCTTTACGACACGAAAGCTCGAGCAGTCGTTTCCGTGACTCCCACCGGAGACGTCCTCAAAATCTACGCTTGTGGACCCACCGTTTATCGTTACGCACACGTAGGAAATCTGCGTACCTTTCTCTTGCTAGATCTCATCACCCGACTTGCACATCTCAACGGCTGGAAGACCAGCGTTATTCAAAATATTACAGACGTGGGTCACCTAGTTGACGATACGCAGGTTGATGCGCAGGGAGAAGACAAGATTTTGGAGCAGGCAAAATTGGAGGGCAAAGACCCATTTGCCATCGCACGCTTCTACGAAGACGCATTTCACAAAGATCTAAAAGCGCTCAATGTGCTTCCTGCCGACGTATATCCACGAGCGAGCGAATCTATCCAATTGATCATCGACCTCTGTCAGAAGCTTGAGGAAGCAGGTCATGCCTACGTGGGTACTGACGGCTCGCTCTTCTTCGATGCGAGGTCATTCCCCACTTACGGTGCCCTGAGCGGAAACTCACTCGATCACTTAAAGCCCGGGCATCGGCTTGAAGGTAAGGGCGGTGAAGCTAAACGCTTCCATGCAGATTGGGCGCTCTGGAAAAACGCTGGCACTGATCGCGAAATGACTTGGCCATCCCCTTGGGGAAATGGTTTCCCGGGATGGCATATCGAGTGCTCGGCCATGTCGCTTGAGCACTTGGGAGAGTCAATAGACGTACATCTAGGTGGGATAGATCTGCGTTTTCCACATCACGAAGATGAGCGCGCACAAAGCGACTCTGTCGCGGGTCTCGAAGTAGTTCAGCATTGGGTGCATGGTGAACACCTGCTTTTTGAGGGTCGAAAGATGTCTAAGAGCAGCGGGAATGTGGTGCTCGTAAGCGATTTGATTGCTCGAGGTTTCGACCCACTCGCACTCCGGCTCTCATTTCTAGAATCCCGATATCGCACCCAACTCGATCTTTCGTGGGCCGCGATTGCCGCAGCACATAAAACGATTACACGATGGCGCTCGCAACTCACGACTTGGCGAAATCCGGAAGGTGTGATGACACATGAGACAAGCCAAGTCATCGAGCAAGGTCTGGCGCTGCTACAAGAAGACCTCAACTCCCCTGCCCTCATTCAACTTCTTAGAAAGATCGAAAAGGATGAGGCGCTACCATTAGACCAGCGGGCGATTCTCTTTGATTACTTTGATCAATTCCTCGGCCTCGATCTCACTCGCCAAGAGGTCAAAGAGAGCTCCGCTGAGATCAAAGAGCTATTGCAGCAACGCGAGGATGCACGCAGCCGTGGCGAGTGGAAGCATTCAGATGAATTGCGTGAGGCTCTTGCCCATCTGGGTATTGAAGTACGCGATACCGCTACGGGACAGGCGTGGGAGTGGCGCTCGCAGTAGGCGTCCCAATGGCTGTGGGGGTGGCTGTGGAGGTGTCCGACGGTGTGGGTTTTGGAGTCGCTTTTATTTTCGGTTTTGGTGGCGTGGGATTTCCGAAGACAGCTTCCGGATTAGTGCATGTAACCCGATCCTCGGGGATATAGCGAGTGTTAAACGGCTCGCGTTTCACCTCAAGACCGTTGAGTTTTACAACTCGAGTCACTGTAATGTCAAAACCTTTAACGCCATCTTGGTGAATACAAGTGGGCGAATCATCATCGTAGATTTCAAACTCTTTAATATTGCGATACGGACCAGTTATCGTTTCAACCTCAAACTTCTTCTTTCCATAAATAGAGACCGTTAAAGATGAATTGGTGTAAGAAGTGTCAACCATGATGGCGGTATCAAAATCGTTGCGAAACCTCATATCGACCTTAGGCCAGGCCACTGTTGATTCGCGGCCCGCTGGATAGCGCGAAATGTAGAACGAGTGGGCCATGTGCGCCACGAGATCTAAACCGGAGAACCACGCCGCATTCCACGTAGTGGTGGCAACCTGTGAAACGCCGCCACCGAAGTCTTTTTCAAATCGACCTTGACTAATAATAATACCTTCAGCAAACCCATTAGCGGCCGTCCGCTCACCCACAACCTTGTTAAGACTAAATATTTCACCAGGCTTGAGAATGGTGCCGTCAATGAGATCCGCCGCACGATGAATATTTTGAATGCGATACGCAGCCGGAGGAAACTTCGTCGTAAAAGTTGAAATAACCTCGGTTATTCCAAGACCGCCAGCCATCTCGGTGGTAACCCTTGGCTCGACTAAAGAAGTCTGCACGCTCGCCACCCGAGCAGTACCTACTGCGCTGATAGCCGGGAGTAACGCTGATGTCAGTTCCTCATCTGAAACCGCATGTCCTGGTGCACTTGGTTGCAACTTGGGAACTCCACCCACTGCTGAGAATTTTGCATTTAACGGCGGAGTCACCCACTTGGTCCATTTCAACCCTAAAACTTGAGTCAGTAACTCATTTGAAAATATTGGTACGAGATTTCCGGATCCATCATTTGCAAAATCCAAGGCGTAAGCAATGTCAGAAACTTTAAGGTTCACATCATGGCCATCTACGGTGAGCAAAACTGTTCCGCTCACTGCTTTCTGCGCCAAAGGAAGGGCGCCTTGGGCTTCTTTTGTGGTTACTTGTGGAGCAATTAACGGAGATTTGAATCTGAAGATGCGCGACTCATTCCAGCTGGCGCGCACTGTTCTTACTGCTGCCTTTATGTCGAGTGCGTGTCCCGCAGCCGCGTCAATAACCACTGGTCGAACGCCAGAGAAGACGACATCACCCTCCATGGGTGCGAGATCAGTACGTACGGCAATATCTGATATCGCTCGCGTTAATGTGCTCTCACTAAAGGTATAGACCGGGTCGTAGGCGAGACCGCCGGTGAGCGCCTGGACGATCGTGATGGGGTTTGAGCTTCTTGATTTGATTTGATTAACAGTGGCTTCTGCATCCAGAAATATTCCGAGATCCGAGTATTTCCGCTTGAAGACACGCCCATCGACATCTACCACGACTCTGGACTTCGCCATCTGCGTGACATCGCGTGTGACTAGCTTCGATACTTCCTCGCGCGACATGCCACCGACATTGAGATCACTAGATAAATCATGGGAACGAATGATGGTGTTACGAGGAATGTCGCCACCTACTAAGAGCCAACCACCTAGCCATAGGAGTGCCAGGGCGCCCACGCCAGCGCCAAAGAAGATCATTACGCGACGAGACATGTTTATGTGGTGGGTACTCTCTTGATCAGGGGAAATATGGCGGCTAGTGGACCCCCCAAGATTAGTAGATAGCCTTGGGTATTTCCCTGTATCAGGAACTCAGACGCGCGCGGGGTTGCTGCCACATAGATGAGCCCCACCACACCCAAGATGTAGCACACATAAGTACTGCGAGATTTTAAGTACCCCCGCACCACAATCGAGAGCGCCAGGAAACCCAATAAAGCAAGGACTATTCCGATCGGCGGATAGGCATTGTGCGTAAGAATGAGCAAGGCGGCGGCGGCAATTCCGAACACAAGCCCTAAGAGATAGTTTTGAATACGCTTAATCAAGACTCACACCCGAGAAAAGCTCTGTCTCTCGGCCGTTCTGGTCGAATGGTTCCGCGGCCTCGCCAAGAACCAATTGGTAATACTCCTTACCAAAGATGCCTTGACCTAACAGATTGGAGAGCGCAAAAAATGGCCCATCCACTGTTATCTGGGTTTCGTGCGCTTTTAGGGCATTCATTTTGGCATCGACATATGCATCACCATTGACGACGGCCGTCACCAATTCATCAGGCTTAGCAAAGGGCACATCTTCGATATTCTCCGCGCCAAAGAAATCTGAACCTTGCTCTTTCATTGCTTCCATAGCAACTTTGAGAACAGAGCGTGGCATCACGTTCCAGTACACCTTTGAAACTTTCCATCTCGCGAGGGCAAGAGCTGCCATAGTGATGCGATGTGCCTGAATATGATCCGGATGACCATATCCGCCAAATTCGTCGTACGTAATGACAACCTGTGGACGAATCTCTTCGATGAGCGCCACCAGCTCTCCCACTACCTCGTCGAAGTCAGCGTTCCAAAAGTTATCCGGGCGTTCATTAGGAGGGGTACCCACCATTCCACTATCGCGCCACCGCTTTGCTGGGGCGCCAAGAAATCGATGATCCCGCACTCCCAATTTGGCCATCGCATTGGCCAACTCCACCTCGCGATGCGTTCCTAATTCGTCTCTCTCATGGCTCGCAAGATGGGAGAGGGTAGGCACGAGGACTTCGCCCTCTTCGCCTCGAGTGCAGGTCACCAGGGTCACCCCGGCCCCAGCCGCTACATAAGCAGCCATCGTCGCCCCATTATTAATGCTCTCGTCATCCGGATGGGCGTGAACCAAAAGGAGTCTTTTCGCAGGCGACATGAGGACAGGGTATTGGTTAGGGAAGAAGAGTCGCTAATCTTCCGGGATGAGTACACCTGCCGATGGCGCAACTTTCCCTCGCCTCTACGCCCGCACTCTCCGCTTTTCGATGGGGGTCCCGCGCTCTTTCGCCATTTCCCCAGATGGCACCCGGCTCACCTTCCTCCGCTCCCCCAGCGGTGATGATCGGCGTAATGAGCTTTGGGCATTCGACACCACTACTGGTCTTCCGCGACGAGTAGTTGAGAGCGGAGCGAGTGAAGAACTTTCCATCCAGGAGAGAGCTCGAAGAGAGCGCCTTCGGGAAAGTAGCGGTGGCATCACCTCGTACACCACCGATGGTGATCACCGAATAGCGGTCTATACCGAATCCGGTGAGATACGAGTCGCTGACTTGGTAAGTGGAAAAGTGAACTCAATCGCACATCCACTCGCTGCTATTGATCCAAGACCATCTCCAGACGGGTCTCGGATCGGATATGCCGCTGTTGATGGAAGTTTTCGGATAGCGCACATCAGTGAAGGAAAGGAAACTTTTACTCACGCTGAGTCGGGAAAGAGTTTTGGGCAAGCTGAATTTGTGGCCAGCGAAGAGATGAATAGATATCGTGGATTTTGGTGGTCACCAGATTCACGACTGATCCTCGTACAATCCACCGATGAATCCAAAGTTCTCACATGGCACATCAGCGACCCGGCGCATCCAGAGCAAACTCCACGTGAGATCAAGTACCCCCAAGTAGGAACGGCAAATGCCGTTGTTTCACTCGTCCTCATGACGTGCGACGGCGATATTTCTCGTCATATCTCTCTTCCCGCAGGATTTGAATATCTCGTGGAAGTTAATTGGAATCAATTCGGTCCACCGCTTCTCTACTGCATGGATCGCAGCCAGTGCACTGCGGCAGTATTTGCCTTAGACATTCACACAGGTGAGTTAACAGAACTTGCCACGCAGCGCGATGATCATTGGGTTGAGATAACTCCCGGTGTTCCCACTTGGTTGCCTTCAGGAGAACTCCTCCTAGCCCACGATGAAAGCGAGACTCGTGTGCTCACCATTAATGGACGACAAGTGACGCCAGATAGTCTGCAAGTAACCGGAGTGGTAGATGTCGATCGCTTCGGAATCACATTCACTGGAACTTTTGAGCCAACAGAGAGCCACCTATGGTGGTACGGATTTGGTGGCGAGTTAGATCAGCTCTCACCTGTAGGTGGGATGCATACAGGCAGAGCACGCAACCACACGTTAGTGATCTCATCGCGTTCACTAGATGAGTACGGCGTGAAGACAGAAATACATCGTGATGGAAAGCAGTGGGAGATCACCTCACACGCCTGGACTCCTAGCCACGATGCTACGCCCGAGTTCATTCGCCTTGGAAAAGACGAATTACGCGCTGCCTTACTGCTGCCAGAAAGTGGCGCACGCACCAACCTTCCGCTTCTTGTCGATCCTTACGGTGGTCCGCACGCGCTTCGGGTGGTCGCCGCAAAGAATGCTTATGCTGAGGCTCAATGGTTTGCCAATCAAGGATTTGCGGTATTAATTGCCGACGGCCGAGGTACCCCACATCGTGGTCCGGAGTGGGAGAAAGCCATCTCTGGCGATCTAGCAACTATTCCGCTGCAAGATCAAGTCGCTGCTGTTGAGGCTCTGATTGCCTTGCGCCCTGGCCTTATCGACCCGGCCCGGGTGGCCATCCGTGGGTGGTCCTTTGGCGGCTATCTCGCAGCCCTTGCCGTCATGGATGCCCCTCGTACTTTCGCGGCCGCCATTGCTGGCGCACCGGTGGGTGACTTTCGGCTCTACGACACCTTTTACACAGAGCGCTACTTGGGGATTACTGGCGAAGAAGCGGGTTATGAGATCAGCTCACTTTATCCGCGAGCGCACAAGCTCTCTCGCCCCTTGATGATCATTCATGGATTAGCTGATGACAATGTTGTGGTGGCTCACTCGCTTCAACTTTCATCGCACTTGCTTGCGGCCGGCAGACCACACGAAACATTGATGCTAAGCAACGTGACGCATATGACCCCACAAGAAGAAGTTGCCGAAAATCTCTTATTACTGCAAGTGGAATTTCTTAGACGACATCTGCAAGTGCCTGCCAAATAACTGGTAGTGCCATCAGATCTGCCGGAAGCACTTCTCCTGGCAAAGTGCTTTGTTCTCTGATCCATGCGATTTGATCGTGTGAATGGTGCGTCACTTGTGGATCATGCTCTGCTGAAAGTAAGAAGAAGTGCAATTCACGCTCAGCGGAAAGCGCATAAGTGAAGTCCACTTTCCGAAGCACTCTTACCTCTACCAGAAACTCTTCATGGAACTCTCGAACTATGGCTTGTTCTGGCAATTCATCGGGCTCCACTAATCCGCCGGGAAACTCCCAGAAGCCCGCATGCGTAGTGCTCCTTCGCGCCAGTAAAACCTCTCGGCCCGCACGAAGGAGTACACCAGCAACTACAGATTCGATTTCTTTGCCCTAGAAGCGGTGCGTCCACGCTCGTTCTGATCTAGTACCAACTTGCGAATGCGAACGGTCGCTGGCGTCACTTCGATACATTCATCTTCGCGACAGAATTCGAGCGCTTGCTCCATGTTGAGAAGTTTTGGCGGGATCAAACGTTCTAATTCATCTGCGGTTGCAGAACGAATATTTGTGAGCTTCTTTTCGCGAACTGCATTGACGTCCATATCTTCGCCACGTGAATTTTCGCCGACGATCATGCCCTCATAAACTTCAGTACCTGGTTGCACGAAGATTATTCCACGCTCTTGGAGTGAGAAGAGCGCATAGGAAGTTACCGCACCACGTCGATCGGCAACGAGTGAACCAGTAGGACGCGTGCGCAATTCACCATGCCAAGCTTCGTAGCCATCGAATACGTGGTGGAGTAATCCTGTTCCGCGAGTTTCAGTAAGGAACTCGGTGCGGAAACCAATGAGCCCACGGCTTGGTACCCGGTAATCCATGCGCACCCAACCAGTTCCATGATTGACCATCTGCTCCATGCGGCCTTTACGAAGTGCCATCAATTGCGTGACAACGCCAAGGTAGTCTTCCGGAATATCAACGGTGAGTCTTTCCATTGGTTCATGCATCTTGCCATCCACCATTTTGGTAACCACCTGTGGCTTACCAACAGTCAGTTCAAAACCTTCGCGACGCATGAGTTCAACGAGGACCGCAAGCTGAAGTTCACCACGCCCCTGCACTTCCCAAGTATCTGGGCGTTCAGTGCTGAGCACGCGAAGGGAAACGTTACCTACGAGCTCGGCATCAAGACGGTTCTTCACCAAACGAGCAGTGACTTTCTTACCGCTCTGACCCGCAAGCGGAGAAGTATTGATACCAATGGTCATAGAAATTGAAGGTTCATCCACCGTGATAAGTGGAAGTGCGATGGGGTTCTCCGCGTCGGCCAGAGTCTCTCCGAGGGTGATCTCTTCAATGCCGGCAACGGCGATGATGTCGCCGGGACCTGCTGAAAGAGCTGGCACGCGTTCCAAACCTTCGGTGATTAAAAGTTCAGAGATCTTGACCTTTTCCACCCGTCCATCAGTGCGAATCCAAGCAACTGTTTGGCCCTTAGAAATAGTGCCTTGGCGTACGCGACAGAGTGCGAGACGGCCGAGATAAGGAGAAGCATCGAGGTTGGTGACGTGCGCCTGAAGTGGTGCGCCCTCGGTATATGTGGGGGCTGGGATGGTCTCTTTGATGACGTCGAAGAGCACCTGGAGATCGGTCTCTTCTGGCATACCGCCATCAGCAGTTTGGGTGAGCGAGGCACGACCTGCTTTGGCAGATGCATAAACAATGGGGAATTCAATTTGCTTCTCGTCTGCATCAAGATCGAGGAAGAGTTCGTATGTCTCGTTGAGAACTTCGGCGATACGAGCATCTGAACGATCAACTTTGTTGATAACCAAGATGACTGGAAGTTTCTTCGAGAGTGCTTTACGCAGCACGAAACGGGTTTGTGGAAGTGGGCCTTCAGAGGCATCCACCAAGAGCAACACACCGTCCACCATCTCGAGGCCGCGTTCTACTTCGCCACCAAAGTCGGCGTGGCCTGGGGTGTCGATGATGTTCACGGTCATGTCACCACGCTTTACCGCGGTGTTCTTCGCGAGAATAGTGATGCCCTTTTCGCGTTCAAGATCCATGGAATCCATGACGCGATCCTTACCTTCGCCCTGTTCCTTGTAAGCAGCGAAAGCACCGGACTGCCACAGCATTGCATCAACGAGCGTGGTCTTGCCATGATCGACGTGGGCGATGATTGCTACGTTTCTTAAATCGTCTCTGCTTTTCACGGTCATCCTTTGATTAGTGTGGGTCAGACGTTGAAGCGAAATTCGACTACGTCGCCATCCGCCATGACATATTCTTTGCCTTCCATCCGCACCTTGCCGCGCGCTTTTGCCTCTGCCATTGATCCGGCGTCAACCAGATCAGTGAAGGAGACAATTTCGGCTTTGATGAAACCGCGTTGGAAATCTGTGTGAATCACTCCAGCTGCTTCAGGAGCGGTGGCGCCTTGAGAAATCGTCCAGGCACGCGCTTCCTTAGGACCAGCAGTGAGATAAGTCTGCAAACCAAGAGTGCTAAAACCTACACGTGCCAAGGTTGCTAATCCTGGTTCAGTGAGTCCGATGCTCTCTAACAATTCAAGTGCGTCTGCGTCGTCGAGTTCGGCAAGTTCAGCTTCAGTCTTTGCATCTAAGAAGATGGCTTCAGCTGGTGACACGAGCGCGGCAAGTTCAGCGCGCAATGCTGGGTCAGCAAGTTCGGCTGCATCCACATTGAATACGTATAGAAATGGTTTGGCAGTGAGCAGGTGCAATTCGCGCACAAGTTCACGAAGCTGCGGAGTTCCGGCAGCAAAAAGAGTCTTTCCCTCCTCCAAAAGTGCATTCGCCTGCTTGGCAGCTTCGAGAACTTCACCGCGGTCTTTTGAAAGTCGAGTCTCTTTTTCTAAGCGAGGTAATGCTTTCTCTAAAGTTTGAAGATCGGCGAGGGCAAGTTCGGTGTTAATCGTCTCGATGTCACTGCGTGGATCAACACGACCATCAACGTGCACGACATCCGGATCCGTGAATACCCGAATGACCTGGCAGATGGCATCTGATTCGCGAATATTGGCGAGGAACTTATTCCCCAAACCAGCACCTTCGCTGGCGCCCTTCACGATGCCTGCAATGTCGACGAAGGAGAGCGCGGCCGGCAAGAGGCGCTCAGATTTAAAGATGCCTGCAAGTACTGCCAACCGGCCATCTGGCACTCCAACGACGCCCACGTTGGGTTCAATGGTGGCGAAAGGATAATTAGCTGCGAGCACGTTGTTCTTCGTCAGCGCGTTAAAAAGGGTGGATTTGCCCACATTGGGCAGGCCGACGATTCCAATAGAGAGGCTCACAAGGGTTAAATCCTATTGCCCCGCCGGCCTCGCG
>Ga0114969_10000911_pt1 | contig 25220 bp, 19 predicted proteins | sample M_130807_MF_Meta_FD_87316 | JGI IMG/M metagenome (GOLD analysis project Ga0114969, IMG submission 87316) | Freshwater microbial communities from Lake Montjoie, Canada to study carbon cycling - M_130807_MF_MetaG | ecosystem: Environmental > Aquatic > Freshwater > Lake | place: Lake Montjoie...
AAGATGAAATTGTGCAGCAAGTAGCGTCCAATACCACAAATGCAAATGATTCAGAAATTGTAACCCGGATCAAAGAATTATTGGAAAATTATGTGAAGCCTGCAGTTGAAATGGATGGTGGTGCTATTTCTTTTAAAAGCTATAACAATGGTACTGTATCCCTTATTTTACAAGGATCTTGCAGTGGTTGCCCTTCTTCTATGATTACCCTAAAATCAGGAATCGAAGGTATGATGAAACGTATGATTCCTGAAGTAAAGGAAGTAGTTGCAGAAGCGAATTAGTGGAGGGAAGGTTTCTTCTAAGTTTTGTTTTTTGATAATTTATTATTTTATGGGTTATTTGATATTTTTTTGTTGTTATAGATTGTTTTTTCTCATAGGGCTTTGCCCTATGTTGGTATATGTCATCCCTTCGGGACTTCGCTTCCATGGAACTAATCTATTAAGCCACGAAGTGGCGACATACATCAGCGAGGCGGTAAAGCCCCTCGCGTTGAAGCGAATTAAGTTTCTTCTAAGTTTAGTTTTTTGATAAAAAATTTTGTTATGGGGTATTTGATATTTTTTGGTTGTTATAGATTGTCTTTTCTCATAGGGCTTCGCCCTATGTTAGTATATGTCATCCCTTCGGGACTTTTCTATTTCAGAGCCTCACTTTTCAAAGGGCTTCACCCTATGTTGATATATGTCATCCCTTCGGGACTTCGATATTTCAGAGCCTCACTTTTCAAAGGGCTTCACCCTATGTTCGCATATGTCATCCCTTCGGGACTGAGATATTTTCTAGAAATACTGTTAAGCCACGAAGTGGCGACATACATCAGCGATGCGGCAACGCCCATCGCTCTAATTATTATTAATTAAATTCAATTCATCATGTTATGGGACAATCACTAGTTAAAAATTACATCCACATTGTGTTCAGCACGAAATATCGTCAAGAATTTATTCATCCTCCTGTGGAAGCGGAACTGCATGCCTACTTGGCTACTATTTGTAAAAGCATAGAATGTCATCTGATAAAAATAGGTGGTTATACTGACCATATTCATATCCTATGTATGCTTTCTCGGAAAATAGCTTTAATGAAATTATTAGAAGTGGCAAAATCACATTCATTAAAATGGATAAAAACAAAAGGAGATGCCTACAAAGAATTTTACTGGCAAGATGGCTATGGTACATTCTCTGTAAAACCTACAGATATAAATAGAGTAAGTCATTACATCGCCAATCAACATGAACATCATTCTAAAATTTCATTTCAAGAAGAGTACCGTTTGATTCTTGAAAAATATAATGTGGAATATAATGAGAAGTATGTATGGGATTAGTATTAAACCTATTTTGTTTAAGCCACGAAGTGGTGAAATAGATTTAGTGATGGGTGCAGCCCGTCACATCTAGTGATGGGGGCAGCCCATCACTACTATACTCTCCCTTACAATAATCGGTATTTATCTTAACACTTTTCTAATACTTTGCCTGTTCGTTCAATACTGTTCAGGCTGTACATTTGTTGCACTTATGAAGTTTATTTACCTATTTCTTTTTCTTTTCTTGCCATTTTCTATTGTAGCACAACAAGCCAATTTAAGTGGAGTTGTATTTGGCGAAAATGAAAACACACCAATCGACTACGCAACCATCACTATTCAGAATACAATTGCAGGTTCAATGCTAATGGGCACAAAATCGAAGGAGAATGGTTCGTTTACTATTTCTAAAATTCCTTATGGGAAATATACTATCACTATTTCATCATTGGGTTATGAGTCTAAATCCTATAAAAATTATAACATTGACCAAACCGAAATGAATCTCGGTAAAATCATGCTCAATAGCAACAGTAAAAATTTAAAAAATGTAACTATCGTTGGGGAAAAAGCCGCAATAGAAATTGGCATTGATAAAAAAACTTTTAATGTCGATAAAAACATCACAAGCGCCGGTGGTTCTGCTGCTGATATTCTGAAAAATGTCCCTTCTGTAAATGTGGACATGGATGGAAATTTGAGTTTGCGAGGAAAAGATAATGTGACATTATTGGTTGATGGGAAACCTTCGGCGATGTTTGGCAATGATCCACAAACTGCATTACAAAGTATACCGGCTTCGAGTATTGAAAGTATAGAAGTCATCACCAATCCATCAAGTAAGTACGAAGCGCAAGGCATGAGTGGTATCGTCAATATCATTTTGAAAAAAGATCGTAAGCCTGGCTATAATGGCACATTGACTTTGGGTGTATCAAATCCATTTAGAATTAATGGAGGCATCAACTTCAATGCGAATATTAAAAAATGGAATTTCTTCATTAATGCGAATGGCAGAACAGCTCGCGCTTGGGAAGAAACAACGACAAGTAGAAGTAATTATGAAAATACTTTTACATATAGCAGTTTCAACCACAATGATAGACGACCATTGAGTGGCTTTATGAATTTGGGTGGCGACTATAGCATCAATAAAAATAATAAAATCACATTTAGCCAAAATCTATTTTCAGCTTACATGAAGGGCAACAGTACAACTACTTTAGAAAATGAAATGGATTATAATACACTTTTATCTAAGCAAATTCGAACCAATAAATACATCGGTAATCCATTGAGTGGAACTTCCAATTTGCAATACAAACACAATTTTAATAACCCAAAAGAAGAGCTAAACATCGAAGTGAATTTTAGCAAAAGTAGATACATCAGAAAGAGTGAATACAATACTTCTTTATTCGATTCTAATGAAGTCTATGTGTCTGAATTTATGCAAAAAAATCCAATACTCGGGGGCAATTGGAATGGCACATTTCAAATCGATTATACAAAACCAATTTTTAAAAATGGAAGAATTGATGTCGGTGAAAAGACTTATTATATTCGATTTGAATCGGAAAATCAACCTACTATTCAATATCCAAATCAAGCGGAAACTGAAGAAGCTATTTTAAAAAATCATTATGTTTTTACGCAACAAGTACATGGCGTTTATGCAACTATTGCTAATCAATTTAAAAATACAGGCGTACAATTTGGTCTTCGAGGTGAGTATTTTACGTATGATGGGATGGCTTATCAGTACAATGCGAAAGTGGCAAACAACTACAAAAATATTTTCCCGACTTTATTTATCAGTCACAAAATAAATAAAACACAAGATATTAATTTCAACTATGCGCGACGAGTTAATCGCCCAGGCTTTATGCAATTAGTTCCTTATTTAGATGTGTCCAATCCACAAGATACAAGTCAAGGAAATCCAACATTGAAACCTGAATTTATTCATGCAACAGAACTTACATTTACTAAACAATACAATCGAAACGATAACTTTATTGCCAGCGCTTATTATCAATACACGGAGAATTTAATTCAAAGGTTTCGTAGATTTAATCCGAATGGAACAACCTATTCACAAAATCAAAATCTCGCAACGGGTATTACTTATGGTGTAGAATTAACCAATAAAATAAACCTATTATCATGGTGGGATGCGACAGTAAATGTCAATATTTTTCGAAATAAAATAAATGGTGCTAATATAGATGCAAACTTGGGTAGAACAGGCTATGGTGGATTTGCTAAATTGGTTACGAATGCTAAATTAAAACAAGGATTTAGTGTACAACTTACTTCCAATTATAATGGGAAGACAACCGTCGCACAAGGAACTGTGAAGCCTTATTCTAATATAGATATTGCTGTCAAGAAAATATTTTTTAAAAATTTGATTACACTAACTGCGAATGTGAATGATTTATTGAATACAATACAAACGGAAACACAATACAATTTATATCCTTACTATAATCAAACGGTTTTACGCAAAAATCAAACAAGAAGTGTTGGTTTGAATGTACAAGTTCGATTGAGTAGCAAATCGCAAAGAGGCAATACAGAAACACCAAAGAAAGTTGCGCCCAAAAAAGAAAAGGAAAAGGAAACGAAAAGCCGAGATGAAAATTTGAAGAAAGATGATGGTGGTGATGAGAATGAAAAGGGCGGTGGAAAATAATAGGAACTATTCTTATTTCATTAATCATAAGCAGTACAACTACTAATATTTCATTCCATTGTTGCATAAAAAATACATACTTCTTTTACTATTTGCAACCTTCTCCATTCCGCTTGCTGCGCAACAATTTTTAGTTGCGGGTAAAGTCACCAATACCAAACTAGAAGGCTTGGGATTTGCGACGGTTCAATTAAAAAAACAACAATTAGGTACAAGAACTGACTTGAATGGAAATTATAAATTCAAATTAGAAGAAGGAGAATATGATGTCGTATTTTCATTACTCGGCTTCAAAACACAAACCATAAAAATTATTGTTCGTGATAAGGATATTATACAGAATGTTATTTTAGAAGAGAATACAAGAAACATTTCCGAAGTAAAAATTGTCGCTACCAAAAAGAATAAGGCGGAAGAATATATTCGACATGTTATAGAACATAAAAAGGAAAATGAACAAGCTGTAAATTCCTACAGTTGTAATGTTTATATAAAGGCAGTAGAAGAAAACAAAACAGAAAGCAAACATAAAGCAGCAGTGATTCTACCTTACTTGGATTCATTAGCAAGGGCTAAACACCAGATAGATTCGGCAAGAACTGCATTGAATACAGAATTGAATAGCATGAGTATGGCTGAAATTTATTTGCGTTTAGATTATGTGTATCCGAATAAAATGAAAGAAGAAAGACTTGGTGTGAAGAGAAGAGGGAATACAGAAAGTTTATTTTATTTAAGTAATACAGAAGGGGATTTTAGCTTGTATCAAAATCTGATTCAAGTCCCAGCATTGAGCGAATCTCCTATGTTGTCGCCGATTAGCTATAGCGGTTTGATTGCTTATAAATTCAAAATTATTAAAACGGAAAAACGAAATACTTGTACTTTTTACACCATAAAATTTTCGCCAATCAAATCGGGCAATGCATTGATTGAAGGTACAGTTGAGGTAGTGGATACATCATGGACAATTACAGATGCAAGCTATTCATTCCCATCTCATTTGATGGCAGAATACAATTCATTTTCTGTTCGAACATCTTATGAATTTATGCAACAAAAGTCATGGATGCTGGATCGTATGGAGTTGACGTATTTATCTAAAGAAGGCAAAACCAAACACAATGGGAGTACAGTTGTTGTCTATGATGATTATAAATTGGACACTACTTTCAAGAAAAAACATTTTGGTACAGAACTAAGTAGTACTGCACAAGAAGCCTATGATAAGGATAGCAATTTTTGGAATATAGTACGCAAGGAACCATTGAGTGAAAAAGAACTTTCTTATATCCGGAAAAAAGATAGTGTGTATTATGCCAAACATACTATTGCGTATTTAGATTCAATCGATAAGGTAAACAATAAAATTACAGTAAGGGATATTTTCGTGGATGGAGTCAGCTTTTATAAACGAGAGAATGATAGAACAATTTATTTTAACCCAATATTAAATACGGTCAGAATCCTATTGCCAGGCGGTACGCGATTAGGCTATGGTGGCAGCTACGCGATAACGCCAAAATCAAAACGGACTTTTTATACTTCCATCGATTTAATGTACGGTCTTGCACAAAAAGATGTACTAGGTAATTGGCGTATCTCCAAAAGATATAACCCTTTCACAAATGGCTATTTTGCATTTGATTGTGGTCGAAATTATGACCTAGTTTTCGGCAATGATTCTTATATCAATATTCTACGTCGTAGTAATTTTTATTTAAAACAATATGCCAATATCGAACATGGGGTAGAATTATTTAATGGATTTGTTGTACGTAATAAATTAGAGTTTGCAAATCGCATTCCAGTGGATATAAATAAAAGCGATAGCACTATAGACAAACTACTTGGCAACCTTGGTGCGGACTCGGCTAACTATGCAAAGTTCAATGCGTATAATGCGTTCTATAATTCCATTACACTAGAGTATACACCTCGACAAATGTATATGCGTGAGCCGCGACAAAAAATTATTTTAGGTTCAAAATATCCGACGGCTTATGCTACTTTACGTACGGGTGTTCCAGGTGTATTGAACAGTGTTATCAATTTTAATTATTTGGAATTTGGTATTAAACAAAAAATAAAATTAGGCTTAGCAGGTATTTCAGAATATAAAATATTTACTGGCTCATTCCTATCTAAGAATGATTTGAAAAGTATAGATTATAAATTTATGCGACGAGGAGACCCGCGAATATTTAATGAACCTACCAGGAATTTTCAATTACTAGATTCGTCTTTCCCAGTATTTCATCGCTTTTATGAAGGACATTATATGCATCAATTTAATGGTTCCATCATCAATAAAATTCCTTATGCAAAATATCTACATCTCTATGAAGTAGCCGGTGGTGGTGCATTGTATTTACCTGAACGTAAGTTAATTTATTTTGAAGCATTTGCCGGAATAGAAAAACCATTCAAACTCTTTGGTGAAAAATTTAAAATCGGTGGCTATGTCGCCGCGAGCATTGCCAATAAATTCAATAACCCTTTCCAATTGAAATTTGGCTTACAGCATTATGATAAAGAAACCAATAAGTGGGAGTAAAGCCAATTGAACAACATCATATCTTCGTCCCCATGGTTTTGTGTCTTCACAAACCATTACAACTTATTTTGTTTTGCAAATTTTAGCTACTACTTTTCCATCACCATGCGCATCACTTCCTTAGCAAATTTTTCTAAGCTTGGATCACGAGCACCCATCAAAAGCAATACTGTATTGGGTTCTAGCTTATGCATTAATTGTTGAAATAGCGCAACTCTGTCTTCTACAAAGAAGGCATGCACATTATTTTTTTGTAAATCTTGAATGATATCATTAGCAGAAATATCCTTTACTGCTGTACCTCCTGCATAATAAATTTCACTCATCCATATTTCATCATCTGGTCTTAAGGCAAGTGTAATTTCTTCAACTAATTCCTTGCGAATAAATCTGGTTGGTCCATAACCATGTGGTTGAAACCAAGCAATTAATTTTGTTGCTACTGGCAAACATGCTTTGATAGAAGCGGCTATTTTAGCTGGGTTGTGCGCATAATCATCTATCACCGTTAAGCCATGATGTTCACCAAGTAATTGATGACGACGATAGATACCTCCATAGGTTGTAAGTGCCTTTGCACATTGTTTGATACTTACCCCTAACAAATGAGCAATAGCAACAACAGCCAAGGCATTCTCCATATTGTGGCGACCAATAGTTGGAATATGGAATTCGATATTTTCTCCAAGCAAGGTATCCGTCACTGTAAATGAAATATTAAACCCATTTTGCTTAAAATCTTTTCCAGTAAATGGACTGTCATCTCCAAAATCTTGTTCTGGTTTTTGTGAATATTTCTTGGCTAATGCATGACCTGCATTCACTACAAATTGTTGTTGTGTATTATCCTTGAAGGTTTGAAAAATGCCGAACAATTCATCCAACTCTTTATGGTCTTTATCGATACTTAATAGTAAACCAATTTCTGGTTTGTACTTCACTAAAGTACCGTCACTTTCATCCGCTTCTATGAGTAACCAATCACTTTTTCCGACGAAGGCATTTCCAATTTTTCCTTCTTGTTGCAAACTCACCAAACCTGCGCCAGTAATCAATGATGGGCTTACACCATTCTCATACAATGCATGGAATAGCATAGCAGTTACGGTCGACTTACCAGAAGTTCCAGCAATGGCAATCGTTCGTTTACTGGCACAAATTGCTGCTAATAATTCTGCACGTATAATAATTGGAATCCCTAATTGCTTTGCCTTCTGAATTTCTATATTGTTGTCTTCAATGGCGGTCGAAATAATGATAGCTTCGGTATGTGCATCTATGCCACTTCCATCTTGGATAAAGCAAGCAATATTTTCATGCTCTAATTGCGTTCTGATATAATCATTTTCTGCAAATGCAAAAAGCCTATCACTACCTTTTACCGTTTTACCATTTCCAGCTAAATATTGCGCAATGGCACTCATGCCTGCACCACCAACACCAATAAAAAAGAAATTATTTTTTTGAAGAATAGACTGCATTATTATGTTTTTGACGATACTAAATTTTTTAAAATATTTTTTTGGGCGGCACACACGCTTTTCGCTCCAATCTTTTTGCTGCAAAGCCAGCAAAAAGGATTTTCGCTACAATCGTTGCCGCAATACATCTACAATTGAAGCTCAGTTTTCTCATTACCTTTTTGGTTCAATTATTTTTACGTTCTGAGATTTAAGAACCAAACAACATTTGTTTTGCTTCTCTATTAATTGTTTCTAAAGCAATAGCTGTAGGCATTACAGATTCTGTAGTTACAATGTATTCCGTCATTTTGGACATTAATAAAGTAGCAGGTTCACCCATTGGAATGCTAGATCCAACTCGATTAATCATAGTAATCTCTTGCTCTACCACTGCTTTTAAGGTTTGCCATAATTCGTGCGAAATATAAATTTGTTGCGAAAGGTTATGTTCAAATTCTGCGCGTATGCCTTGTACCATAGACAATTGCAAATCTTGCGCTGTAGAACCCGGCACATAATACCGACTAATCATACTATTTGGATGCATGCGTTCTACAAAAATGGATAGTCTTTCGTACGCTTGCAATCGCAACTTCAAGGATGTACTTGAATTTTCTTGGAAAATAGCTAGTTGTTTGCGTTCAATTTCCTTGACTAAAAATTTATTGACAATTAAGTAAGTAGCTATCAATACAACGATGGCAGGTAAAATATATTTAGCGATTTCCAGAATTTCTACCAGCATGAATTTTTTTTTAATGAAAATAATGGGCGTAAATATACATAGAATAAAATGTTTCCTATATTTAACTTCTATGAAAAATATCATTTGGCTATTAGTACTGCTTAGTATTGGACAACTAGCATTGGCTACAAGTACTGATTTTACTGGTGTATACAGTTATTCCAAAGGGATAAATAAAGCAAATTCAACCATTTATATTTGTCAATTTAAAGAAGATTCTGCCTTTGTATATGTGCAAGCGGTTTCTGGTATGCCCGACTTTTTTACAACGGATGTAAAAGGTTTTGCTTCCTTGCTGGATCATCAATTTACATTGAAATCAAAAGAGAATTGTGTGATTACTTTGGATATGAACAATAACATGTTGACTTGTACAGACAATATGGATTGTAAATATGAATTCTCCGTTTCTGGGAAGTATAAAAAAACAATACCACATCAAGCAAAAGGACACGGCACATATAGATTAAAAAAAGGAGCGACAATGATGTTTCAATTCATCGAGAAAATGGGAACCATTAACAAGGATAGTACAGTTTCTTACCAAGCACCACATGCGGATGCAAAAACTATTTTTACGTATTCTAAAAATGATATATTGAAAATACAAGATGAATTTAATGGTTATTATTTGATTGAAAATAGTAAACAAAAAAATGAATTTCAATGGGTGCTAAAAAAGTATATCAACTTGATGTCAAAATAAACCCATGAAGCAAATCTTACTTACTGTATTGAAATATCTTACATTGCCATTCGCCATCATTTATGGTGTCATTGTATTTATCCGCAACAAATTTTATGATTGGAATATATTTTCCTCCATCGAATTTAGTACGCCTGTTATATGTGTTGGCAATATCACCGTTGGCGGTACAGGCAAAAGTCCACACATCGAATATTTGATCGAACTATTATCTCCAATGTATGCTTTAGCAACTTTAAGTAGAGGATATAAACGGTATAGCAGTGGATTCAAATTGGCAGATGCAAATACCAATGCTAGAGATATTGGTGATGAACCATTTCAATTTAAAAGTAAATACCCAAATTTAGAAGTATGTGTTGCAGAAGAGCGAATGACGGCTATTCCAGAGCTTTTGCAAAAGAGGCATCACGTGCAAGTGATATTATTAGATGATGCATTTCAACATCGAACGGTGAAAGCTGGGATGAATATTTTATTAACGGATTTCGAACGATTGTATACTCGAGATTATATTATGCCTTTCGGCTTGCTTCGCGAAAGTAGAGCTGCAGCACAACGAGCGAATTTGATTGTTGTTACAAAATGTCCATCTGATTTGTCTGTGGAGGCGAAACAAAAAATGATAGCAGAAATAAATCCTGGTGATCATCAATCTATTTATTTTACAAGTATAGAATATAATAATTTATATCCGCTAACGCCAAATATAGCTTCTGTAAATCAAGACACAGAAGTGTTGTTGGTAACTGGAATTGCCAATCCAAAACCGTTGGTAGAAAAATTGAAATCCACTTGTAAAAAAGTCTATACTTTAGAATTTAAGGATCATCATTATTTTACTTATGATGACATAGAAGAAATTCAATCTGCATTTCAACACATTGACAGTAAAAATAAAATTATTATTACTACCGAAAAAGATGCGGCAAGGTTTATGTTGTTGAAAGAAAAAATAATAGAATATGCATTGCCGTTTTATGCTCAATCTATTGGCATTGAAGTATTATTTGGAGAAGGTGAAAATTTGAATCAGGAAATAATTAGTTTTATACAAAACATCATACCACCTTTACCTATTATAGAAATTGACCCGAACCACGAAGAAGTGCTAGAGCAAGAAATAGAATAAAGTTTAAATAAATAACATGCCAACAAGCACTAACCGAAAATCAAAGCACAAAGAATTTTCACCGAGCATTAAAGGGACTATCGATATATCTAAACAAGGGGTTGGATATGTCACTATAAAAGACCAAACCATCGACATTTTAATTCGACGAGAAAATATTAAAAACGCGATGCAGGGTGATACAGTGGAAGTGTCTATTTTTAAGGTGGGCAAAGCAAATAAAAGACCTGAAGGGGTCATCACTAAAATTGTAAAACGGGCCCAGAATGAACTCATTGGAACGGTGCAATTGAATAACCGTTTTGCCTTTATCATTCCTGATAATAAGAGCTTTACCAAAGATATTTTTATCAATGAAAAAAATAGTGTTGGATTAAAAAATGGAGATCGCGTAGTTGTAAAAATTACAGATTGGAATGATAAATTGAAAAATCCGGAAGGAGAAATTCTACATACACTGACCGATGAAAGAGTGAATGAAATTGCAATGAAAGAAATACTCTTGCAACAAGGATTTAGTCTCGAGTTTTCGGAAGAAGTGATTAAAGAATCGGAAGCAATACCAACGCAAATATCTGAGGAAGAAATTGCCAAGCGAAAAGATATGCGGTCGATATTGACGATGACGATAGATCCACAAGATGCAAAGGATTTTGATGATGCCATTTCATTTCGAAAATTAAAAAAAGGAATGTACGAAGTCGGTGTTCACATTGCCGATGTGGCGCATTATGTAAAGCCTGGAACAGCATTGGATCAAGAAGCTTATAGCAGAGCTACTTCAGTGTATTTGCCAGATAGAGTATTACCTATGTTGCCTGAAAAAATTTCCAATGAATTATGTTCACTTCGGCCGAATGAAGACAAGCTTACCTTTTCCACTGTTTTTCAATTGGATGAAACAGGGCAAGTACATAATTATTGGATAGGTAAAACGGTGATTCATTCTGATAAACGATTTGCATATGAAGACGTGCAACAAATCATTGAAACAAAGGAAGGAGAACACAAAGAAGTCGTATTGCTTCTATATACCATTTCACAAAATTTACGCAAGCAGAAATTTACACAAGGAGCGATTAATTTTTCTTCCGAAGAGGTTCGATTTATTTTAGATGAAGAACGAGTGCCAATAGATGTGACGGTGAAACAAAGCATGGAATCGCATCAACTAATTGAAGAATTGATGTTGTTAGCAAATAGAACAGTAGCAGAACATGTTTCTAAAATAAAAATAAATAAAGCATCCATTCCATTTCCTTATCGAATTCATGATTCCCCAGACATAGATAAATTGACAAATTTCACCAAGTTTGCAGGTCGGTTTGGCTATAAATTTGATCTGTCATCACCTGCAACTATTTCGACTTCATTCAATAAAATGATAACTGCAGCTAGTCAAATTCCAGCACAAAGTATATTGCAAACACTTGGTATTAGAACCATGGCGAAGGCGGTCTATTCCATGGAAAATATTGGGCACTACGGATTGGCATTTCCATTCTATTGTCATTTTACTTCGCCTATTCGTCGTTATCCAGATGTATTGGTACATCGTATATTATTGGAATGTATCGAAAAAAATATTCATCCTATTAAAGCCATGGAGGAGATGTGTCAGCATTGTAGTGATCGTGAACGGAAAGCTATGGAAGCAGAACGTGATGCAAATAAATACAAGCAAGTAGAGTATATGCGCAAGTTTATTGGCGGTGAGTTTGATGCCATCATTAGTGGCGTTTCTACATTTGGTTTTTGGGCACAGACAGTAGACCATAAATGCGAAGGATTTTTATCCACAGCAGGTCTTATAGATTTGGACGATTTTCAATATGATGAAGAACAATATGCATTAATCGGGAAACGAACCAAGAAGAAATTTCAAATGGGACAAGCTGTACATGTTAAAGTTGTGTCGGCGAATTTGGTAAAAAAGCAAATTGATTTTGATTGGGTGAAGTAGGGCGGGAGGCATTTAGGAAGTATTTCTTTGTAGCAAGTATTTGCATTCACTTCCTTTGATGGTTTGTGTTTCTCCTAGGTTTATCTCTGCAGGTTTTAGTCCATAGGTTTCAGTCGACAGTTTTCAGTCCACAGTTTTCACCTGCGGTTATTCGAATTCAACCACTTCGTGGTTTTGTATTGCTTATTATTTATTTTATCTTTTGTTATTTGCTCTAAGATTACGATGGATTGTTGTCAGCATGTAAAATTGTGCTTTGCATGAAAAATCCTGAAGGGATTGAATTTGAATAACACTGTATGAAATGCAGTGATGCATGAAATGCAGTGAATAGTGACACTGTCTAGCAAAGTAGCATGAAAAATCCTGAAGGGATTGAATTTGAATAACACTGTATGAAATGCAGTGATGTATGAAATGCAGTGATGTATGAAATGCAGTGATGCATGAAGTGCAGCGAATAGAACCACTGTCTAGCAAAAAAGCATGAAAAATCCTGAAGGGATTGAATTTGAATAACACTGTATGAAATGCAATGTTGAAAGAAATGCAGTGATGCATGAAATGCAGCGAATAGAACCACTGTCTAGCAAAGTAGCATGAAAAATCCTGAAGGGATTGAATTTGAATAACACTGTATGAAATGCAGTGATGTATGAAATGCAATGATGCAAGAAAAGCAGTGATGCATGAAGTGCAGCGAATAGAACCAATGTCTAGCAAAGTAGCATGAAAAATCCTGAAGGGATTGAATTTGAATAACACTGTATGAAATGCAGTGATGAAAGAAATGTAGTGATGCATGAAGTGCAGTGAGGCATCGCTACTCTATAAGTGTTGAATGTTTTACAGTAAAAACTTTTCATCGAATTCAATTTGATGTTCTTTTAGCAGCTCTATGTATTCATCGAGAAAAGTTTTTGTTTTATGATGCTCTTCCTGATTTTTTATGTATTGGATTAAATTATTTTTAGCACCTATTGAATACGTAAATGCGCCATATCCATCTTGCCAACCATTAAATTGGGGGAATAAGTTTTTTTCTTTAATCAATTTTGATGAAGAAAGTTTTAGGTCCTTCACCAAATCAGCCAATGAAATGGAAGGATGTAAGTGGGTAAGAAGATGTAGATGATCTTCTACACCATTGATTCTGTAGAGATGACATCTTTTATTTTTGAGTAGTCCCCACATGTGTTGAAACAATTCTGCTCGATGCTCTTTGATTAGGCTGTGCGCACGATATTTTGTACTAAAAACAATTTGATATAATATTTGTGTGTAGGTGCTCATAATGATTTATTTTTTGATTTCAAAACGTGTTATATATGTTGCAAGATAAATATTTTTTGAGAATTTTATGTACTGCTCACTCATTGAATAACTAGAATTCCAATAGAATAAAATTTGTTTCAAATAGATAATTAAGTTTCCTTTTGTTTAAGATTACCTATATTTATATTCTCTAATCATTCGATGCTCAAACCTTTTACAAGAATGAAAAAAATATTTCCATTTGTTATACTGTGCTTTCTTGTCTCTTTTTGCATGGCGCAATCCAGCGAAGAAATCATTGAGGCTCATATCAATGCAATTGGTGGCGAACAAAAATGGGATAGTATTGAAACGATTTCTATAGCGAGTACAATACATACAAGCACTAGCTATATGATTTGCCTAAAACAAGTCATCAAAAATAATTATATCAGAAGTGATATTGCCATTAGTAGTAAGGAAGCGGATGCAAAACCTGCCAAAAAATATTATGTGTTGATAACCCCAAATGGCGCATGGAATTACTTACCCGGCAACCAAGCCAATGCGGTTTTCCCACTTGATTCTATGGAAACAATTACTTACTTGGATGAATTGGATTATGAAGATCCATTCTTGCATTATACCGACAAAAATCGAGTCATAACGATGCATGAAATAGTGTATGAAAATAATGTTTCCTACAATACCTTTTCAATTGTGTATCCATCCGGTAAAACAGAAATTATTTTTTTAGATAGTGAAACTAATCTTATGGCAAAGCGAATCATACTTGGAGAACCAAATGTAATAACCATTGAATATCATGATTATGAGTTTCTACCAGAAGGTATCCTCTGGGCAAAATCGGCAACTGCATCCTATGGTACTATTTTTTTTGATAAAATAAGTATCAATAAAAATATGGATATGAATATTTTTAAACCAAGCCCAATTGCGCATGCCAATAAATTTAATGAAGTACGATAAGGTAATGTGAGGAGGGTTTTATTGGATAGAAGCAGGGTCTGATTTCCTTATCTTCCAACAATAATGAATCTTCTTATTTCGAAAATCATTTGGAATAGTTTGTAAACTTATATCTTCAATGGTAAATGAAGACAATGCCTTTGTGTCCAATCTAAATTCTCTAAAATTGGTGGAGAAATAAAGGATTCCTTCGGGCTTCAAATGATTCATTGTATTGGTAAGGAGTTCAACATGATCGAGTTGTATTTCGAAAGTGCTTTTTGACATCGAACTTCTAGAATGTGTTGGCGGATCTAAAATAATAATATCATACAATTTCGGTGGGGTTTGTTTAATCCATTCTTTCACATCCGTTTTAATAAATTGATGTCTCGCAATAGGTAGATTATTCAATTTAAAATTCTCTTTTGCCCAATTCAAATAGGTATTAGATAAATCGACAGTTGTGGTAGATAAAGCGCCACCCATAGAGGCATACACAGAAAATGAACCTGTGTAAGCAAATAAATTTAGTACTAATTTTCCTTTGCAATTCTCCATCACCATTTTACGTGTTGGTCGATGATCCAGAAATAAACCGGTGTCTAAATAGTCATGTAAATTGACTAAAAATTGGATGCCATTTTCCTTTACTTCGGTGAATTGTTTAACGGTATTTACTTTTTGATATTGAGATTCTCCTTTTTGTCTTTCTCTTATTTTTAAAAATAGTTGGGTGTCATCCAATGCAAAAATATCTTTTATATCTGTCATACAATTCTTTAGCCAATCTTGATATTCTTCCTCATCTAATGGATGTCTTGTTCGATATTCGGCAATATGAATTTGCTGTTCATACACATCCACGCACAGTGGATATTCAGGCATATCCCAATCATAAATTCGGTAGCAAGAAATTGCTTGTTGCGCTAAATAAGATTTTAATTGCTTTTGGTTTTTCTTAATTCGATTATAAAAAGGGCTTCTATTTTCCACGATGTAAATATAGGGTTTGGCAAATGGGATTCAATAAAAAAAACACCATCAATACAGATGGTGTTTTTAAATTATATTTTATTTGTGTGCTATTACGAATTTGCTTTCGCTCCTTTTACACGAGCAATTACTTCTTCTGCAATATTATTCGGTGCTGGTGAGTAATGGCTGAATTCCATCACATTACTAGCACGTCCACTTGATAAAGATCTAAGTTGAGTTACATAGCCAAACATTTCAGAAAGAGGAACTTTTGCTTTGATGACTTGTGCACCTGCTTTACTGTCCATACCTTCTAATAATCCACGACGACGGTTTAAATCGCCAGTTACATCACCCATGTATTGGTCTGGAGTTATTACTTCTACTTTCATGATAGGCTCAAGTAAAACTGGTTTTGCTTTTCTACCTGCTTCACGGAATGCTTGACGAGCACATAATTCAAAGCTCATTGCATCCGAATCCACATCATGATAACTACCATCAAATACTCTTACTTTCATAGTCACTACAGGGTAAGATGCAAGTACGCCATTACTCATAGCTTGTTCAAATCCTTTTTGTATAGCAGGTAAGAATTCTTTAGGAATAGAACCACCAAATAAATCATTTACAAATTGGAAAGTTTTGCCATCATTTTCTTTAATCCACTCTTCGTCAGCAGGCCCAATTTCAAATTTAATATCGGCAAATTTACCACGGCCACCAGATTGCTTTTTCAATACTTCACGATGTTCAATAGTTGCTTGGAATGCTTCTTTGTAAGCAACCATCGGCGCACCTTGATTCACTTCCACTTTGAATTCGCGACGCATACGATCTACGATAATCTCCAAGTGTAATTCACCCATACCACTCAATATAGTTTGACCTGTTTCTTCGTCTGTTTTTACACGAAGCGTAGGATCTTCTTCTACTAATTTAGCGATTGCCATACCCATTTTATCTACGTCCGCTTGTGTTTTAGGTTCTACAGCGATAGAGATAACTGGTTCAGGGAAAGTCATAGACTCTAATACAACAGGGTATTTTTCATCACAAAGTGTATCACCTGTTTTAATATCTTTAAATCCTACAGCAGCACCGATATCACCAGCTTCAATAAAATCAACTGGGTTTTGTTTATTGGCATGCATTTGCATAATACGGCTGATACGCTCGTTCTTTCCAGTACGTGTATTCAGTACATAGCTACCAGAATCTAAGCGACCAGAGTAAGCACGGAAGAAAGCCAAACGACCCACAAAAGGATCCGTCATGATTTTGAAAGCAAGTGCAGCAAATGGTCCTTTCGGATTAGCATCTCTTTTCACTGCTTCACCAGTATCTGGATTCACACCATCAACTGCTTCAATATCTAATGGACCAGGTAAGTATCTACAAATTGCATCTAGTGCAGTTTGTACGCCTTTATTTTTGAAAGAAGAACCGCACATCATCGGAATAATAGAAATATCTATCGTTGCCTTACGAATCGCAGCATGTACTTCATCTTCTGTAATTGTATTTGGATCATCAAAGAATTTCTCTAATAATTTTTCATCATAATCAGCAACTGCCTCAATTAAATGTTGTCTCCATTCGTTAACATCATCTATCATATCTGCAGGTATTGGAATTTCACTGAAGGTCATACCTAAAGAAGCATCATCCCAAACAATCGCTTTCATAGTAATTAAATCCACAACGCCTTTGAAGTGGTCTTCAGCACCAATTGGTAATTGTAATGGTACAGCTTTTGCTCCAAGCATTTCTTTCACTTGTTTTACCACGTTCAAGAAATCAGCACCGCTACGATCCATTTTATTTACAAAACCGATACGAGGAACTTTATATCTATTCGCTTGACGCCATACAGTTTCAGATTGTGGTTCAACGCCAGATACTGCACAGAATAAGGCAAGTAAGCCATCCAATACACGTAAAGAACGTTCTACTTCAACAGTAAAGTCCACGTGACCCGGGGTATCGATGATATTGAATTTGAATTCTTTTGTATCCGGTGTTTTACTTCCTTGTAAGGTTGGGAAATTCCAAAAGCAAGTGGTTGCTGCTGAAGTGATCGTAATCCCACGCTCTTGTTCTTGAGCCATCCAATCCATAGTTGCACCTCCATCATGAACTTCCCCAATTTTGTGGTTAACCCCTGTGTAATAAAGGATACGTTCTGTGGTGGTAGTTTTGCCAGCATCAATATGTGCGGCAATTCCAAAGTTTCTTTGGTAGCGTAAATCTCCCATTGTTGTTATTTTTATATTTTAATGATGAACGAATAAACCTATAGGTAGCTAGGTTTTTCGAGGCGCAAAGGTAGGGTATAATTCTTGAAAAAGAAATCCATTTTTTAAAATAATACCATCCTTGTACGGGTAACGGTTCAAAAGATGGGAAGAAACCGAAAAATGGGTATGGACTGGGGCGTTTTTTTTTGAAAATAAAAGCAATACTTGGGCATATTCAACTTATTCTTTTAATAATAGTTGCAACGGAGGAATGTATTTATAATTTGAATTGCACGCCAAAATTGACATTGCTTTGCACAAAGAAAAAATGTTGCTTAGCATAATCACTCGGGTGCATGGTTGTACGCACATCTGGCATATTGATATAACCACCCTTGAGTTCGCCTTGTATGAAATAGTGTTTGTGGTATAATACTTGTAAGCCAATGACAGAAGCAAGACCAAAGCCAGCCACATGAAACTCATCATAACAAGCATTGCCTAATATCGTGGTATTGGATCGTGGATACATGATGCCTGCACCTATACCTTCAAATCCATTGATATCGAATTGTAGATGTTTTCTTTTATGGGTCATCCAAAAATTATCCATACGACGCAATTCCACATTCAAATAGTTGAGCCCATCGGTATGTTCAAACATGAGGAAGTCTTCTTTGAGTGTTATCAAACTATCGGTATAGGCACCATTATAAGGCGTTGTCGTATTTTCTATTTTCCCATCGACAATTGCTTTTTGATTTTGTACCATCACATATTTCATGTGATCCCAGCCAAAAGAAATACTATAATTAGATTTGAAAAAATAGCCCATACGAAAATTATATTGCGGAATAGTGATTTGATTTGGCTGTATATAAGGGCTAAGGCCAAGCGGCGATTGTCGGTCTTTGGCAACCATCTTTTTTATTTTTATATCGTAACCAATTCCATGAAAAGTAACATCCGAAGTGGTGAATGCGCATCGATTCCAACCCCAATAAATAAATGCATTGTGTTTGTAGGAGGCTTTCTTTAGTTTTAAAGGGAGAGCATTCATTGGAATATTATATGCCAATAAGAGTAAAGGCAAAAGTATTTTTTTTGTTCTGGCTAAATGTGTTGCAAGCTGCGTGGAAATTCGAATCATTGTATTAGAATAATGGATTGGATAAGTATTTTGTTTGAATAATATGTTGGTGATGCAGCTCATGGCCACAGATGATATATGCACAAGCGCGAACGCTCATGGAATAATTGCTTGCCATGCCAGCGCGTTGCATTGTTTTAGTAGGAAGGTTTACAAAAAATGCAATAGTGGATTGACGAGTAAGCATATATTCTTTCAATAATTTTTTGGTGAGGATAAGATTCGCATGCGCTTCTTTTGCAAATTCATTTTCGTCAAAAAATGGAAGAGGTGATTTGTCGTTTCGTGCAAAGCGCATTGCCCTATACAGTGATACTCTTTCGAAATCTACCAGATGCATTACAATATCTTTAATGCTCCATTTTCCTTCTGCATAGGGTGTTGTTAATTGGTTTTCGGGTAAAGATTGTATAAGCGATACTAAACTCTTTGCATTTAATTTTAATTGATCTAAAACACTTTTCGTTGAATCTACTTGTTGAATAAACGGTTCATAATATTGTGCATATTCGAGGTAGGAAGGAAGAGGTATTTTTTTCATCAGGAAACAGAATCGACAAAAGTAAATAATTATTATTACATTAGCTTTGCCTCCTATGTTTGCAAGAGATAAAATGTTAAAATGGTCTGCTGTATTTGCTTTCGGCGTGATGCTGTGCATGGCATTTGTTTTTTTTAAAGAACGCATTTGTTTTGCCGATGCTGCTGGTACGACCATTAATTTGATAGGCACTAAATGCTTCAGTATTCAATTAGATCGCTATGGTGCTTTTATAACACAAGTGCTGCCATTGATTGCAATTTATTGTCACGCTTCATTGAAAACAATTTGCCAATTGTATAGCGTCAATTTTGTACTTTTTCATGCTGCAGTTTTTGCTATCATTTATTATTGGAAACAATACCAATTAGCGTTGATTTGGTTATGCTATTTTGTATTGATGATGAGCGATAGTTTTTTTTATGTGCATAATGAAATTTATACAGCACACGCTTATGTATTATTGGGGTTTGCACTTTACCAGAAGGACAGTGACTATCAATCTGGATTTTCATTTAAAGGTTATATTCCCTTAGGTTTATTTTGCCTCGGATTATTTTGTCACTTATCTGTAATTTGTACTATCGTATTTGGCTTGGTTTTTCTGTTTGTTCTTGAAGGTAAAAAAATTAAAGGCTATGGATTTATATTTTGGTTGCTACTCTTGTGTATGTGCATTTTGATGAAATTTATTTTTCTACAATCTAATTGGTATGACTCCGAAAAGTTAGAATCATTTGGTCGATGGCATTTATTGATGGAATTATTTACTTTGAAAAGTACTGTCATGTTTTTACATGCTTTATATACAACACATCTTTTCTTTAGTGTATTTACAATTTTTGTTCTTGCATTTTTAATTCGCTTTAAACAATGGATTCATGTAGCACTTATGCTAGGTGCATGTGTCCTTTATTTTGTATTGACGAGTATTTTATTTTCCAATGCTGCGCTGATGTTTTATATGCAAAGTGAATGGCTTACCTATTCTATTTTTATTACTTTTCCATTTGCATATCTTGTATTACCTCGCTTGGATAAATTAGCCTATTTGATTCCAGTTATTGTATTACAATGTGTCGTGCATATTTATTTGGTTTACCCAAATTATAGCCGCGCTTTACGATGGAAGAAGAAGCAATTGACCTATATGAAAGAAAATCAATTAGCAAAGATGTTGATTTTGCCAAGCACAATCGAAAAGGATGCGGTCATTAGCACTTGGGCAATGGGATATGAAAGTATTTTATTAAGTAGTTTGAAAGGCAAAGGACATACGCGTACTTTTTATTCTTCACCATATATAGTGGATGCAGATACAAATAGCCAAAGCTTTAATAGGATTGCGATAGGGGGCAATACATTTGCAGATACGATTTTGGATAAGTCCTATTTTAATTTGCCAAAGGCAGTTTATATAATTAAAAAGGATGAGTAATTATTGGTGGAAATGCTTAGGTTGAATGGATATATACAAGACAGTAAGAACCTTAGCTACTTTTTATTTTCTACATAAATACAAGAAGCTCATCTGCTTTGCATCACATTTATTTCGCAACTGGATTTAAATATGTGCTTACTGCTTCCGTTTTACTAATCTTGATTGAAATTATTTGTAAGCATTAATGAATTGTTTCTGCTGGGCATTATTCTTTCGAGAATTTATATTTGTATAAATTATTACCCTGTTTAATGTGCAGAATATAAACACCATTACGTAAACTAGATACGTCAATCTTGGATACGTTTTTTGTTTGGATGCATAATTCTCCCATTAAATTGGTAACCTCAATATCTGTACTCGACGTATTACTTGTGATGATATTTAATTCATTTTTTGTCGGGTTCGGGAAAACAAGAATGGATATTTTGTCATTATTTATGGATGCAATGGAGGTTGCGGTATTACTTATTTCAATTTTGTGATTGCCAGCAGGTAATAAAATAGTAGTTTCTAAAACACCGATGCTATCTGAATAAATCGAAGCGACAACACTATTGTCTACCAACACAGCATACAGTTGCGCTGGCATTAGATCGGCACCAAATACTTTCACGGTTCTTCCACCTGCAATATTATTCATGATGTGATACATAGCATTTGTGTCGCCTAAGGCGTTGAAAAAGAAAAGTGTGTTAGTCCAATCAACACCAATAGTATACTTGTTCTGTTGCCCTTTTCCACCAGCTACGGAAACATTCGAACTATCACCAATAGCGATGGTATGCAGAAAAATTAAACTGTCTAAGATGGTGCTTGGCTGTACCTCAATTCGCCATGCGCCTGGCGTGGTATGTATAGTATCAGGTATAAGGCCCAATGGATAATTGATGCCGTCAACATAAAATTCATAGCCAGTACCTCCAATTCTAGTGGTGGTTGAGTTGACTGGCAAGAGTGTTCGAATGGCTACATTGCCATTTCCATTGGATTGGAGAATGTCCTTTCCATTAAAGGTTTCTATGTGATTAGCAACAGATGTGTTTACCACATTCCCGTTGATAGACGGTTGTTTTTGAAAATGCAAAATAAATTTAGCATCTCGCTGATGGGTACTTATATTTTTCAGATGCAGATGGTCGAGAACTATTACTTGGTTGGGCTTATAAAACAAAACTCGTCGCCTAAATTTATCCAACTTTGCAGTATCGTAACTTAATTCTGCATCAGAAATATTGTAACAATAATCATCACCAGCACCCCATAATTCCCAACTACCTTTTTGTGCAGCTGGCAAAAAAATGTCATTGTAATTCATTAATGTCGGTGATTCATTTTGCCCACCATCATTGCTAACGTTAGTCCCCCAATTGGTATAATTGTCTGTTGAATCAAATACGCAAATACTGTTGTGTGCAATAGTGCGCATGTAATAATTGATGTAATGCGGATTGCCATACGATACGTAGTAACCCGAGTTATTTATTTGCGGTGCATTTTTATATATGCAAAATGAATTGTTGTCGCGATGTTCGTGTCCAGCTTTTTTTGTTGGTGCATCGTACACCCAAACCATAGTAGCTGTATCACTCCAATCTGTGCGAGATACAGATAGCCCAGTTTTGTCGCTGAACCAATCATGGGCTAGGTCAGGTTTGATGACCAAAGGAGCAGTGAAATCTTTATACATTAGTTTTTGAAAAATAGGCCAAGTCCAAGTCGTGTTTTGTGGTGCAGCATAATATTGTGCTAACCATAAACTGCGTGGATCATTATAATATTGAGCATGCAGGTAAATAACTCTGTCTCCTTGTTCATTCGTGAAGCCATCGCCCCAATTAATAGTATAGCCATCAGGCTGCAGAAAATACCAATATTGATTGATACTATTTTGCACCCAAGTCAAGTCGTTGTAAAAGTTTTTGTCTGTAGCTATTCGCATATTTTCAAAAAACTGAAATTCATCAACCAAACTCCACATGGCATAAGCTGCTGTCCAATTCCAGCCTCCATCATCATCACGATAATAACCTGCAGCAGGAAGAATTTCGTTCACTGCTTTATCATACGTAATTTGATACCATTGTGAGATGGAGTCTTGTTGCAATGGTGTTAGTCCATCTGCCGAATGGAGCACAAGCGCATATTGATTCGCATAAAATACATTCCAAATATTATGACCTGTAATATAGGCTGTGCCTGCCGAAGATAAAATATAGGTATGCATAAAATGACTATCTATCTTATACAGATTTTGCGCAAGATGTTGGCGCATCAACAATGGAAGCGAATCATAGCACCAATCCAATAACATGCCGCCCACATCACCAATGTTGCGAATGAGGGTTTCATTTGTATACCAATCGTAATTGTTGAAATTGAGGGTATCCAATTTGTTATTTATTTGCGTTATCAAAAACCGGCATCGCTTAAGTCCTGTAGAATCGTTGTTTATTTTATAGAGAGCAGAAACAAACTGACCTTGTGCTTGAGCCCATTGCGAATTGAAATCCCATGTCCAAAGTGTAGAATCTGTGCCAAGTAAATACAGTTGAGGATCATTATACCAATTACCGAATACCGCATTATTAAAGCTATTGTACGTTGTTCCGCAATCCCCAACACTCATGTTGTTCTGTAAATAGGCAAACCTCGTTGAGTCAATATAAATTCGTGGTCGCTTGGCATGAATTGTTGGATAAATCTGTGCATCTGCAAGCATGCTAAAAAAAAGAAGTGCAAAAATTAATTTTATTTCTTTCATGAAAAATCGTTTGCTTTTTTTTAGTTCGTAAGAATGAATTATCAAATGTAAATGTTTTCATTTTTACGGAGAGAATGGATATGCAGATTGTTTTCTGATTAGCATATCAGCCAAGAGATACTGCAGTCATGTCATCGAATGCATGAAGTTGGTTTGCATGATCGTGTTTGATTCTAGTATTAGAGAGAAGAGTAGCAATAGTATTCGAGCACATGCTTCTTAGCATTTCTATTTTATGCCATACTCTACATAAATTTTTGCGGAAATTGTAATCTTTTCAATGGTTAAATCTGTGACGTCATTTTGTTCAGATTCGGCTAGCGTATTTGCTTGCTTATTTAAAATTCTTCCTGACATGAATGTATTTGCAACGGAATAGTCAAAACCTCCTTCTTCTATTTCTCGAATGACAATAGGTTTGTCTAATTGTTGACCAATGGCGTCTAATAAATATTCTGCTTTTTTCTTCGCTGCTTTTATGGCTTCGATTCGTGTATTTTTTAATATTTCCACTCTGGTCGAAATGTCTGTTCCAGTAATTGTAGCATCACTTATTTCCATTTTGTCAATGATGGCAAATGTTTTTCTTACATCTGCTACATTGCTTAACTTCAAATTATAGGTCTTGGTCGTTATGATTTTTTTTGATTTTTTATTGATGCGAATAGTTTCTGTATTGGCATCAGTTAGTGTAAGTCTGTCTATATTCAAACCGATAGCAATCAATTCACTTTTGAATTTTTCTTCTTGAGATTCAACCGTAATTTTTGTTCCATCTTTAAATTTCTCTTTTAAAATAATGGAAACATAAATAATGTCTGGTTCCACTTTTTGTTCCGCAGTTCCCACCACTTCAATACGTGGTTTATCGGTTGCAATACTAGTCAACTTGTTTTCGCTTTGTGCAGAACAAATAATAAAATGGAGTAAAAAAATGGAGGTCAATACAATGGATTTGTGCATCTGTGTTTGTTTAATTTTTTAGTGGATTCGTGTTTCAATTTTACTTGCAAAGGAAGTATCCATTTAGCTTCACTAATTTTTTTTTAGAATGATTGATTGGCTAGGATAGTTTGTTGCATAAACATGACGAAGATATTGGATAATACATTAATTTCATCAAATGGGCTTAATACTTTCTCTCCAAAAATCTCTTATTCCCCTATGGCGTAATACTACTAATAAATCCCTGTATATTGGCATCGAGAATTAAGAAATCGGAGGAGTCTACTGTACCATCTCCATTTATATCGGAGGGATAATAACCACTGGCAAAACCTTGCATGTCGACATCTAGCAAT
>Ga0114969_10000912_pt1 | contig 25194 bp, 21 predicted proteins | sample M_130807_MF_Meta_FD_87316 | JGI IMG/M metagenome (GOLD analysis project Ga0114969, IMG submission 87316) | Freshwater microbial communities from Lake Montjoie, Canada to study carbon cycling - M_130807_MF_MetaG | ecosystem: Environmental > Aquatic > Freshwater > Lake | place: Lake Montjoie...
CCGAAATGCCCAACCGCCAACCGACTGGAAGATTTGCATTTGCCGCGGATCCTGCGGCGCTGAGCGGTGATCCGATGACCTGGCCGGTCGTCGAAACCCGCATGGTGACCGAAGGCTTCGTCGAGGCCATGGGCATGTCGCTCACGGCTGGCCGCGCATTCGTGTCGGCCGATCGGGCCGGCAGCGAGCCCGTCATGGTGATCTCCGAACGCATGGCGCGCCGCCAATTCGGCGACCGCAGTCCGCTCGGCGAGATGATGTATTCAGGCTCGGGAAACCGGCGCGTCGTCGGCGTGGTCGCCGACGTGCAGCCGGCTGTTGAAGGCGCCGAGCCGCAGCCGGCCGCTTATCTGCCACTCCGACAACAGGTCGATCTTCTCAGCTGGCATTCAGGCATGAACGTCGTCGTGCGCGGTGACGTCGTATCGCTCTCGTCGTCTGCGCGGTCGTTGGTGCTGTCGCTCGATCCGAACATGCCGCCGTCCAACATGCGTGCACTGGCCGATGATCTGTCGCGTGCGATCGCGGGGCCGAGATTCAGTGCCACCGTCCTGGGCGTCTTTGCCGCGCTCGCGTTGGTGATGGCAGCGCTCGGTGTCTACGGGGTGATGGCCTATGCCGCCGGGCAGCGGACGCGCGAGATCGGTGTTCGCGTGGCGCTCGGTGCGACGCGGCCGCACGTCGTGCGGCTGATGATGCGCGATGGCGCGATGATCGTCGGGGCGGGCCTTGCAAGCGGCCTGCTGGCATCGCTGTGGCTGGCCAAGACGCTGACGGGTCTGCTGCACGAAGTCACGCCGGCCGATCCGGTGGCGCTCGCCGCCGTGGGCGCTGTGCTGTCGGTGGCGGGTCTTGTCGCCGCTTCGGTGCCCGCGTTCAGGGCGTCGCGAGTCAATGTGGTGGCGGCGCTGAAGGACGAGTAAACGTACGGTAACCTCCTCGGATGAAACTCACCGCAGCTCTCGGCGCGTGCCTCCTCATCGTCTGCACCGCACTCATTGCGCAGCAGGCTCCGAACCTCGGCTACACCGACACACCCATGCAGCCGAACGGCAAGTGGCACGTCCACGATCCGGCCCGTCCGCAGCCGACGGTCGTCACGCCGGGCGGCGTTGAGTCGTTGATGACGCCCGCGCCTGCTGATGCCACGGTTCTGCTCGCCGGCGGTAGCGACACCAGCGCGTGGTCGATGACCGACGGCAAGCCGGCGACGTGGCAGATGACGGCCGGCGTGATTTCCAGTGGCAAGGGTATGCTGCGCACGAAGGCCGAATTCACGGATGTGCAGCTGCATGTGGAGTTCGCGACGCCGACCATGGTGAAAGGCGACTCTCAGGATCGCGGCAACAGCGGCGTGTATCTGATGGGCGCGTTCGAGATTCAGGTGCTCGACAGTTTTCAGAACCCGACCTATGCGGACGGCAGCGCCAGCGCGATGTACGGCCAGTATCCGCCGCTCGTGAACGTGTCGCGCAAGCCAGGGCTGTGGCAGTCGTACGACATCATCTTCACCGCGCCGCGCTTCAAACCGACCGGCGAACTCGACAAGCCGGCCGTCGTCACCGTGCTGCACAACGGCGTTGTCGTGCACAACGCGACCGCGTTCTATGGACCCACGCAGCATCGACGCATCGATCCGTACTCGGCGAAGCTGACGCGCGGCCCCATCGTGCTTCAGGACCATGGCAATCCGGTGCGTTTTCGCAACATCTGGGTGCGCGAGCTGAAGGACGACAATTAGTCATGCGCTATGTGATGAAGCAAAAGCTGTTCACGTTCGGCGACGACTTCATCATTCGTGACGAGTCGGGCGCCGATCGCTTCTTCGTCGATGGCCAGGTGTTTACCCTCGGCGCAAAGCTCTCGTTTCAAGACATGGAGAAACACGAGCTCGCGTTTATCAAACAGCGCGTGCTGTCGTGGTCGCCAACCTACGAGATCTACCGCAACGAATCTCTGATGGCGGTGGTCAAGAAGGAACTGTTTACGTTCTTCAACTGCAAGTTCACCGTGGACGTGCCCGGCCCCGACGACCTCGAAGGCTCTGGCAACTTCACCGACCACGAGTACGTGCTCACGCGTGGCGATCAGGTCGTGGCGACCGTGTCGAAACAATGGTTTGCGTGGACTGATACCTACGGCGTCGACATCGCCGACGGCCAGGACGACGTCCTGATTCTGGCGAGTACCGTTGTGATCGACATGGCGTGCCATCGGGATAATCACTGATGAAAAACATTCTCTCCACCATCGGCGGCACGCCGCTCGTCGAGCTTCGTCGGATCGTGCCGGCAGGCAGTGCGCGTGTCGTGCTGAAACTCGAGTCGCAGAATCCCACGGGCAGCATGAAGGACCGCATGGCCTTCGCCATGATCTCGCGCGCCGAGGCTGACGGTCGCCTCGCGCCAGGCCGCGAAGTGGTCGAGTTTACCGGCGGCAGCACGGGCACGTCGCTCGCGTTTGTCTGCGCGGCCAAAGGCTATCCGCTGCAGATCGTCACGTCAGACGCCTTCAGCATCGAAAAGCGCAATCACATGAAGGCCTTCGGCGCCGCGTTGACGATTGAGCCGTCCGTGAACGGCACCATCACCCCCGATCTCTTCGTGCGCATGCGCGCCGCCACCGAGAAGATCGTCGCCGAGCGTGGGGCGTATTGGACGATGCAGTTCGAAAATCGGGATCAGGCGACGGGGTACCACGCGCTGGCTGATGAAGTCTGGGCAGAGACGGCTGGTCGCGTGGACGCGTTCGTGCATTCGGTCGGCACGTGCGGCTCGCTGTTCGGCACCGCCACGCGACTGCGCGCGCTATCGCCAGCGATTCAGGTGATTGCCGTTGAGCCGTCAACGTCAGCCGTGATGTCGGGCGGTCAGCCAGGCCCGCACCGCATCGAAGGCATGGGCACAGGTCGGCTGGTGCCGATGTGGGATCCGGCGATGGCCAACGGCATTGAGCCTGTTTCGACCGAAGACGCCGAAGCAATGGCACGGCGACTCGCGCGCGAGGAAGCGATCTTTGCCGGCACGTCCACTGGCGCGAATCTCGTAGCCGCACTGCGCGTGGCCGCGCGTCTCGGCGACGGTGCCACCGTGCTCGCGATCGCGTGTGACACCGGGCTCAAGTACGTGAGCACCGAGCTCTATCGCTAGTCGTCCCAGAGCTGCCCGCTTTCCGCACATCGACCACGCGCCGAGCGTCGTGCGGTAGAGTCGCCGAATGAGCTTCTCGTCATTCTTGCTGCCTGCGCTGTGGATCGCCCTCGGCACGTTGCTGTTGCCGCAGCAGACACCGACGCCACAGCAAGTGGTTGATGAGCTGGTCGCCGCCGACCGCGCGTTTTCCGTGGCGAGTGCGAAGACGACGGTGGTCAAGGGATTGGCTCCGATGTTCGCGACCGACATCGTCATGCCGGTGCCCGGAGGCAAATTCGCCAAAGGCCTCGACGAGGTCACCGCAGCACTCAACGCCAATGCTGACAACGTCACCGGCCGCGTCGACTGGGCGCCGATTCGCGGGGGAATTTCCGGCGACGGACTCCAGGGGTTCACATTCGGGTTCATGACGTTGCACAAATCCGACGGCACCACGGCGCCGCTGAAATACATGACGTACTGGGTCAAGGGGCCTGACGGCTGGCGTGCCGCTGCATACAAGCGCCAGCGGCGTCCTGACGGTCAGGTTGCGACCGAGATGATGCCGCCGTCGTTGCCGCTGATGCTCGTCAAGAGCGTGGTCATCACGACGGCCGTGCGGCAGGGACTCGTGGCCGCCGAGAAGGCGTTCTCCGACGAAGCACAGCAGATCGGGCTCGGTCCGGCGTTCGCAAAGTTTGGGCTGCCTGACGCCGTGAACTTCGGTGGTGCGGCAAGCGCCAGTTACGTCGTCGGCGCCGGCGCCATCGCTGCATCGGTCGGCGCGGGGCAGCCCACGACGAGCAGCGCGGTGTCGTGGAGTTGCGAGACGCCGATCGTCGCGTCGAGCGGCGACCTCGGTGTGTCGATTGGCTTCATTCGCGCCAATTCACCGGCGCCTGACGGCAGCACGCCGCCGCCATCGCCGTTCTTCACGATCTGGCGCAAGGTCAACGGCGCCTGGAAGTACATCGCCGAGTAGTGCGGACGAAGATCAAGAGCCATTCACCGTGAAGACATCAAGACCATGAAGAAGACTTCCTTCAAAGATCGAAGACATGACCAACACCGTGATTGTGATTACCGGCGCGAGCAGTGGCATCGGCGAGGCGTTCGCGCGGCTGGCCGCGTCGAAGGGCGCATCGGTTGCGCTCGTCGCGCGCCGTGCTGACGTGCTGAGGGCCGTCGTTGCCGATTGCGGCGCCAACGCACTGGCGATTGTCGCGGACGTGAGCAAGCGCGCACAGGTCGAACGCGTGCTGGCCGAGGCGATCGCCCGGTTCGGTCACATCGATGTGTGGATCAACAACGTCGGGCAGGGCATCACGCGCAACCCGTCGGAATTGATCGACGAAGACATCGACGTCGTCATGCAGATCAACGTGAAGTCGGCGCTCTACGGTATGCAGACCGTGTTGCCGCACTTCAAGGCGCGCGGCACCGGCCAGGTCATCAACGTCTCGAGCATGCTCGGTCGCACACCGTTTGCCGTGATCCGCTCGGCCTATTGCGGCGCGAAGCACTTTCTCAACGCGCTGACGGCGACGTTCCGTCTCGAAGTGCAGGCCACACACCCCGGCATTCAGTTCACACTCGTCTCGCCCGGCGTCGTGCGCACGGATTTTGGCAACAACGCGATTCACGGCGGCCCCGACTCCCGCACGTTTCCCGAATCGCAGAGCGCCGAAGAGGTCGCGGCCGTCCTTGCCGAGGTGATCGAAACCCGCAAGGCGGACGTCTACACACGGAAGGGCGCGAAAGAACGCGTGCTCGGCTATTTCGCCGGTCTCACAGAAGATCCGCAGGGCTGACGTCTCAGACGCTTAGCTCTTGGGCGTCTTTCGCACGTACGTCAGGTCAAAACTGACCGTCCACGTCTTCCCGCCGTCGGTAGATGTGTGGCCGAGCTGCCGCACCTGATTGGGGCCCTGATTGAAGAACGTCATGCGGATCTTGTTCGTCGATCCGAATTGATCGGCCTCGTAGTACAGGTTGCCGTCTTCGTGAAACGTGCCCTTGTAGAGCGTGATCGTGCCGCGCGTGTCGACGTAGTACTGCTCCCACTGCTGCGTCGTCGTGTTGTAGATGTTGAAGCTCTTGCCGGCACCGTTGCCGCCGATCGGCATCCAGTTCTCCTGAATCACGCAGCTGTCGAGCTGGTGTTCGATGATGCTGGTCGCGCCCTGACCCATCGGCGCGCGGGCGATGCCGGTCGCCTGCACATCCCACTCGCCGATCCAGAAATCGAACGTGTGGAACTTCGGCTCGGCCGTGCACGGATGTGCATTGGCGTTCAGTTGCTTCTCGAACGCCTGAAATCTTGGCAATGCTCGCAGGCTGTCGAGGTCTGGCATCGCGAGCACTGACGCATTCTGAAATCCGTTCGCGACAAGACGCTCGAGCTCAACGAGGGCCTTCTCCGCGTCGCCAGACTTCGCGAAGGCTCGCGCCAGTCGAAACCTGGCCTGCGCCATCGGCTGGAAGCCGAGCGTGATCGCGCGCTGGAGCTCAGGGATCGCCTCGATGGGCTTTCCGGCGTCGTGCAGTGCAATGCCGCGCTGAAACGCGGCCGCCGCTTGCTCCTGATTCGCCGCCGAGGCCTGGGTCTGTCGGGCCTCGGCTGGCCGCGCCGTAAAGAGGCAGGCGACGGCGGCGAGGCTGGTTACAAGAGTCAGCAGGCGGATACTGCGCATGAGTCACCTTACACGCACTCTCCGGGCCCGAATGGGGTGTGTGCTGAATCGGTCGATGCCGGTGATCAGGCGGCCGGTAAACGTGGTTACAATACGCCGCTGTGCAATGGGGTTGGCCCTTCCAACCGCATTTTTTGAGGTGTCTATGAAGCGTGTCATTGCTGCCGCTGCTCTGGTCTTTGTTGCTGGGTCGTTCGTCTCTGCGCAGAATCCGCCGTCCGCCGCTCAGGGCGCTGCGCCCGCGGCAGCCGCCGGAGGTCGACAGGGTGGACGCGGTCCCGCGCTCCCGCCGATTGATCCGCCGAAGGAATGGCTCTCGCCGAAGCGCCCGAAGGAACTCATCGAGTTCAGCATGATGACGTGGCCTGAGGTCTACGACGCCATTCATCATCAGGGCAAGACCGTTGCGCTCTACTACACGGGCGGCAACGAACATCGCGGACCGCAGAACGTCAATGGCGGCCACACGCTGATGGGCCGCGAGATCGCCATGGAAATTGCGCGCAAGCTCGGCAATGCCATCGTTTTGCCGGTGATGCCATATAGCTCGAACAACGCCAGCAACCAACAGACCGGCACGCTCGGGCTGAACGCCGAAATCGAAGCGATGATCGCCGAACGGATCGCCGAGCAGGCGGTGACGACGGGATTCACGACGGTCATTTTCATGAACGACCACGGCGGCAGTGTGGGACCCCTCGGCGACACTGCGAAGAAGCTCGAGGCGAAGTACCGCGCGCCAGAGCTTGCCGACAAGAAGATTCATTTCCTGTACGCCGATCGCGTCTACGCACCCGCGCAGAACGACTTCGACGACTTGCTTGTCAGCCGCGGCCTCACGCGCAGCAGCCACGCGGGTCTGCCAGATACCTCATCGATGATGTATCTGGGCAAAGGCAAAGACTGGACGCGTACAGATCTCCTGCCCTACGCCGTGACGATGGGCCCGGGCTACGTGCCTGCGCCGCCGGCACCGCGTCCGGCGGCGCCTGCAGCGGGAGCTGCTCCGGCAGCTGGTGCGGCTGCGGGCGCTGCGGCGCCAGCCGCAGGCCGCGGCGGTGGTCGCGGAGGAGCTGCGGCCGCCGACCCGAACGCACCGCGCATCGTCGCGAGCGGCGTCACCGGTGATGGCCGCAAGTCGAGCGAGGCCATCGGTAAGGAAGCCTTCGAAATGAAGGTCAACTACGCCCTGAAGCAGATCAAGGACTGGATGGCGACGATCAAATAGCAAGTTGGAAGTGGGAAGAAGGAAGTGGAAAGTCAGGAGCGGGCGGCCTTCAACATTGGGCCGCCCGTTCTATTTGTCAGTGCGGCTCGGCCGCGCCGCTAGCTTCGGCCCCAGCACCAACGCGGCGCCAAAACACGCCAACGCCACAAACATCGTCGACGGACTCGAGTGACGAAAGTCATCGAGCGCGAATCGCACTCCGCCGACGATCAGCGCGGGATACACCAGATGCGCGAACACCGCTGTCTGGGGCAAGCGCGCGCTGAGACCCAATCCAATCACCGCGATCGACAGCAGCACCGTGCGCAACGAGGCGAGCGTCCCGACGTTCGCCGGTGTACCGGACACCATCGGTCCGAGCAGCATCAACGCGGCGCCGCCGGCACACATCACGAACACGCCGGCGGTGATCAGCCGACCCGCGCTCGCAAGCACGTCGCCCATTTCGCCGCGTCTGCGAAATCGCATCGTGGTGCACGCGCCTGTCGCCGCGAGTGTGGTCCATGCCATGAGGGTCATCGTGGGCCACGGGCTCGGAGTCAGTGTCCAGACCGTGAGAGCGCCACTGAGCAGGCCGGACGCCGACAACGCCATCAGCACGTACGCCGCGCCGTGCAACGCGGCGTATCCGGCGAGACGACGATCGCCGTACGCGATCGTGAGGAGCGCGAGCGCCAGAGCTGCGGTTGCGAGGATGGGGCCGTGAAAGAGCAGGGCGAGTGCTGCCGTGGCAGACAGCAGGCCGAACGCCGCGAATGCGTGGTAGCTGGCCGCCAGGTGCGGCCGATCGGCCAGGCGCGAGAACGCCGCGATGTACGCACCCGAGGCGAGGATGGCGGTGATCGCACCGATGAGCGTGAGACCGGCGGTGGAGCCGCGTGTGAGGAGGACCGCGCCGCCGACGCCGATGACGAGCCCGCTCAGTGCCTGCATCACGTCGAAGAGCCGCACATTGCGGCTGAACATCACGGTGCGTACGCCGAGCGAGCCCTGCATCGTGCCGAGGAGCATCGCCTGAGCGACAAGTGCCATGGCGACGCCTTCGGTCGGCGGTGTGGCGAGCGCCCGTACCGTGACGGCCATCACGATCAAGCCGGCCGCGACGGCATTGGGCCAGCGCAACCAGGCGTGGCCGGGTCGTTCCGACAGCCAGTAGGTCGCGGTACTCATGGCGATCAGCAACAACGCCATCGCGCCGTACTGATTGGTTGACCAGGCCGTCGCCAGTGCCGTTGCCATCACGCCAAAACCGGCGGCAGCGGCAACGGCGTCGAGTTGCGCTCGACCGGCGACGAAGAATGTGGCGGCACTGCCGAGCGCCAGCAGGATCGCGGCTGTGGTCGGCGTCAGCAGACCGAAGCGCGCGGTGGCTTCCCACACGATGGGCAGGCCGACCAGCACCGACGTGACGCCATGAAACTCCGCGCTGACTCGGTTCGTGCGAGATGTGCGGTCCGCCGCGATGAGCCAGACCAGCGAATATGCGAGTCCGATCATGACGCCTGCCGTTCCCGGCAGGCGCCCTGTCTCGGTGAGTGCGCGTAACAAATACGCGCCGCCAAACACAATGCACGTGCGCCCAAGCAATGAAGCGAGACCGGTGAGGTCCGACAGGCCGCGGGTGGAATCCGCGTGTCTCGCTGGTAGGAACACTGTGTCTGACGACGCGAGTGGAGCGGTGTCGGCATGTGCAGCGGTTGAGACCGCTTTGTGCTGGCCGTCCTCCAGCACACGCAGGCGTCGTGAGACGTCTGCGAGACCGTCTTCAATCTGTGTCAGTCGGTGGTCAAGCTCCTGTGGAAGTGCCATGGCGGAGTTCTCCCGCAACGGTGGCGTCTGGTTCCCAGGGTGGCAGGATCTTGACGAGCGCCCAGAGAATCAGGAATGGCATGACCAGAAAAATCAGCGCGGGCAACAGCCCCTCTTTGGTCGCGAAGTCGAGCTTGTAGGTCGTGTATCCAAGAAAACTCTTCGAGAACAGCTGGCCGCCGATCACCACGTTCCAGCGCATCGCGAAGATGCCAATCATGATCAACACACCGGCGATCGCGTAGATGGCCTTACGCGCGCCCGCGCTCCATCGAACGAATTGCACACTGGCCAGCAGCGCCAGCGGCACCACCGTGCCGATGATGATCTGGACCACGATCTGCGAGTAGAAGAGCTTCGTCTTCACCATGAAGTCGAGCGCCAGCAGCGATTCATCAGCGACATAAAGGCGGTGAATCAGGTCGAGCATCTCCAGCGTGAAGTCCACGATGAACGCGTAGTAGAGATACTTGGCAATCGTGTCGACGCACACCATGCTGATCTCGGTCTTGCGCAGCGTGCTCGTGACCATGTAGATCAACATCACGGCCGCGATGCCCGACACGATTGCCGAGAAGAGAAACACGACGGGCATGAGCGGTGTGGACCACCAGGGGTTGGCTTTGATCGAGCCGAAGATGAAGCCGACGTAGCCGTGCAAGAGGAACGCCGACGGAATACCGACCACCGTGAGGATGCCACCGAGTTTGTGATCGATCGCGAGCGCCTCAGGACTGATGTTGTCGGACCAGAGCGTGAGCACGCCGTAAAACTGCCGCTTCAGGCCGGTGCTCCCACGCCACGTCAGCACCAGTTCACGGCGGTAGTCGAACCAGATCTCGAGTACCAGCACGACCATCAGGTACCAGAGATACACAAACCCGAACATCGCCATCGCCGACGTGGTGTGCGGCGTGACATACATCTCCCACGAACGCTCCGGGTGCCCGAGGTGCATCTGCAGCGGCAGCGGTGCCACGATGAGAAAGGCGAGCGCGGTCAGCAGCGCCAGCCGGTACGTCGGCTTGACGGCAGCGACGTTGAATACGCGCTCGAGCGACGCGAGAATGAACGCCCCGGCGACCAGGCCCGTGAGATACGGGTAGAGCACGATCAGGATGCTCCATTGGAGCTCCAGCTCGTTCGGATACATGAACCCTTGCACGCCGTGCATCGCTCGCTCCTACCTGACCGCGCCGTCGAGGCCGTTGTAGTACGTCTTGGAACCAGTGGCCATCTGCGGCTTCAGCACATTCACTTTGTGCGTCCGCATGAATTCGTGAATCGGATCCTTCGGGTTCTTGAGATCCACGAGCACGCGCGCGCCGGTCGGGCAGGTCTCGCAACACGCCGTCGTCAGGCCCTTGGTAATGCGGTGGTAGCACAGCGTGCACTTGTCGACCGTTTCGGTCCGCGGATCGATGTAGCGGCAGCCGTAGGGGCACGCCTGCACGCAGTAGCGGCAGCCGAGGCAACGCGTCTTGTCAACGAGCACGACGCCGTCAGGGCTTTCGAACGTTGCGCCGACCGGGCACACTTGCACGCACGGTGAGTGTGCGCAGTGATTGCACATCTTCGGCACAAAGAAGACCTTCGCGCCATCGCCATACTGTTTGAGATTCACGAAGCCGTCGTAGCCGCCGTTGGGGGAATCCACGATGGGCTTGTCCGGTTCGTCGGGCATGACGACGTAGCGTTCCACCCACGTCCGAAATGCATCGTCGGTCATCGGCACGCCGTTTTCAGCCTTGCAGGCGCGCACGCAGTTGCCGCAGCCGATGCACTTCTCGATGTCGATGATCATGCCCCACCAGTGATCGGTGGCGTTGTAGTTGGGCGCCTGCTCCGGCGCGCCTTCGGCGACGAAGTCCCACGCGAGCATGGCGGCTCCGGTCAGCAGAATCCATTTGCCGCTGTCCTTGAGGAAGTCTCGACGATTCGATGTGGCGCTCGCGGACATGACGTGTGGCTCCTACGACTTGATCTTCGGAGAGTGCGGCTGGTGGCAGTCGGCGCAGAGTGCGTCGCCGGCGTGGTCTTTGAAGTCGACCTGCGGCTGGAACTTCGGCCGGCCGTCCATCTTCTGGTGGCAGGGCATGCAGACTGTCTTGAGGTCGGGCTTGCCTGGCGTCATGACGTCGCCGCTGGCGTGCGTCGCGAGCGGCCCATGACAGGACTCGCAGTTCACTTTCTCGTGTCGTGTGCCTTTGCGTTGGTCCACGATCTCGGTGTGGCACTCGGCGCATGCGTCGTGGCCGGCGTAGGCGATTGGGCGGGCCGCCACTTCCTTCAGCGTGCCGGCGCGGTAGAAGCCATACACGCCGAAGTCCGACGGGACCAGCACCCATCTGACGATGAGGAAGACGAGAATGCCGGTGACAAACACCCCGGCCATGCGCAGAACATGCTCGTAGTTGCGAAAGCCTCGGGACATCCGACCCCTTCCTCGCGTGCGGTTGGACGTTGAGAGAGCAAGATGCAGGCCACGCTCCGATTCGGGCGTTGGGCGTGGTTTCTCCAGCGAATGCAGCGAAAGGAATAGAGTGGAAGAGCGCAGCTGGTGGAGGAGTGAGCGATATTCCACGGCCGCTGCGCGAGAGTCCACGATTCGCCTCGATTCGCACCCAGCCCTATCGCCGGTTTCCCGGCGAGCCGATACACAGGAATGGTCCTTGCAGACTCCCTAATCAAATGAAGCAAATCGCCCTTTTCGTTACAGTTTTGGCAGTCTCCGGCTGCAGCGTGCTGACAAATCCGACGACGCCGTCGGAACCGACGCCGACAAGTGCGGTGGTCTATTCAGCGGTGGGCGCCAGCGATGCGAATGGCGTGGGTGGCAGCGTCGTCTGCCTGCCCTACGTGACGTGTCCGAACGGCACGGGCTACGTGCAGGTCATCGCACGCCGTTATACGGACGCGGGCAAGAATGTCACGCTGCAGAATCTGGGCGTGCCCGGCGCGGCGTTGAGCAAGACGTTTCAGGACATTGGCAACCAGGTCAATCGCGGCATCGTCGTCAACTTCCTGAGCGATGAGATGCCATTTGTGAAGACCGACGCGACGCTGGTCACGGTGTTTGCGGGTGGCAATGATGCGAACGCGGTGGCGACCGCGGCGCAGAACGGGCTCGGTGGTGCGGATCCGACCGCGTGGGTCAACACGCAGATTCAGAATTTCGGCCGCGACATGACGTTGCTCGTCAACGGCATCAAGGCCCGTGCGCCGAAGGCGCGCATCGTCATCCTCAATCTCCCCAATCTCGCGGCGATGCCGTACGCGAGCACGTACGCGCTCACTGACAAGCGCGCGCTGCAAGCGATTGCGGTGGGTATGAACGCGCAGGTCAACGCCACGGTGAGCCTTGGTGCGACGGTCGTGGATCTGATGTGCGACAGCCGCACATACAGCGCGTCGATCTTCTCGAGCGACGGCTTCCATCCGAACGACACCGGCTATGCGTTGTTCGCGGATCTGATCTACACCGCCGCGGCCACCACCACCGCGACCGCGCCGAAGAGCAGCTGTTCGGCTATGTCCGTGTATTGATCAACCGCTTCGCGGTTCCCAGTACATCAGTCAGTTCAAACGGTTCTCTGAGCAGGACGTCGCCTGGGTGCGGGTCGATGGGTTGATCCTGCGCGAGGAGGATGGCGTGCAGGGCCGTCTGAGTTTCGCGCAATTGCGCGGCGATCGTACGGCCGCCCTCGCAGGTGACGTCGATCACCGCGAGGTTGATGGGGCCAGGGTAGCGTGAGGCGACGATGAGCGCTTCGGGGCCGGTGGCGGCGGTGAGGACCGGCCGCTCGAGGTCCGCGAGCAGGCGACGCAGCAACTGCCGGTTGGTCGCATCCATTTCGATGATCATGACTGCGCCCGGAATGACTTTCTTCTCGCTGACGCGATCGACGGGCGATGGCTCGGCGCCACGCACGGCCGGCAGCGTGATCGTAAATCGTGTGCCGCTGCCGACTTCACTATCGACCGAGATTGATCCGCCCGCCTGTTGGATCAAGCCATGCGTGATGGCGAGGCCGAGTCCGGCGCCGCGGCCTTCCTTCGTCGTGAAGAACGGCTCGAAGATGTGTGCCATGGTCTCGCGCGTCATGCCGAGGCCGGTATCGGTGACGGTGAGCTGAACGACCGAGAGATCCGTGTACGGATTGCCGGCGAGGCTCTCGAAGCCCGGGTTGAAGGTCTCGATCGTGACCGAGCCGCCGCTGGGCATCGCGTCGCGCGCATTGGTGACCAGATTCAGGATGACGCGCTCGAACTGCAGCGGATCGAGTTGCACGACATCCAATGTGGCGCCACGCCGGACTTCGAGGCGCGTGCGTTCATCGAGCAACGGCTTCAACAGTTGTTCGGCACGGCGCAGGACATCGTGCAGACTCACGGTGGCGGGCGACGTCGGCTGTGTGCGCCCGAATGCCATTAACTGGCCGGCCAGATCTTCCGCGCGCGCGGCGGCGGCGAGGATTTCGCGAATCTCTTCCTGCAGCGGGTCATCTTCCGGCAACTGGTCGGCGAGGATATCGGTGCGTCCCTGAATGATGTGGACGAGATTGTTGAAATCGTGCGCCACGGATGCGGCCAGTCGCGCGACGGCGTCCATCTTGCGCGCCACGCCGAGCTGGCTGACCAGATGGAGTTCCTTCGCTTCCATCTGCTGGCGATCGCGCTCGAGCACGCGATACGCGACAAGCGCCAGCCCGCCGACGACAAGGAGGCTGAGCGCCGCGACGATCTCGCGTGGATGATCGGTGCCCGGGTCGAGCGCATTCGTGACTTGCAACACCGTATGCACCAGCGGCAGGGCCATGGCGCCGAGGAGCAGCAGGTGGCCGGCACGCAAGGTGCTGCGAGCGGGCACGGCTTCGTTCAGCACACGTTGCTCGGCGGGGAAGGACACGTGGCCGGCGCGCGCCGCCAGCGCGCTCACCGCCAGCGGTGTCGTCCATAGCAGATCGAGCGGCGTCGCGGAGGGCAGGGCGAACTGCGCGACATTCGAGAACAGTTCAGAGAGATCGCCGGCCAGTGTGAATGCGGCAGCCACGAGCATCCACGTGTAGACCCACGACCATCGCACTGACCAGGCGTCGCGCCGGTTCACGAATAGGCGGTACACGATCATCAGGTCGAGCCCGACGAACAGGTAGAACGTCGGAACCGATGACTCGTAGCTCCGACCGTTGTAGGTGGCCGGCACGAGCACGAAATACGCGAGGAGAAAACAGCCGAGCAGAATCGAGCCGAACGTGCGCAACTGTCGTTCGCGTTCGCCGAGCGATCCGGTCTGATGGCGATGCGGCTGGGTCTCGATCGCGAGAATGAGGCACAGATACCCCGCCAGGTACGCGAGGTCGCCGAAAATCTTCCAGCCGATCGTCCACTGCCCGCCGGGATTGAGAAGCAGGTACGGCAGCGAGACCATGAGCCACGACGAGTACGAGAGCCCGACCAGTCGCCAGAATCGTTGTTCGGCCTCGTCTTCGATGCGTCGATGACCGACCACGACCGAGGCGAGGATCAACGACAGGAACGGAATGTCGAGTGCGTGATTGCTATAGGCCAGCATCCACGTGGTCGGCAGGAGCGGCACGAACAGCAGCACCGTGACCAGCGACCAGACGCCAATCACCATGCGGGCGACCGGGTCTCTGAGGAGGGAGTTCACCATTCGCGAAAGGCCATACTAACAGCTGACGTCATGAAGCGAATCATTGGCCTCACCATGATGATCGACGGCGTGTGGCAGGCGATGGCGGTCTCAGCCGTGCTATCGACGATTGTGGACCGCAGCCTCCGCGATCAGTCGCTGGCCGCAGCTCACGTCATCGTCGGCGCAGCGTTGTTGTTTGCGGGGCGGCAGGTGTACGTAGGGCCGAACTTTAGTTCGGCCAAGATTGGCGGAACTGAAGTTCCGCCCTACGTACGCTCGCTTCCCATCGTCGCCGCCTTGGCCGTCAGCCTCATCGAGGCCACGTGGTTCGATTGGGTCGGCACCGCGGTTCGCGCCGTTTACACCGTGATTGCGCTGGTGATCGTGTTCCGTAAGACCACTTTGCCTACGACCTGACCGGATTCGAGCAGGCGATGCGCATCAGCCGCGCGCTCGAGTGGGACGGTGGCGTGCACGCGTGGCTTCACGTGCCCAGCCGACAGGAGCGGCCACACCTCGCGTTCGAGCGCCGCCGCGATCAGGCCTTTCTCTTCCGGTGTGCGAATGCGCAGCGTTGACCCGGTGATCGTGAGTCGTCGCAGCAGAATCGGCGAGAGAGAGATGTTGGCGTTGGCGCCGCCCATGAGTCCGATTTGCACGAGACGACCGTCACGCGCAAGGCACGACAGATTTTTCGCGGTGTAGTCGCCGCCAATGATGTCGAGGATGACGTCGACGCCGCGAGTGTCGGTGAGCGCCTTCACGCGCTCGACGAAGTCTTCATTACGGTAGTTGATGGCGAGCGTGGCGCCCAGTGAGACGCACGCGGCGCACTTGTCGTCGCTGCCCGCAGTGGCGATCACGTGCGCGCCACGCGCCACTGCCAACTGAATCGCCGTGGTGCCGATGCCACTCGTGCCTCCGTGCACGAGCAGCCACTCGCCGCGCTGCAGCCGGCCGCGTTCAAAGACGTTGGTCCACACAGTGAAGTACGTCTCAGGCAGCGCGGCAGCCTCGTCCATCGAGAGGCCAGTGGGAATCGGCAGGCACGTCAGCCCCGACACGACCGCCTGTTCGGCGTATCCACCGCCAGGGAGAAGCGCACACACGGCATCGCCGACCTTCCACACACGGCCGGACGCCGATCGCGGCTCGCCGGCGCCGATGCACATGATGTGACCCGCGACTTCCAGGCCGGGAACATCGCTCGCACCTTTGGGCGCCGGATACTTCCCTTCGCGCTGCATCAGGTCCGGCCGATTCACGCCCGCAGCCTCAACCGCAATCACAACCTCGCCGAACCCCGCGACAGGCGCCGGTCGCTCCGCCACACTCAACACATCGGCAGGGCCAGGCGTGGAAATCTCAATGACGCGCATGGATCGATTATGCGCGCCGAACGATATACTTTTCCGCATTGTGACCACAGAGCTAACGCCCGAGCGCGCGCGTCGGCGTGCGTCGGTTCGGTTGTTCCAGAAACTCCAGCACGCGGTGCCCGGCTTCGTCTTGCTGAGCCATGGCTCGGCAATGCTCGTGAACGGCGCGGAAGGGTGGCACGAAGTCCTGGCGATCGCCGAAGTGGTCACGAGCCTGATCGTCTTCGCCATGCTCGCCCGCGCGCTGCGGGCGCTACGCGTGCACTTCAGAGAAGGCACGGTACCGCATGTCCACACCGGCATCGACTGGGTCGACATCTTCCTCGGGGCCATGCTCTTCACCGAAGTCTGGAGCCGCTACGTCGAGACCGGCCACATCGCGCGGCCGACCATTTTGCTGGGTTTCGTGATGCTCTTCTTCGGCGTCTTCGGCGGAAGATTCATTCTCTGGAAGCAAGGAAGAGACGATTCCTAGATTCCCCGATCCCCCGATTGGCGTTTGGCGTTTCCCAATTACCCGATGAACTTGTATCCGAGCCCATGCACCGTGAGGATGTACTGCGGCTGTTTCACGTTCGGCTCGATCTTGCCGCGCAGCCACGCGACGTGCACGTCGACCGTGCGCGTGGATGGCATCGAGTGATACCCCCACACGTCATTGAGTAGTTCTTCGCGCGTGAGCGTGGCTTCGCGGTGCTCGATGAAGTACTTCAGCAGCAGGAACTCGCGTGCGGACAGGTCGATGAGTTCGCCCTTGCGTCGCAGTTCCGCCTTGCGCACATCCATGACGAAGTCGCCGAACTGATACCGTCGCGCACCCGGCGCGGCGCTCGCGGCGGCACGCCGCAACTGCGCCTCGATGCGTGCCAGCAACTCGATCATTTCGAACGGTTTGGTCAGATAGTCGTCCGCGCCAAGCTTCAGGCCCAGCACCTTGTCCACGACCTGACCACGGGCGGTGAGCATGATCACGGGGACGGTGACCTTCTGCTGGCGGATTTCCTTGACCACGTCGAAGCCGCCCATGCCGGGGAGCATGACGTCGAGCAGAATCAGATCCCAGGCCTCGCTGACGGCGCGTCGCAGCCCCGAGGCGCCATCGGTGGCTGACGCTGTCTCGTAGCCTTCCGATGCGAGCCGGTCTGTCAGTGTGAGCACGAGACCGGGCTCGTCCTCGATCAGCAGAATCCGTTTGCCGGCAGGCAGGGGCGTGGTCATGCGGGCAGGTGCAGTGTGAATGTGGCGCCGGCACCCGGTGCAGACTTCACGGTGACGCGACCGCCGTGCGCCTCAGCGATGCCCTTCACGAGGCTCAGTCCGAGACCGTTGCCGTGAATCTGTCGTTCCTTCGCATAGGCACCTCGATAGAACGCCTCGAAGATGTGCGGCAGGTCTGATGCATCAATGCCGCGGCCGCGGTCGCTCACGGAAATATGCACTTCGCGTTTTCCGGACTTGCCAACGCCCGTCGCGACGTCCACGCCGACCCACGCGCCATCCGTGCCGTACTTCAATGCGTTCACGATCAGGTTATTCACCGCCCGCCGAATCGCGCCCTCGTCGACCGAAACCTCAGGGATGTCGTTCGCGGTGGTCACATCAACCGTGAAGCCCGCCTCGCGGATGAGCGAGTCGCACGAGGCCACGACGTCGGTCACGAGCCACGCCATGTCGGTCGGCGCCGTGGATCTGGGCCGGCCCGCATCCGAGAGGCCGGCGTAGGTCAGCACCTGCTCAACCATGTCGGTGAGTCGTCGACCCTCGGCGTCAATGAGGTCGCCGTAGCGCTTCGCCTGGGCCGGTTCGTGCACGACGCCAGCCGACAGATTCTGCGCGGCCGATCGAATGACCGCGAGCGGCGTGCGCAGTTCGTGGGAGACAGTGGCCACAAAGTCCATCTGTTGTGCGGCAAGGCGCTGCGCTCGCTGTGCGTTGATGGAGATCAGAAACACACCGGCCGTGAGCACGGCAAGCACGCCGAAGCTCAGCGACAAATTGCGCACGCGTGCGCGAGACACCGCCGCTTCGAGCGACCCGGCCGGATGCTGCAGCGCGATCTGCCACGCGCCGCCTCCGTATGGCACGTTCATCGCGCGTGTGGCGGATGTCTCGATGCCGGTGCGGTCCTGGCCCTGTACGACGATGGAGAAACGGCCCGTTGAGGTGGTCGCGAGGCGAGAAGGCGGCACGGAGGACACGGCCACGCTGCTCGTTGGGCGCAACCCCGCGAAGGCCTCCCGCACGGTGTCGAGGTGGACGCCGAAGAATGATGTGGACGCGTCGGCGACCGTGCGCTCGATCGTCGTGCCGGCCACAAGGCCCCGTGTGTACATCGGTGTGGCGGGCGCGCGAAGATCGGTCACCGCAACGTGGTAGTCATCCGCCGTGAAGTGTCGCGTGACGAGCTCCGGCAACATGGTGTTGATGATGAACGCGCGATCGAGTTCGAGCACGACGTAACGTGGGCCCGTGGGGAACGTGAGCATATTGCCGCGGGACAAATTCATGACCGGTTGCGACGACTGCATCGGGACCAGGATCGCGGGCACTGACGCCATGACGGGTGTTGCGCCCATGGCCACGAATCGAATCGCGCCGAAGATCGCGGACGCCGGGGAGGGTGGCTCGATCCGTTCCGTGAACGGCTGGATGCGCTCGCGTACCGGGAGCAGCTCGTCCGGCCAGTCCACCGGCACGCACGCGCGCGCACCCGGATCGAACTGGAGCAGGGGCTTGGTCGGTGACGTTGAGTTGGTGGTGAGATAGATGTTGTGGATCAGCTGCGGGAAACGCGATGCCGCTTTCCAGTCGTGGTAGCGTTTGGCGAACGCCTCCCAGTCGCCGGCCGTGACGGCCTCGTCGGTGATTTGCAGTGACGAGTAGGCGCGGCCGATCTCGCGATCGAAGTCGTCGGCAAATTCGTGCGCGCGCTGATCGAGTGTCGTGCGGAGTCGTTCGCGCTCGGATTCGCTGACCTGCCCGAGCCATCGGTACTGGAAAAACGCCAGCACGCCCACGAGCAGCACCAGGCCCGTGGGCCAGAGCAGCGCAAGGGGAAGCCGACGGCGAGCCACGACCCGAGTCTAGCATCCGGGTTTCAGTCGAAAATTCTCTTAACAATCTCTTTGCGTGGACTTAACCGATTTCGAGGACCAACCGTCAGTACACTTTCGTCAAAGCACACAGGTCGGAGGGACCACATGAGTTTGTCAGCAAAGATTTTGGCGGGTACCGGAGCAGTGGTGATGACAGCCGGCGCGATGTTGTTCGCGCAAGCCGGCGACGCCACCAAGGTGATGGCAGACATGCGCAAGGCACTCGGCGGCGAGCAGAAGCTTGCGGCGGTGAAAACGCTATCGGCCACCGGCAAGACCCAGCGCGCGATGGGCGAGACGTCACTCGCCGGCGACTACGAGCTGATGGTCGAGTTGCCCGACAAGTACTTCACCAAGCAGGCGATGGCCCAGACCCCGATGGGCGCCGTGGCGCTGACCATCGGCTTTAACGGCACCGGCTTGATTCAAGACACCGAACTGCCGGCGCAGTTGTCGCAATTCCGCTCGATGATCCAGATCGGCAATGCGAACCCGAACGCGACGCCGGAACAGAAGGCTGCGGAACAGGCGAAAGCCGTGACGCAGCAGAAGACCGAGTTTGCGCGGATGGCGCTCGGCATGTTCGGTGCTTCATTTGGCGCGCATCCACTGGAATTCAGCTACGGCGGCACCGCCGAGGCGCCGGATGGCACGGCCGACATCATTAATGTGAAGGGGGCCGGCGACTTCGCCGCGAAACTCTTCGTGGATCAGAAGAGCCACCTGCCGCTGATGCTCAGCTGGATGGCCAAGGAACCGATGGGCGGCACGACCATGAGCATGGGTGGGCCGGCTGGTGCAGGTGCGGGCCGCGCGGCCGGCGGCGGCGCGCAGGTGATGACGTTCGGCGCCGGCGGCGGTGGCAGCACCGGCGGCAAAGCCCCGACCCCCGAAGAGCGCGACAAGTTGATCGCTGACATGCAGGCGCGGATGAAGGAAGCGGAAGCCAAGCTCAAGATCGTCGAGTACCGCATGTTCTACGGCGACTACAAGTCAGTCGACGGCGTGCAGCTGCCCCACCGTTTTCAGCAGGCGATTGCGGGCACCGCGTCGAATGAAATCACGATCGAAAAATACAAGGTCAATCCCAAGATCGATCCCAAGAAATTCGAAACGGTGAAATAGCCATGTCCACACGCGTGTTCCTCGTCGTTGGGCTATTGCTGTGTGTGGCTGGGCCGGCCTCCGCCCAGATCGATCGCGGCGGCAAGTTGCAAGTGACGGTCGTTGACCAGAGCGGCGGCGTCATTCCGAATGCCACGGTGACCGTCACTGGCCAGGATGACCCCACGAAGGTCGTGACGTTGTCGCCGGCGATGACGTCAGTCGCAGGCCTCGCAACCTTCGAAAGCCTGGTCCTCGGCCGCTACACGGTGCAGGCATCGTTCGATGGCTTTCAGACGATCACCGTAAAAGACGTCCGCGTGCGGTCGGGCGACAACAAACACAAGATCACGCTGCCCCTCAAGAACGTCGACGAGACCCTCACCGTCGGCCGCGACAAACAGAGCGCCGCGCTCGATCCGCTCGGCAGTTCGTTTTCTACCGTATTAACGCGCGAACAGATCGCCGCACTGCCCGATGATCCGGACGAGATGGAAGCGGCGCTCAAGGCGATGTCGCCTCCCGGTGCGACCATGCGCATTGACGGCTTCAGTGGCGGCAAGCTACCGCCGAAGTCACAGATCCGATCCATCCGCCTGCCGCGCATGGACCAGATGGCCGCGCAGAATCACGGCGGCATGAACGGCGCGATGTTCATCGACATCATGACCGGCCCCGGCCTCGGCTCATTCCGTGGCAGCACCGACTTCACGTTGCGTGACGATGCGCTCAACGCACGCAATCCGTTTACGCCGACCAAAGGCGATGAGTCGCTGCGCCAGTACGGTCTGAGCCTCAACGGCCCAATCAAAGCCAACCAGTCGTCGTACTCGCTGTCGGTCAACGGCGCAAACGACTACACGACGACCAATTTGCTGGCGGCGACCACCGACGGCACGCTCGCGCAAGCCATCCGGCAGCCCGCCACCCGGTACTCAGTCAACGCCCGACTGGACACGGCCATCAACAAGGATCACTCGCTGCGTTTCAGCTACGGACGCAACACGTCGAATCGTCGCAATCTGGGTGTCGGCGGATTCAGCCTCGCCAGCACCGCATACCAGACCACCAGCACCGACAACACGTTTCGCGTGTCGGAAAATGGTGCCGTCGGCAAGCGGATGTTCAGCGAATCACGGCTCCAGATTCGCTGGGCCGACAGCCGGTCAACCTCACAGGTGGAAGCGCCAACGATTCGTGTCAACGACGCGTTCACCTCCGGCGGCGCACAACAATCCGGTGGCGACCATCGTCTGGAGTTCGAAGCGGCGACCGATATGGACTACGTCAAGGGTGCGCATTCGTGGCGCGCGGGCGTGTTGCTTGAAGGTGGGCGGTACCGATCGGATGCGTCGAGCAACTATCTCGGTACCTACACGTTTGCGAGCCTGGCCGACTATCTGGCCGGTAAGCCCACGACCTACACCCGCCGCATTGGCGACCCGAACGTGCAGTACAACAACTTCCAGGCCGGCGCGTACATACAGGACGACTGGCGCGTGCACAAGACGACGATGCTGAGCATTGGGTTGCGGTATGAGGCGCAAAATCTGTTGAAGGATCAGAAGAACTTCTCGCCGCGCGCGTCGATCACGTGGTCGCCGTTCAAGGACGGCAAGACGACGTTTCGAGGCGGCATCGGGCTCTTCAACGACTGGCTCGGTTCGCAGACCTACGAACAGACGCTGCGCGTTGATGGTTTCAAGCAGCGCGAACTGAACGTGCCGTTCCCGAGCTATCCGGATCCGGGCACGAGTGGGATCACGCCGGCGACCAATCGGTATCTGCTCGACGCCGGCCTTCGCCTGCCCGATAGTTTCAATATCAACGGCGGCATCGATCGACAGGTCACGCAGAATTTCCGCGTGAACGCGAGCTACACGTATCGTCGGGGTGATCACGGTCTGCGCGGCCGCAACCTGAACGCGCCGGTCAACAGTGTGCGGCCCGACAAGACGTTCGCCAACATCGTGGATGTCGTGGGCGACGGCGGCACGCGGTCGCACTCGATCAACGTGGGCGCCAATCTGCTGAAGTTGGACTGGAAGCGAACGATCTTCTTCGTCAACTACACCTTCACGAAGTCCGAGTCGAACAGCACGGGCGCGTTTTCGCTGCCCGCCAACGGCGACGACCTGTCCACTGAGTGGGGTGTCACGCAGCCGCGCCATCGTCTGCAGGGCTCGATCAATATGGCGCCGTTCAACAACGTGAGCTTCAGCCTGAACGTGCGGCAGCAGTCGGGGTCGCCATATAACGTCACGACGGGTCGAGATAACAACGGCGACGGCGTGTTCAACGATCGACCGGCCGGTGTGTCGCGCAACTCCGCGCTGACCGATTCGCAGTGGGATATCGGCGGACGCCTGACCTACACACTCGGATTCGGCACGCGCGCGCAGGGATCGGGTGGTGGCGGCCCGCAGGGCGCGATGGTGGTGATGGCCGGTGCGATGGGCATGGGCGGGTTCGGCGGAGGCGCGGAGAACAGCCGCTTCACGCTCAACTTCTATGTGTCGGGAACGAACCTGACCAATCACGACAACTACACCGGATACTCGGGCGTAGTGACGTCGCAGTTCTTCGGTCAGCCTACCAACGTCATGAATCCCCGCAAGGTCGAGCTCGGGGTCCGGTTCGGCTTCTAGAAACATTAAATAAGACCAATCCAAACACTGACTTCCCCCGTCTAATTGCGGCGGGGAGAGGTCAGCGTGAACATTCGAGGGAAGGTCCTCGCCGCCACGATCTGTGTGGCGGCGGTTGTGTCACTGCGGGGGCAAACACCAGACGCGGCAAGCGTTCTGGCAAAGGCCCGAGAAGCGTTGGGCGGGGAGAAGCGGCTGACGGCGGTGAAAACCGTGGTTGCCACCGGCCAAACCAGACAGGTTCGGGGTGAAAACCTGATCCCGATCGAGTTCGAGATCAACATCGAGTTGCCCGATAAATACTCCCGCCGAGATGAGACGCCGGCGGTTGAGAGCGGCTACACGACCTCCGGTTTCAACGGCGACGGGCTGATTCAGCTGCCGCAACCCGTGGCGCCTCCGGCTTCCATGATGTCTGGAAGGCCCGGTGGTCCACCGCCGCCGACGCCTGAGCAGATGGCGGCGCAGCTGGCCGCACAACGCAAGACGCGTGTGACGACATTGAAGCAGGACTTCACGCGGCTGACGCTCGGCATGTTTGCGGCGTCGTTTCCGAGCTATCCACTCACGTTCACGCGTATCGGCATCGCCGAATCGCCTCAGGGCAAGGCCGACGTCATCGAGGCCAAGGGCCCCGACAACTTCACCGCTCGTCTCTTGATCAATCAGGAAACGCATTTGCCTGTGATGCTCAGTTGGGCGTCGCCGGTTCGCGGCGCGGCTCCGGGGGCGCGTCCTGGTGGCGCGCCCGCGGCTGCGCCTCCAGCAGGCGCGCCGGCCGCACCGTCCGCGGCGCCACCAGCGCCGCCGGAGAATCGCCTCTTCTTTGCTGACTATCGTGACGTGGACGGCCTTCAGCTGCCGTTCCGTGTGCGTCGCGCCCTTGGCGCTGACACCACGGAAGAGACCACGTTCGACAAATACAAGATCAACCCGAAGATCGATCCCAAGAAATTTGAGGTGGTGAAATGAACGCGTTCAAAAAGTGCGTGTTCGCGTTCGCGCTCGTCGCGTTGGCCGCGATGCCCGTGGCGGCGCAGACGCGCCCGGTTGTGCCAAGTAAGGACGCCAAGCTCATTCTGACGGTCACCGATCAGACGGCCGGCGTGTTGCCCGGCGCGACGGTCACGGTCACCGGTCTCGAAGATGCCACCAAGGGGCCGGCGCCGATTTTCGCGCGAACGGCGGATCGCGGCGTCGTGACCGTGGAGAACCTGGCGGCGGGTAAGTACTCCGTCCGCATCGATATGGACGGCTTCGATTCGACGCTCATGCCGGATCTGAAGATTGCGAAGGGCGACAACAAGCGCACGATCGTCATGGCGCTCAAATCCATGGCCGAGACCGTCACGGTGCAGCGGGACCGCCAGGCCGTCGGCGCCGATCGCGGCAGTGTGACGTTCGGGTCGGCGCTGACGCGCGAGCAGATCGAGCAACTGCCTGACGATCCGGTCGAGCTCGAGAAGGCGCTCCGTGAGATGGCCGGCGGCGACGCGATCATCAAGGTCGACAGTTTCGAAGGCGGCCGTCTGCCGGACAAATCACAGATCAAGGCGATTCACATTTCCCGCGACCAGTTCGCCGCCGAGAATCATTTTGCCGGCGGCATCTCGATCGACATCGTGACCGCAGCTGGCTCCGGGCCATTCCGCATGAACGCGAGCTACAACGTCGCGGACAGCGCGCTGAACGGCAAGAGCATCCTCGTGCCGACGAAGGGCGCGTCGCGCAATCAGGGCATGAACTTCGGTGGCGGCGGCACGATCATTCCGAACAAGCTGTCGATGACCTTCAACGGCGGCTATAGCACCAACTTCAACGAGCCGAACATCTATGCCAACACACCCACCGGCCTTGTCTCTGAAGCGGCCAAGCTGCGGTCGACATCGTACGGCTACAACCTGTACGGTGACCTGACCTATGCGCTGACGAAAGACCAGACGCTGCGCGTCTACTACAGCCAGTTCACGGGCGACGACAAGAACAACGGTGTTGGCGGGTACGACCTGCTCGAGCGGGCGTACGCGTCGAAGAACTCGTCCCACTCCATTCGCGGCCAGGAAGCGGGCCCGCTCGGCCGCCGGTTCGTGACCAATACGAAGTTTTCGGTCAGCTGGAACGACTCCAGCATCAGCTCGGTCAGTGATGCCACGACGATCCGCGTGATTGACGGCTTCACGAGCGGCGGCGCCCAGCGCAGTGGCGGCACCCGGAACAAAGACTACATGGTGCAGTCGGATCTCGACTACGTCCGCGGCATGCACACGCTCCGCCTGGGCGTGCTCGTCAATGGCGGCACGTACCACAGCGACGATTCGTCGAATTACAACGGCACCTACACGTTCGAGAGCCTCGCGGCGTTCAACGCCGGCCAGGCGCGCACGTTCACGCGCCGCATCGGCGATCCGGTCATTGAATACTCGAACACGCAGGCCGCGATCTATCTAC
>Ga0114969_10000914_pt1 | contig 25181 bp, 28 predicted proteins | sample M_130807_MF_Meta_FD_87316 | JGI IMG/M metagenome (GOLD analysis project Ga0114969, IMG submission 87316) | Freshwater microbial communities from Lake Montjoie, Canada to study carbon cycling - M_130807_MF_MetaG | ecosystem: Environmental > Aquatic > Freshwater > Lake | place: Lake Montjoie...
CAATTACAAAGACAGTTTCTAATAAAGCTCTTACTTCGAACGTTGCAACCATTACAACCTCAGCCACACACGGATTTGCCGTTAATGATTACGTAGTTGTATCTGGTGTAGATGCCACATTTAATGGCACATATCTAGTTGCATCAGTTCCAACAACTACAACATTCACATATGCAAAGACAGCAACAAACGTAACTTCAGCGGTAGCGACAGGCTCAGCAGTAGTTTCAACAAAGCGTAGATTCGGCGGAATTGTTCGTGATGCTTCCGATGGAACAATTAAAATATTTGAGGATGCTATTACAAAACCAACTTCGACAGTTAACTTTGCAGAAGCAGGTCTTGTGTATGGAGATCTCCAGGTAGGACCCTTAACGGCAACATCTGCTACATTTACATCAGCCACAATTGGCGATGTATCAAATACAGAGCTACAGTATCTAAATAACGTAAGCTCAAATATTCAGACACAGTTAGATGCTAAATTAGCTTCAGCGACGGCGGCAACAACTTATGCCCCTATTGCTTCTCCAACATTAACTGGAACACCATTATCAACAACAGCGGCGGTAGACACAAATACAACTCAAATTGCTACGACAGCCTATGTAGTTGGGCAGGGATATTTGAAGTCAACTACAGCATCTTCAACATATGCCCCATTAACAGCAGCATCACTTGTTCGTCCAGTTTTAACATCAGCATTTGAAACTGTAACAGCTTCTGCTACAGCAGCTACTGGTACAGTTAACGTAGACATTTCAACATCTGCAGTTAAGTACTATACTGCAAACTCATCCGCAAACTGGACATTTAATTTTCGTGGTGATGGATCAACAACATTAAACTCACTTTTATCAAGTGGTCAATCAGCAACGGTAGCATTTTTAGTAACAAATGGAGGAACAGCATATTATCCAACAGCCTTTCAAGTTGATGGAGTTGCTGTAACTCCAAAATGGCAAGGTGGAACAGCCCCAACATCAGGCAATGCCTCTTCAATCGATTCATATACATTTACAATAATTAAAACCGCATCAGCGACATATACAGTTATTGCTTCACAGACTAAATTTGCATAAGGAGGCTTAAATGCCATTACTGGAAACTAGAGCTTCAGGGTCTGCTATATCATACGGACTAAATGCACTCAGTAATTTCTTTGACCCGTTTTTTAAATATGTATCATTAGCTTTAAGAGGCAATGGAACAAATGCTGCAACTAATAATACATTTATAGAATCTTCAAATTCAGTACAAATGACAAAAAATGGAAACGCAACTCAGGGATCATTTTCTCCATTTTTAGATGCGTATTCTGTATATTATGATGGGGCTTCCTACACACAAGTTGCACAAAATACCGCATTTCAATTTGGCACAGGCCAATTTACTATTGAGTATTGGGTAAACGTACCAAGAGACGTAAATATTCAAGGCTATTGGACAGCAATGACCTCAGTAGGTGGCGTAGGGTATAGCCAAAAGGGAATTGCAATATATATACTAGACTCAGCTGGCACTATTGGTGGAATAGCAGTCGATATGAATAATGCTAGTGGCGGACTTAGACTTATGGATACCGTAGATATTAGAGGAACTGGTTGGCGTCATATAGCACTAACAAGAGATGCATCTAATGTTGTTAGATTATTTTTAGATGGACAGCTTCGTCAATCGGGTACTAGTACTTTAAATATTGATGGTTCAGGAACTTACGGCGCAGTCATAGGAATTAGTGATAGTGCATCAGCTAACTACTTTAAAGGTAATATCGCTGATTATAGAATTGTTAAAGGCACTGCCGTATACACGTCCGAGTTTAATCCACCAAATACAAAATTAACAGCAATTTCTGGAACATCTTTCCTTGCTAATAGAACAAATAGATACTCAAAAGACGAATCAACAAATAATTTAACTATATTTGTTGGGGGAGGAACACCAAGAGTAGTCTCTGAAACTCCATACTCAAAAGATATTTACACAACAGATACAAAGGGTGGATCCCTGTCATTTGATGGTACTGGAGACAGAATACAAATTTTTGACGGAGTAACTACAAATCCCACAGCCACTTCTTGGTTACATGCTTCTGGGTCAAAAACAGGAACTGTAGAGACATGGGTATATTTAAAAAGTCATGCTACATCATCAACTGGATATATGCACAGATCTTTCTGGAATAAAGGTAACACTTTTATGAATCTTGGAGTTCGTGAAACTGGAAAGTTTAGATTTTATTGGTATGACGGAACAAGCCAAAATTGGATAGATTCTAATAGCACAATACTTTTAAATGAGTGGAATCATTTAGCGGCAGTTTTAAATGGATCTGCAGTAACTTTATACGTTAACGGAGTTAACTCTGGAGTAACAAGATTTGTTAACGGTGGTCAGGTGGCAACTAATGGTGCATACAATGGAATTACAGACAGCTCTAACTTTGCTCAAGGAGATCAATTTCATATAGGTGGTGGGCCAGATGGCGTTGAAGCACAAAATTCCTGGCATGGATATATTTCAAATTTGAGATTTGTTCCTGGAACACAGGTATATACAGGAAGCTTTACACCTCCATCTGCCCCATTAACAGCAATTTCTGGTACCACTCTATTATTTAAAGGCGAGAATGCAAAAATTATAGATCAGTCAGGCAATACACCAATTGAGACATATGGTAATGCACAACTACAAACATCTATTACTAAATTTGGTTTATCTTCTATGTACTTTAACGGATCTGGAGATGCTTTAATATCTCACAATAATCCATTACAGTCTATAGGAACGGGCGATTTTACAGTTGAAGGTTGGTTCTATCCCTCAACATGGGCAGTAGAAGCAATGTATAGAAGACTTTGGGCTTCAGGTCTAAGCACTGCTAATGATATGTCTTTGAATATTTTTACCGATGGAAAAATTCAATATCGAAATAATGATACAGTATTAATTACCTCAACAAATTCTGTTGCTACTAACACATGGCATCATATTGCAGTAGTTCGGTCATCTGGAGTAACTACTATATGGATAAATGGTGTTTCTAATGGAACTACATCAACAAATAATAATTTAACTAGCCCAAACTCATATCCACTTTATATAGGAAACCACCCAGCATTAATTGCAACATGGAGTGGATACATAGATGATTTTAGGGTAACAAGATTTGCAAGATATACCTCAGCATTTGCAGCTCCTGCTAGAGAAATTGAGGCTCAGTAATGGCAATTTCTAGACTAGCAACATCTAATCCCGCATCTAATACAGATATACTTTTGTATACTGGATCAAGAACTATTTTGACTTCAGTTATTGCTACTAATAAATCTTCAGATCCCGCCACAATTAGAGTATGGGTTGTCCCATTAGATCAGGATGCAACTCCTGCAAATCATGTATTTATTTCTTACAATGTTTCAATTAGCGGGAACAACAGTCTTGAGACTTTTAGATTTCCCGTTTTAACTGGAGATAAAGTTTATGTGCGGGCATCAACAGGAGATATTTCATTTAGCCTTTCAGGTATAGATGATACAACAGTTACTGGGCTTGAGTATGCGACCTTAGAGGCGCTTATTCTGGGCTTGGCATAGGAGATATAGTATAATAACAATATGGCAAATTTTGGGAATGTAAAGTCAACTTCAGTAGGAACCTCGGCGGTAAACCTAAAGGTTGTAACTACTCCTACCCTTGTTACAGGATGTAATATCCTAAACAAGACTGGATCAACTGCCTCAATATCTCTTTATGTGACAAACAACTCAGTAAATTACTACATATTTAAAAACAAGCAGATTGACGGAAATACAAATATAGAGGCAATAACAGGAAACAAGATTGTCCTCGTAAGCGGAGATACATTAAAGGCAATATCAGATGTTTCAGCTGCCTTTGATATAATTGTTTCTACATTGGACGGATTCTAATGGCAACAATATCTAACCCAAATGAGGTCTCAGACCTCAGCTTTGCAAATAGCACATTTTATGGATTTAAGATTATTGCTGATACAGGCAAGTTCTACGTTCATGTAATAAATGACGGGTCAACCGTAGAATTACCCGTGGATGACGTACTAAAAGATAATCAGTATAGAACTTGGATTTGGACCAAAAATACTGTACAATTTAGTTGGGACGGCACAAAAAAGACACACCTTAAGATGGAGATAAAATAATGACACAAATTATAGATTTAGGCAAACTTAGATTTCACTGGGCAGACTCATGGAGTTCTTCCACAGAATACGAATTAAACGACGTAGTCAAATACGGTGGAAACGCATACGTTTACACAAACGCAGTAGCTACAACTAGCAACCTCCCAACTAACACCACATATTGGAAAACAATGGTGGAAGGAATTAACTTCTTAGGTGTATATTCATCTGGCACAGCATATAAGCCAGGAGACTCAGTAACACATGGTGCAAATCTTTACCTTGCAGAAAATCCTACAACTGGAAATACCCCACCAAATGCTACATATTGGTCAAAGCTTGCAAGTGGTATTCAATACGAAGGTACATACAGCGCATCTGTAAATTATCAGAAAGATGACATTGTATCTTACGGCGGAAGCGTATATATTGCTCTTTCAGATTTTATAAACTACTTACCAACTAATGCAACCTATTGGGCAAAATTAGTAGACGGTACATATCCAGCACAAGCTGGCTTAACAAATTATATTTTAAAGACAGATGGTACAAACGTATCATGGACAAATGCCCCAACATTAGATGATGCAACAATTGCTGACGATTTAATTGTAGGAGGAACAACATATGCTGGAAATAACGCAGATGACTTTGATGCGGCGGCAGTATTAACTGGAGCACGAGCAGTATTTGATATGGACTCATCTCCATATGGACAGGTTGCAATACACAACTCAAACACAACATCTTCAACCGATGTTATTGCATATGCCGCAAATGGTGTAGATGCCTCTGGTTGGATTGATATGGGTATTACTGGACAAGACTTTAATCAGGCAACATATGGAATTACGGGCCCAAATGATGGCTACATCTTTATGCAAGCCCCAGAAAAATTTACAGAATCTGTAACAAATAAAGCACTTACAAGCAATGTTGCAACGTTAACAGTTGGAACAAATGACTTTAGAGTAGGCATGCCAGTAGTTGTTACTGGAGTAGACGCTACATTTAACGGAACTTATACAATTACAGCAGTTACTGCAACTACATTTAGCTATGCAAAAACTGCCTCAAATGTTTCTTCAATAGCAGTATCTCCTCCAGGAACAGCAGTCGCTGGTAAAACAGGAGCAGGTAATTTAGTTCTTGCAACTGGCGCAAACGGTACAGAGAATAAGATTGTATTTGCAGCAGGTGGTTATGATTCTGGCAGTACTCAAATGGAAATTGTTCCAAATAGCAAAGTTTCTATTAACATCCCAACAGCCTCAACATCTTCTACAACAGGAGCACTTGTTGTAAATGGAGGAGTTGGAATTGCGGGATCAGTTAATATTGCTGGTAACACAACAATTACAGGTAACTTAACATTCGGAGGAGGATCAACAACTACAGCAAATCTTGCAGTTTCTGATCCGCTTATTTTTGTTGGAAATGCAGCAACAGGAGACACTAATGATCTTGGTATTATTCAAGAATATCGGACTGGCGGAGCAACTAAGTATTCTGGTGTAACTCGTGACGCAACAGATGGAGTTACTAAATTCTTCAGCGGTGCTTCAACTAAACCAGTTTCAACAGTTAACTTTTCAGAAGCTGGACTTGTATATTCAAGTATTAAAACAGGAGCAGTTGATGCGGCAGCAATTACTGGTTCTGGAAACCTTACAATTGCAACAGATAAACTAGTTGTAAACTCATCAACTGGAGCAGTAACTATGGCAGGTGCGCTAGGCGTATCTGGTCTACTTACTGCAAATAGTGGAATAACTTCATCTGGGTCATTAACATTCTCAGGAGGAGCATCATTTAGCGGAACTACAGATGTTCAAGAACTTCGTGAACAAGTTGTAGACGTAACACTATCTACAAATGCTGGAACACTTGATTGGACAGCAGGTAACATTTATTATGTTGCTACTGCACCAACTGGTAATATGACATTTAATGCAACAAATGTTCCAACTGATAATTCAAAAATTATGACTATCAACGTATTTGTTACACAAGGTTCTACTGGATATATTCCAGGAACATTCCAAATTGGTGGAGCATCACAAACAATTCGCTGGGCAGGTGGGTCTGCTCCAACAGCAACATCATCAGCAGGAAAGATTGACGTATTTTCATTCACAATGCAGAGAACTTCTGCAGGTGCATGGCTTGTGTACGCTACTTCATCACTTAACTTCTAAGGAGGCCAAATGCCTGTAATAAACAGCACAAGAGGCGTCTTTGGTTCACAATCATCACTTCTTGCCATTGGTGGCGACTCGACATTTGAAGTATTTTTATTTGGTGCAGGTGGTGGATCAGGTTCATCTAATAGAGTTAATAGCGCATATAGAACCGCTAATTATTATAGAACAAAAGAAGGTGGCGCAGGGGGAGTTGTTTTTGCTTCATATAAAATAAAAAAAGGAACATCTATTGGATTTTCAATAGGTGGTGGTGGTCGTGGCGGAGGGCAGCAAGGCAATCCTTCAGATGCTTCTGGTGGATACAACGGTGGTGGATCAGGAACTTATGGTACATGGGATATGTCAGCTGGCGGAGGAGGATACACTTGTATTTTTGCATCTTCTATAGGAAAAAATCAAAATGGAATTATTTCTTTAGCACCTGGCGGCGGCGGAGGCGGAGGTGGACCAGGGTATCCAGCAGATTTTAAAGGACAAGCAAACGGTGGTGGTGGAATAACTACAAACGGAGTTGGAAATAACGGTGCACGACAAATGGGATACTTCAGTGCACTTGCTGGCGGAGGAGGACTAACTGCAGGTGGAGTTGGTGGCGATGCATTGCCTGCAGCACCAACTGGAGGAGATGGACAATCGGGTTCTGCTTTAACAGGAGCTAATGCTTATCATTGGAGAAATGCTTGGGGCGGCGGAGGCGGAGGTGGAGCAGGATGGTTTGGCGGTGGTTCTGGAGCTAACGATGGAGATTCATGGGACGGAGGCGGAGGTGGAGCGGGATCCGCATTTGTTAGAGGATCTGGTCTTTCATACAATGCTGCTGGATTAACAGCAATATCTGGTGTGTCATATACAACTCATACATTTTATACTCAGACATTTGGAACTTATGGAGATGGATCAAACCCTTTATACGGAGGAGGAAGTCTAGAAATGGGTGGTCCTGCTGTTTTAAATAGTATGCGTATGCCAGTTGAAACAACTAATCCAATTTATCCAGGAAATACAGTTGGGTACGGTGGTATATTTAATAATGGTGGAACAAATGCCTACCTAGGTAATGATGGAAGGCCAGGAGCAATAGTTTATAGAATTAATGGTGGTGCATGGACAACTGTTTCTTACAGTGGTTCAGACACAACACTATCACTTTAGGAGAATAATATGCCATTTGTAAATAGCACAAGAGCAATATTTGGAGCACAGGGAAGGCTTGCAAATAATCCCCCTGCAATAATTGGAACACTAGCAAATCCAGCTACAAGTGGTGTTGCATTAAAAGATGGTGGATACGCAAGTGGTGTTTATTATATTAAAACTTCTGGAATGACAACAGCAGTACAAGCATATGTAGATAATGATTTTTCTGGCGGAGGATGGATTCTTTGTACATATGGATATGCCGCAGATACAGCTGGAGGCACTTCAAATAGAGTTATGCCAAATATGAATCATGACGGATCATCATTTCCTTATGATAGTTCAAATAGAGCAAGTTCAAGAGGAATACTAGCAGCACCTGGTGCACAAAAATCAACATTGTTAATTGCAAAAGCATCTACAGAATGTTTAATGGCAGCTGGAGGAAATCCTTCATCTGGAGGAATTAATAATTATACTTATGCATGGAAGTTTACAATACCATCTCCATCATCACTAACTTTTGCAAATCATTCAAATTACTATAATGGATCAATGGGAATATCTACTGTTACTGTTTATGGATTAAAGGGTGAAACTGGAACATACACTGGAAAACAATTATTGACAGAATCATTAGGTACATCATGGGGAGATTCATATCCAACTGGATATGGTCCAGTAACAATAGCTAGCGATACAGTTAGATCAGGAACATGGAACTCTGGTCCACATTTTCCATCAATTCATTCTGGTTCAAGAAATAGTGGAAGAGGAGCTGCAATTTCTTCTTCACCTGACTTAGGATTTAACGGATACTTTGAAGGCGAGTCCTACTATACATACCGTGGCTGGTATACAGCGACTTCAACTGGTTATACTGGGCAAATGTCTATCTGGTTTAGATAACCATGCCGTTTGTAAATAGTGTAAGAGGATCTTTTGGTACACAAGGAAGATTTGGTTTCGGTAGTGGATTGTTATCTTCTTCAACAGGCGGAACAATAACAACATCAGGTTCATACAGAATACATACATTTTTAATTGGTCAAACAGGAACTAACTTTACTTCTTCAGGCGCAGGAACAGTTGAATATTTAATTGTTGCAGGCGCAGGCGGCGGAGGCTGGGGAGCATCTAGCTATGATGGTAATGGCGGCGGTGGAGCTGGCGGATATCTATCTGGAACAATAAATATTTCAGGAACATCTTATGCAGTAACAGTTGGAAATTCAGGAAGTGCTGGAACAAAAAGAACTTCTGGTGATGGATTAGGTTATGGGGGAAACGGAGGGGCTTCCTCTGTATTTTCATTTACAGCATTTGGTGGTGGCGGAGGTGGGACAGATAGTTATAATAATAATTCTGGATTAACTGGTGGCAGTGGTGGCGGAGCAAGTTGCAGTGGAAGCAGTGCAAACAATCCTCAATTCTCTGGAGCAGCAGGCACTGTTGGCCAAGGAAATCGTGGAGGAAATGTTTTAATTGGCGGAGGAGGACCTGGTGGTGGAGGCTCAGGCGGTGGCGGCGCAGGATCAGTTGGTGCAGATGGGACACAAAGTGCAAATGGTGGTAACGGTGGATCTGGATTATCAAATTCAATTTCAGGAACAGCTTTGTTCTATGCAGCAGGCGGAGGAGGAAGCAGTTGGACAAACTCTGGTGGCACTGGAGGATCTTCAATAGGTGGATCAGGCGCCGCAAGAGTACCTGCAATAAATGGAACTGTCGGAACAAATAATAGAGGCGCAGGCGGCGGAGCAGGAACTAATGAGTATACATCTGGACAAGGTGGCACTGGTATTGTTATAATTAGATATGCGATTTAAATCAACACAAAATATATTTAAAGATTTTGGCGAAGTCTTTGAACAATCATGGATGGACTCCAACAAAGTTGGCATGCCACCAAAAACAGAATGGGATTATTCTCGCCAACTACAAATTGAAGATGTAGATATTTGGGAAGTTATTTATGAACAAGGCGGAGCAGTAGGAGTATATGCTGCATGGTCTCCATATGCTGAATTTTATATGGTAAGAGTTGGCTGGCAAAAAGAAGCTCAAGGATATGGAGTTGAAACATATTATGGTCCAGGGGCACAAAAACAAGTACAAAATAGAATGCGTGAAATGAGCATTCCTTTTAGCGTTAATCAAACATGGGTAGAACCAGAAGATATGTGGTTATATAAATAATTGAGGTATAATTAAACCATGCCTGGATACTTGACTAATAGATATATTACCTTGAACCCCGCCGCCGATGTTCAGACGGTAGCAACAAGCGTAACAACCCTTGCCTCAAGAGTAACTGAGGCGGAATCAAGCATAGATGATCTTAGCCTTAATATAGGCGTTTAAACCTACTTAATGCTATAATTTCAGAAGGAGATACACATGGCACTTACAACAGAAATTGGTTTAGTTAAAACGGAAATAGCTTCATCGCTAGCCGCTTCTTTATATACCGCAAAAGATTTAGTATACGTAGCAAAGGCAATTGAAGCCCTAGCAAATGCTGAGACAACAACAGGTTCTTTTCAAACCGTTGGTGTAGCCTCAATTTTATATGTAGGACCAGCAGCCCAAACATTTCAAACTGCAGCGGCGCTAACTAATCCAGTAATCGTTGCACAGACATCGGCAAATAATTATGCTCAAATAGCATTTAAGAATACAAGCTCAAACTCAAACGCTTCAACAGATTTTATTGCATACTCAAATAACGGAACAGACTCAGATGGCTATATCGATATGGGTATTACTTCATCAAGTTTTTCCGATCCAGATTTTACTATTACAGGAGCTGGCGATGGATATATATTTATGGTCGGTGCCGCAGGCGGAGCAGATAAAGGTAACTTAGTACTTGCTACATCCGATACAGGTTCACAAAACAAAATTATTTTCGCAGCAGGCGGCTTAGCATCTGATGATACCCAAATGGTTATTACTCCAAATCAGAATGTACATATTGAAATTCCAACCCCCTCAACATCACCAACTACTGGTGCATTAACAGTTGTCGGTGGCGTAGGTATATCTGGTGATATTAATATTGCTGGTAACGTAACATTTGGCGGAGCGGGAACTACTCTTGAAACTTCAACACTAGCAGTATCAGACCCACTAATCTTTGTTGGTAACGATAACATTACAGATGCGGTAGACCTTGGCCTTGTTGCCGAGTATGCAACCACAGTATCTACTATTACAAAAGCCGTATCTAATAAGGCATTAACCTCTAATGTGGCTACTCTTACTACATCTACAACTCACGGATTTGCGGTTAACGACATTGTAGTTGTTAGTACTGTAGACGCCACATTTAATGGAACACACGTAATTACATCTGTTCCAACAACAACAACATTTACATATGTCAAAACAGCAACTAACGTAGCTTCAACAGCTATAGCTGGTGCAACTGGCTCTGCTGTAGTAAGTCTTAAACGCAAATTTGCTGGTGCAGTAAGAGATGCATCTGATGGAGTATTTAAGGTATTTAAAGATGCTACAACTAAGCCATCTGGCACAGTTAACTTCTCAGAAAGCGGACTGGCATTTGCAGATATGAGAGTGGCGGCATTAACAGCATCATCTGCAACATTAACGTCTGCTGCAATCGGTTCAGTAACAAACACAGAAATTGGATATTTGAGCGGTGTTACAAGCTCCATTCAAACACAGCTTGGAACAAAGGCTGTATATCCATCACAAACTTCTAACAGTGGTAAATACCTTACTACCGACGGAAGCGCAACATCTTGGGCAACGGTAGATGCCCTTCCAGCACAAGCAAACAACTCTGGATATTATCTAACCACAAATGGAACAGCGGCATCATGGGCAGCACTTGTCACTGATCCGAATCCACAAATATTCATGATGATGGGAGCATAACATGCCAACAACTTATAAGGTACTAGGAAGAAAAGCTTCAGCGGCTACAACAATGGAAGAACTCTATGCAGTTCCTTCAACTACTTCAGCAGTAATTTCAACAATTACAGTATGTAATAGAGCGGCGGCAGCAAGAACATACAGAATTGCAATCAAGCCAGCAACAGGAACAACGCTAGCAACAGAACACTATATTGCTTATGATGTAGCAATTGCAGCAAATGATACAACTGCTTTGACACTTGGTCTAACACTTGCAACTGGTAATTCAATTCAAGTATACGCATCTGCAGCAGATTTAACTTTCCAGGCTTTCGGCTCAGAGATCGTTTAATAGGAGGAAATAACCAATATGGCTATTTCTAAAGCATCAACATCTACATTATTAAGCGGTCAACCAAAGTCTAAAAGTTTTGTAGCATCAGCTACTTTTGAGCAAACTTCGTCTGCAGATATTTTAGTAGTTGGCGGCGGAGGCGGCGGAGGCTCTGGTATGGCAGGCGGCGGAGGCGCTGGTGGAATAAAATATGAAACACAAATCTCTTTAACAAAAAATTTTGAATATAAAATTATTGTTGGCGCTGGTGGCGCAGGTGGTCTACGTGGATCAGCCAGAGGTGGAGCTGGAATTGGAGCATTAGGAGAAAATGGCGGAGCATCAGTATTTTATGGGAAAAATGTAGATATATGGTGTGAAGGCGGCGGAGGCGGCGGATGCGAAGCTTATTCTATTGGAAGATCTGGAGCAAATGGCGGCGGAGGCGCTGGATATATAGTCTATTCAGCATCAACTGGTGGTTCTGGAATTTCTGGACAAGGAAATAGCGGAGGTAATGGTAGATCAGCAAGTTTAACTGGCGGAGGCGGAGGAAGTAAATTAGCCGCTGGAGAAACTCCAACTGCAAGCGTTGCTGGCAAAGGCGCAGACGGTCCTTCTTATAGCATAACTGGATCTGCTATAAATTATGGCGGCGGTGGTGGCGGAGGTGCACATGCTGGTTCTTCTGCAGGAGCAGGCGGATTAGGTGGCGGCGGAGCAGGTACTCAAGCAGATTTAAATGCAACATCGGGTTCCTCTTATCGGGGCGGAGGCGGAGGCGGTGGTGGACATTTAGGCGGCGGCGGAAATCAAGGCCAAGGCGGCGGTGGTGGAAGTGGAGTAGTTATAGTTAGATCACTCTCTCAAGCAATTTTAACAACGGGCTCTCCAGCAACTAGTACGGATGGCTTATTTTATATTTATCAATTTAATGGTGACGGGAGTGTGAAGTTTTAATGTCAATAAAAAGACTTTCTAGATCTACATCATCAGCACCAACTTTTTCTACCTCTTCTAAAACTTTTGCAAATCCAATGTCTGTAGAATACTTAGTTGTTGGCGGAGGCGGCGGAGGCGGAGGAAGACAGCATTCAGCTGGTGGTGGTGCAGGAGGATTTTTAACAGGATCAGTACAACTAACTCAAGGAATTACATACTCTATAACTGTTGGCGGTGGCGGAGCGTCACATAATGGGGGAAGTAATACAAATGGAAGTCCTGGCGCTTCTTCCACTATATCTGGATCAGGGATATCGGCTATTACAGCACTAGGCGGTGGATACGGAGCATCATATGACCAATTAGGTGGAAGTGGCGGATCTGGAGGTGGTTCTGGTGGTGCTTACGGAGGCACATCTTTGGCAGCAGGTTCTGGAACATCTGGTCAAGGCAACAATGGTGGTTCTGGTGGAGTACTTGTAAACACATCTGGTGGAGGCGGCGGAGGCGCTGGATATAATGGTTGGGCAGGTAGTGGAAATTACAATGACAGTGGCAACCAAAGCACAGGCGGCCGTGGTGGAATTGGAAAACCTAGTGCAATAACTGGATCTGCTGTTTATTATGCAGGTGGTGGCGGAGGATCAACAACAAGTGGTGGAAACACAAATAGACAACCTGGGGGGTTAGGCGGTGGAGGTCTGGGTGGCAATTATGTTACTACTGGTAATTCTGGTGATGCAAATACAGGTGGTGGTGCTGGTGGATATGGAACAGACGCTAATAATGGATCAAGAGCTGGTGGTTCTGGAGTCGTAATACTTAGGTCTTTGTCTATAGCATCTTCAACATCTGGGTCACCTCAAGTAATAACAGATGGGGATTATACTGTTTACAGATTTACTGGAGACGGTTCAGTAACATACTAAGGGGATATAATGGCACACTTTGCAAAACTAGATGAAAACAATAACGTACTTGCAATACATGTTGTAAGTAATGATGTTATTAATATAGATGGTATTGAGTCAGAGCAGTCTGGTATCGATTTCTTAACTCAATTACACGGGCATCCTTATTGGAAACAAACTTCATATAATGGAAATTTTAGAGGTCAATACGCTTCTCCTGGATTTATATACAATTCAGATTTAGATATATTTGAAAATAATAATCAGTAGTATAATAATATTATGAGTTATCAACTGAAGGTAATTAAAGATTATCCGATTGGCTTTTGGCCGTTGGATGAGTCTTCGGGTTCTACTGCTGCCGATTCATCGGGGTGCGGTAATAATGCCACATATGTAGGATCTCCTGCATCAAATATATTACCATTAGTTTCTGGCGGGGTATCGGGAACAAAGATTACAAATACAGCATATATAACCGTACCAGTTACAAAAGATTATTATGGGGCAACAGTAGGAGCAGGATTTGCAACTGCATATACTTCAGACAATGACTTTACTCTAGAGGCGTGGGTTAGTCCATCAATTCAAACTGTAAATCAAACTACTATCTTTGCTGATTCCGCTGACAACATAGGACTGTTCTGGGAAAAAGGAGATGTTGTATTTAAAGTATCTTCTACGGAACAAATTAGGTGGGCAGTAAGTTATTCTAAAAAAGCATTTCATTTAGTAGGAATATACTCAGTTGACTCTATTAAGTTATTTATAGATGGTAGACAGGTAGCAATTAAAACAATTGATAATAATTTTAAATTCACAAACGCTTCCCTAGACTTACAAATTGGACCAACCTCAAATGCATCCGATTATTTTATTGTAGATGCTCCAGCCGTATATAGATATGGGCTAACAGGGGCTAAGATTGCAGAACATTTTACCGATGGCAATTACTACGTACAACCAGTTCATGTAGCCCAACCAGATGGCGGCAAAGTATTTTCTTGCTCAGACATTAACAACCGAGTAGACTTTGATTATATATATGGAGTATCTAAGCCATGGGATGAATTAACAGATTCTAATACTTACTATGATGAAGCAGGTCAGTATGTATCTTTTATTCCCACCGAATCTGCTACAGCAAAAACATCTATCATCCAAGACTTTTTATTTATTCCAACAGCAAGCGGATTTACAAATTCAAAAATTGAGTGGCGTAACGATTTAGGAATTGTAGTAGAAACAAGTGTGGACGGAACCAATTATCTAACTTGTGAAAATGGAGACTCTATACCTCAATATACAAAGGGATCATTTAATTCAAGCGGTATCCTATATATTAAAATTACAATGTCTACCACAGATGCTAGCAAGTTCCTCCCAAGACTTTCATATTTCTCAATTAGATTCTACAGAGAATCTTTGATATATGCAGATAACTCAAATAGTTATATTGGATCTAATAGTCAATTTATGGTGGGATCATTAAATTACTCCCCATTAATTAGACATTATAATAATGGAATAAGAGCTAAATCAGGATATGGATTTGATTCTAATACTGGATTAAACATAAGTACTGTAGAAATGTTTTTTACTCCTAAAACAAATGGAGCAAACACTTTATTCTATCATGCAGCATCAGGCACTAAGTATGCCTGGAATGCCTCTCAAACGGTCTCTAAGGCCTCTATAAGCGCTTTATACGTCAATGGGGTAGATAAGACATCCCAGACAAATGTAAACAATTTCCTGGTCGTAGGAGAGCCTCATCATATAGTTCTAGTATTTGCATCTGCAATTACAGGAGCATTTAGATTTAATTATGAGTCTTCTGGTGGTCCCGACAATTTATATAATAATATTGCTTTGTATACTAGGGCATTGGCTGAGGCAGATGTAGACAATCATTTTGATTTATATTGTGGCAGACCCTATACCTCAATCGTAGAACCAGCCATCAATGTGACAGAAGCAGCGCCAGAATACTATGATAATGACTGGGTTGTGGTACAAAGTATCTAAATTTGTCACGCCCCTTGACAAAAAGCTGGACTTAGACAGTAAGTAATGGTAAAATAAAGTTCTATGGACATTACTAAGAAGAATACAAAATTTTTAGAAGAAGAATCAACCCTGGGCATATATGTTTGGGAAATGCCAGACGGCAGATGGATTGGAGATGATGATGGCAACTTTCTTTCGGTCACGGCCAAAAAAGGAAATAGATCCCTCATCAATGCTCTGGCTCGTGAAGTTCGCTCATATGGCATATATGAAGGCGGGCCTAAGTTTCTTTCCGCTAGGCGAAAAATATCAGACGAAGAATTCGACCACCAAAAACAAAGACTTGATTGGGGACTAGTTCCAGATCCTTTGGATATTGGAAACTATAAAGACGAAATGAAAAAGTTGGGTAAACTAAGATGACAAAATTTGTAGAAGATGATGACTCTCAAGATATTGTAGTCTCAAACGTGGCGGACTGGATGAAGTTTAATACTCCAAGAGAAGAAACAAGTACCGACCTATTTAAAGTAAGCGGAGAAGAACTATCTAAAATATCAGGATTAAGTCCTGCATTTCGTCGTAAGATGAATCGTGATATACAAAAAAGATTCCAGGGTATTGATGGAGCAGAAACACAACAGAATCTATTACAGCAAGCAGTTACTGGCTATGCAATGTTTGACCTTGTTGAACCACCATATAACCTAGATTATCTATCAACTATTTATGAAATTTCCCCATATAACTATTCAGCAATTAATGCTAAGGTTTCAAACATTGTTGGCTTGGGCCATGACTTTGTTGAGACAAGAAAAACAATGGAAGCATTTGATAATATTTCAGATGAAAAATCATTAGACAGAGCACGTAGAAAATTAAATAGACTTCGCCAAGATTTATATGATTGGCTTGAGGATTGCAACGAAGAAGAAACTTTTACAGAAACACTTATTAAGGCCTACACAGATGTTGAAGCAACAGGAAATGGCTACATTGAAATTAGCAGAACCTCTGCTGGAAAGATTGGTTATATTGGGCATATCCCTGCAAAAACTATGAGAGTCCGTCGTCTTCGTGATGGGTTTATTCAATTGCTTTATGGCAAGGCTGTATTCTTCCGTAACTTTGGAGATCAAGAAACAGAGAACCCAATTGCAGGCGGGCTAGATAGACCTAACGAAATTATTCATTTAAAGAAATACACACCTACAAATAACTATTACGGAATCCCAGATATTGTAGCCTCATCAAATGCTATGGCAGGAAATGAATTTGCTGGAAAGTATAACCTTGACTACTTTGAGAATAAGGCGGTTCCAAGATATATTATTACAGTAAAGGGAGCAAAGCTTTCTACAGAATCAGAGCGTAAATTACTTGAGTTTTTCCAAGTTGGACTAAGAGGTAAGAATCACAGATCTTTGTATATTCCCCTTCCTCCAGATTCTCCAGATTCTAAGACTGAATTTAAGATGGAGCCAATTGAGGCAGGCACTCAGGAATCTTCATTTAACGTATATCGCAAATCCAATAGAGACGAAATCCTATTATCTCACCGTGTCCCAATTAATAAAATTGGAACTCCAGAAGGAGTAAATCTAGCGGTGGCCAGAGATGCCGATAAAACATTTAGAGAGCAAGTATGCCGTCCAGCCCAAATGAATTTAGAAAAGAAATTAAATAAAATTATTGAAGAAATGACAGATGCTTTAATTCTTAAATTTAATGAGCTAACCTTGACCGATGAAGATACTCAATCTAAAATTGATGAAAGATATTTAAGGATGCAGGTAGTGACCCCTAATGAAATTAGAATTAGAATGGGCATGGTCCCAATTGATGGTGGGGATAAAGTTGTAGAATTAAAACCACAGGCACAGGCAGAAGTAAGAGCACAGGCAGGCAAGACCAGAACTAGAGATTCTGAAAGGTCTGCAAATTCCCCCGATATTTCTGGAGAGGGAAGAAATGCTCAAGGAGATGGAAGACAAGTCGACTGACCCTGCTCAACCATTATTTGCGTTATAGTCAATAACGCTATAAAATTAAGCATATGAACATTGAAAAATCACTATGGTCTTCAACTGGCGATCAGATAGTTTTATCGGTCCCCTTTACTAAAGTCAACCGTGAAAAGCGTACAGTCTCAGGTTTTGCAACACTAGACAACGTTGATCAAACTGGTGATGTCGTTACTATGGAAGCAAGCGTAAAAGCTTTTGAAAATTTCCGTGGAAACATTCGTGAGATGCATGGATCAAATGCAGTAGGCAAAATGATTTCTTTTAAACCAGAAACATACTACGATGCAAAGGCACAAGAATTTTATAACGGAGTATATGTTGACGCATATGTTTCTAAGGGCGCTCAGGATACTTGGGAAAAAGTTCTAGACGGAACTCTAACAGGATTTTCAATTGGCGGAAAGATTATTGAATCAGACAACGAAGTTAATAAAGCAACTGGTAAGACTACAAGATTTATCAAAGATTATTCATTGATGGAACTTTCAATTGTCGACTCTCCAGCAAACGAGCTATGCAACATCTTGTCTATATCTAAGATGAACGGCGAACTAATATTTAAAGGAATAGCAACTGAAGTAAAAGCAGAAAACATTTTTTATTGTGCAGACTCAGACTCAGTATTTATTTCAACAGAATCATCATACGATTCCCCAGTTACAGGAAAGCCTGCAACACTAATTGGATGGGTAGAGTCAAACGATGTTAACAAAGCAAAAGAAATAAACAAGATTCTTGATTTACATAAAAAATCAAGATTGTCCACGCCTGAAACACAAATTGCAAAACAGGCAGACATAGAAGGAGGTAATGAAGTGTCAGAAAACACAGAAAACACAGCAGTCGAAGAGACTGTAGTAGCAGACGCACCAGTTGTTGCTGAAGAAGCACCAGCAGTTGTAGAAGCACCAGTAGAAGACGCTCCTGCCGAAACTCTAGAAAAAGCAGCCGATGTATCAGAAGTTATGGTTGATGAACCTGATTTTGCTAAAATGCTTGGCGACCTTAAGGGATTTTTCTCAGAGACATTGAATAAGGCTTCAGAAGCAAATGCAGTACAGGTTTCAACAATTAAAGATACAGTTGAAACGTTCAGCAAGAGCGTAGATAGCCGAATTTCAGAGTTGGCAGAACAACACACAGCACTTTCAACAGCAGTTGAAAGCATCAAGAACACAATTGATGGTGTACAAAAGCGTGTCGATGCAGTAGAATCAGAGACTGCAATTAAGAAGTCCTCGGACCTTGGCGGGTCTCAGGAAGTAATGATCAAAAAATCAAAGTGGAACGGTTCTTTCCTTGGTTCCGTGAACGAAATTTTTAACTAAAAAAAGGTAGGTGAAAATATAAAATGAGTAATGAAAACTTAGAAAAGGCTATCGCTGCAGGTACAACTGCAACAGGTACCTTTGCAGGAGTTACAGGCGCAGCCAACACAAGCATCCACACAGCTGGATCATCTGGCAACGCAGGTCTCCTAAACGCAGAACAATCAGCTCGCTTCCTGGACTACATGTTCGACGCTACCGTTATCGGTAAGGTCGCCCGTACAGTTCGTATGAAGTCAGACACATCTGAGATTGATCGTATGGCCGTTGGTGAGAAGCTAATGAAGCTTGCAACCGAAGGTGACAACGACGCTTCAAACAGCGCAGTAACTTTCTCAAAAATCTCTTTGACAACAAAGAAACTCCGCATGGACTGGGAGCTTTCAACAGAGTCTCTAGAAGATAATATCGAAGGTGCAGATCTTGAAGATCATATTGCACGTTTGATGGCAACACAGGCAGGTAACGACATTGAAGATGTAATTCTAAATGGCGATACATCCCTAACAGGCGATGCACTATACAAGTCATTTAATGGCGTTGTAAAGCTAGCAAAGACTTCAGCACACGTAGTAGAAGCTGGTGGCTCAGGCGTAAGCCGTGAGTTGTTTAACAAAGCACTCAAAGCAATGCCACGTAAGTACAAGCAACGTCGTGCAGATCTTCGCTTCCTAGCAGGATCAAACCTGATTCAAGATTTCCTATATGCTAACAGCATTGGAACAAATCAGACAATTCCACAGGATATCGCATCAAGCTTAATCCGTGGAGCAACACCAGCTCTAGGTGGACCAGCAGGATATGTGGCACCATTCGCATTCGGTATTCCGATTGTTGAAGTACCACTTCTTAATGAGACACAGACTGGAACATATTCAGCTCCATCAGGATCACACGGTGACGTCCACTTGACATTCCCAAATAACGTAGTTATTGGTATCAAGCGTGATGTAACTGTTTACCGCTTCTTCGAGCCTCGTAAGGACTCAATCGAGTACACAATGTATACTCGTGTTGGCGTTCAAATCGAGCAGGCAAATGCCTGGGTGGTTGTGAAGAACGTTAAGGTTGCTTCCTAATTATAGGATTTAACTAGCTGGAAAGGCCCCTAATTAATTTTAGGGGCTTTTCATTTTAATTTAGTAATGCTATAATTGTTTTAAGTAGAAATAGGAGATTTGCATGTCATTTGAGACATTGAAAGTAGCAGAGTTGAAAAAGATTGCAGAAGATTTTGCAGTCGATGCCGACGGTCTAAAAAACAAAGCCGACATCATTGCCGCCCTTGCAGAAGAGGGAGTAACTTGGTCTGTATATAACAGCACTATTAAAAAGATTGAAGAAGAGACGGAAGAAATGTCAATCGAAGTATTACCAAAGTTTGATCCAAAAGCACCACAGCCAGCGGACACAGTATTAGTAAGAATGACCAGAGAGAACTTTAGATATGATATTATGGGAATTACGTTCACAAAAGAACACCCATTCGTAGCAGTATCTGAAGATGTAGCACAAGAAATTTTTGATAAGGAGGAGGGCTTTAGATTAGCGTCTCCTAGAGAAGTACAGGAGTACTACAGTTAATCTAAGCCTATAAAATGGCAGAGATATTAATTAATTCACAATCACCGATTGTCCATCAGATCTTTTGGAATGGTGACATTGCAGTTGCTGACGCTTTACCTGTTGTAAAAATATATGACGTAACGCTAGATGCAAGAGTTAGTCCTGCCGTAGCTCCAACAACCATACTTGCCACAATAACCTCTACACTAGACGAAAATAACCCTGGAACATATTTCGTTAACGTACCTTATTCTCTTACAAATAGAAACAAGACATTAAAGGTAAATTGGGAATACTCAGTAGGATCGGTGGCAGTAGTAATATCAGACGAGGTACAGGTAGTAACTCCATACATAGACTTCAACTATATTCAAGATCTTGGATATAGCACAGATTCTTCAGACCCATCATATAAGTCCTACAAAGAATTAATTAGAGCAGAAAGATATGCTCGTAAGCAAATAGAACAATACACAGGTCAGAAGTTTTATCTCTATGACAAGACCTTGATGGTTTATGGGTATGAGTATGATACTCTTCCATTGCCAGCTAAAATTTATCAACTACACACATTGTCTGTAAATGACATACTTCTTAGAGACAATATTAATAATATTGATAACTGGAATTTTCCAGTTCAAATTTCTGAGAGCGGATATTCAATTAGAATCAACAGAGCAGGAATGGTAGACAATACTGTATATACTGCTAATGGAATGGTTCCCCCAAGTATTAACGATTATTCAGGAGTGTTTCATTCTGGAGTCCCTTACAAAGTATTTGCAAGATTTGGCTGGGAAAAAGTTCCTGAGAACGTAGAATTAGCAACAGCTGAATTAATGAAAGATTATTTTTCTAAAGATACTGTTTGGCGCAACAAGTACGTAAAGTCTATATCAACATTTGACTGGGACTTTGAGTATACAGGAGATGCCTACACTGGCACAGGAAATGCACTAGCAGATAATCTTTTAGCAGACTACATCTTAACAATTAAAGCAGAGATTATATAATGACTAGCATCGTAGACTCTGTCTTGTCTATGAATTTAGATGTTTATAGACAGTCTGAAATTCAAGATACCGAAACTGGAGCAATAGTAAAGGACTGGAATTACCACAGAACCTTACCCTGTCATGCTAAAGGAATAATTAGTAATACGGCTACATCGGGCTCTGGAAACAAACAAGTTTTTTCAAACAAGTATATGGACGATCAAGTAATTCAAATAAGAACAGCAGAAAAATTAACAGCCAGAGAAAAGGTTACAAACATAAGAGATGCTGATAACAATGTAATCTGGCAAGAAATTAATTATCCAAACGATACCCCCACAGTATTTGAAGTAATGGGAACAACTCCAATGACAGATCCATTTGGAAGAGTGATTGCTTATAGTTCATCCCTAAAGAGATCGGAGAATCAGCAAATTGGACAATAGTGGAATGCTGATTCAAGCAGCAAGCGGACTTGAAAGAATGATGTATGCAAATCAAAAGGGTGTGTTGAAAGATAGCACAGTGGCTCAAATATCAGCATACGTATACTATGAGGCAGCAGTTATAGCTAAACTAACAACAAACAAAGCATTTCAAAATGCATTTAGTAAGATTATGTTTGATCAGATAAACCTTGATTTTGGAAACTATATAGACGCACTTGCTAGAAGCAAGCCTAAATCTTTACACCATGTTTATGAATGGAAAAAAACTGGTAACAAATCAGCAAGACTATTTAAATTAAATAAGACTGGACAGGTAGGACTCTCCTTTGGAGTTAACTATGAATTCCTGCCATCTAAATCAATGGTGCCAGCATCAACTGGAAAAGGTAGACATGTGTTTATAAACAAAGCTTCAATTATGGAGCAAGGGAATCCTTTAGTAATTAGACCAAAGAATGCCGATAGACTTGTATTTGAGATTGACGGAGAAACAGTATTTATGCCCAAAGGCGCATCAGTTACTGTTAGGCGTCCTGGTGGATCTGGGGCACGTAATCAATTTACACTGGCCCACTCAAGATTTTTTAGCGGCAGACTAGTAAATGATTCAATTAAAAAATCTGGATTCCAGAGACTATTTAATTCAAGTATGTCAAAAGCACTTGGAGTGCCATCAGATATTAAAAGAGTTAAGTATTCTTTTTCAGCAAACACAATAAGGTCTCAGGCTGATTCAGCACTAACCTTATCATTCGGAGGTGCAATGTGACGGCTAACTATAAATTAGACGCAATGCTAGAGCTAAGAAAGTATCTATGGAAAGAGCTTTATACCAGAGACATATTTGACGAGAATGACTATTGGAGCGATAACTTAAATGAGAACATTATCCCAATTATTCCAGTCCAACAGGCACCAGAATTAAATCAATTTTTAAGCGGCAAGAAGCATATTGTTTATGATAAGATCGGGATGTCCTATGAGGACAACTGGCTAATATGCTGTGAGCAGATTCTGTTTACCGTATATTCAACTTCGGTGGCAGATATAAACGAGATCAGAAACTATATGACAGATGAGTTCAGAAGAATGGACGAGTCTGCTAGAGATATAAATAAATGGGCAGGACTTTCAGATAAATTTAAATTTTACAGCGTCCACATAGCAGACATATCCCCAACGGCTCCATCAGAGGAACTTCAGGGATTTTTCTCATCCGAGATTATCCTAGAAATAAAATACTCTAGGATTACAGATACCAACGGAGCCTCAAGCACATTAGGCAGGTTCCTCTAAGGTTTGCCTTTTTACCCATAATATTATAAACTTGTACTAAGAGGAAAGAAGCCTAGCCAGCTTGAATTTAAGATTTAAATATATATATATTGAAATATAGGAGGAAACAAAACTATGGCACAATCCGTAGGTAATGCTAGAAATATTCTAGTCGGTGCATCCCCGTTGTTCTTGTCAAATATTGACATCAACGACGCAGATTACATCGCAAACGCAGAAGCAGGCGTAGCAATTGCTTCAGGTGCAACAACAGTAGGAGTTCCAGCTTTCGTATCAGCAACAGGATACGCAAGCACACTCAATGCTGTAAACCAATCAGCAGGACTATTTGGATATCGCAACGTTGGTTTTACTAACAATGGTCTTCAAATTACATACAACCCAACATATGACTCAGTAACTGTAGATCAGTTGCTTGATACAGCTAAGCTGTTCAAGTCAGCAATGGAAGTTATGATTGCAACAGAAATGTCAGAAGGTACTCTTGAGAACATTGCAACAGTATTTGGACAAGGATCATCAACTTTAACAACTTCAGGAACTGGAGTTACAAAGAAAGACGTATTGGGTCTTGAGGCAGGTGCACTTGGTGCAGCTCCAACAGAGCGTCAATTAATTGCAGTTGGACAAGCTCCAACAGCAGGATCAACAGCATCAGAGCGTGTATATTATGCACGTCGTGTTTTGTCTGTACAACAGTCACAGCACTCTCTTGCTCGTACAACCCCAACAACATTCCCAGTAACCTTCCGTTTACTACCAGATGCTAACTATGCTGGCTCTGAGTACGGTAAGATTATTGACCGTGTTCTAGTAGCATAATAATTTAGTTTATTAGCTATACCACAAAGCCCTCAAGAAATTGGGGGTTTTGTGGTTGTATTAGTATATTTCTTTTAGTATAATGTTTATGAGTAGATCCTAGGAGGACCTAAATTGGCAACAACAGTATATAGCGTAGAAGAGGTACAGCTTCAAAACGGGCAGACCGTAAAGCTAAAGCCACTATCAATAGCAGAGCTTCGTAAGTTTATGCTAGCAATTAAGAAGACAGCGGAATCACAAACAGAAGATGATACATTAAACATCTTGATCGATGCTTGTGCAATTGCAATAGAAAAACAGCTACCAGAATTAGTAGCAGACAGAGAAGCATTTGAGAACGCCTTAGATGTTCCAACCATGAATCGCATTCTAGAAGTTTGCGGAGGGATAAAGCTTGACGACCCAAACCTACTAGCGGCAGCGGTTCTGGCTGGTCAGAACTAGACTTAGCCGCCTTAGAGGGTGAAGTTTTTTTACTAGGACACTGGAAGAATTACCAGGAATTAGAAGAAAGTCTTTCAATGCCAGAACTTGTGAATACTTTAAAAGCTTTAAAGAAAAGAGATTACGACAGTAAAAAGTTTCAAGCTTCTTTAACTGGAGTAGACATGGGTGAGTACGAAGAAGAAAAGAAAGCTTCTAGTTTTGAAGAAATACAACTAAGAGCAGCAGGTATAACTACCAGTGCAGATGATGTTGTATCACTTCAAGGAAGATTCGCAGCAGCAGCTGGTTTTGGAATTGGAGAAGGACTAGGATACGTGAAGGAGTAATCTGAATATAAATGGCTGACGAAACAATCAGTACCCGTATAGTCGCTAACGCCGACTTCTCAGCCCTTATTGCCGATGTGCATAAGGTTACTGCCAGCCTATCAAAATTACAAGAAAAATTAGCTAGCTCTAATAAGATGATGGCAAATCAAATTGCCGTCATGAACAGATCTTTTTCTGATACATTAAGAAGCACAGGTCAGTTCTCCACACACTTTGTAAGCCTTACTTCAGATGTAGAAAAGTTTGGTAAGAATCTCGACGGCGGAAAACTAAAGTTAAATCAATACTTTAACGCATTTAGAGATCAAACTAAAACTTCTGGCGG